>JAEEGG010005421.1_pt1 | contig 30328 bp, 20 predicted proteins | sample 9134161 | NCBI WGS metagenome assembly JAEEGG01 (sample SAMN16246543, study PRJNA631951) | gut metagenome | biome: gut microbiome; feature: rumen; material: CR-attached | host: Bos | place: Iran: Karaj | collected 2018-10
CCACATCCTTGCCGAGGCGCGTGATGGCGTCGGAGAAGTCAAGGAATACGGCGAGACCGGTGCTGTTGACACCAAAGCCCTTGTCGCAGCGCTCCTTGGCAGCACGTGAAGCTACGTCGCGAGGAACGAGGTTGCCGAATGCGGGATAACGGCGCTCGAGATAGTAGTCGCGATCCTCTTCGGGAATCTGGTGACCACGAATCTCGCCACGCTGCAGACGCTTGGCATCTTCGAGCTTCTTGGGAACCCAGATGCGGCCGTCGTTACGGAGTGACTCTGACATCAGGGTCAGCTTCGACTGGATGTCGCCGTGAACGGGGATACAGGTGGGGTGGATCTGTGCGTAGCAGGGGTTGGCAAACATAGCGCCCTTGTGATAGATCTGGATGGCTGCACCACCGTTGCACGACATGGCGTTGGTGGAGAGGAAGTAGGCATTGCCATAACCACCGGTGGCCACAACAACTGCGTGAGCGGAGTAGCGCTCGAGCTGGCCGGTAACGAGGTTGCGGCAGATGATGCCACGTGCACGTTCAACACCCTCCTTGTCCTTGATGAGGACGACGTCGAGCATCTCGCGGCGTGGGTACATGGTAACGTTGCCCTTCTCGATCTGACGGTTGAGCGAAGAGTAGGCGCCGAGCAGCAGCTGCTGGCCTGTCTGACCCTTGGCATAGAAGGTACGCGATACCTGAGCGCCACCGAACGAACGGTTGGCGAGGGTGCCACCATATTCACGAGCGAAAGGAACGCCCTGGGCTACGCACTGGTCGATGATGTTGTTGGATACCTCAGCCAGACGATAAACGTTGGCCTCACGAGCACGGTAGTCACCGCCCTTGATGGTGTCGTAGAACAGACGATAGACCGAGTCACCGTCGTTCTGATAGTTCTTGGCAGCGTTGATACCGCCCTGTGCAGCGATGGAGTGAGCACGGCGAGGAGAATCCTGGATGCAGAAGCACTTTACCTTGAAGCCCATTTCGCCAAGGGTAGCAGCGGCAGCACCGCCAGCAAGGCCGGAACCTACGACGATGATGTCGAGTTTACGCTTATTGGCAGGATTCACCAGTTTCTGATGTGCCTTATAGTTCGTCCACTTGTCAGCAAGCTTTCCCTCAGGGATGCGGCTGAGCGCGGGATCCATGATGTGTTCAATAGCCATAGTATGAATTACTGTTTATGGATTTTAGATTATTAGATTAGTTAGCAGCAAATGCTGTGGAAGCCTCCTGCCTGAACAATGGCTGCAATGAGCACGAGGACGAAGCCACAGATGATAACAGTAGCCCAAATGTAGCTGATGGTTATCCAGCGATTGAGCCAAACCTTACCATTGAGTCCGAGTGTCTGCATCGAAGACCAGATACCATGGGTGAGGTGGAACCAGAGAGCACAGAACCAGATGAGGTAGATGACACAGAGGATGGGGTCACAAAGGGTGTTGGTGATCCAATCGAAACCGGCGGTAGGATCATAGGTGCCCTCAACGCCAGCGAGCTCAGCAAACATCATCTTAGCCCAGAAATTGTAGAGGTGTACAAGAAGGCCGCAAATGACGATTACACCGAGAACAAGCATGTTTTTGGCTGCCCAGTGTACGGGCTGCTTGCCAGAAACAGCGTAACGATCATTGCCACGTGCTTTCCAGTTCTGGAAGGTCAGGATGAAGGCATAGATGAAATGGATGACAACGAGCAGAGCCAGACCGGCAGTACCAAGGAGCGCGTACCAGTTGGTGCCCAGGAATTCACAGACCTTGTCGTAGTAATGTCCGTCGGCAGGTGTGCCTACCACAACATCATACACGTAAACAAGGTTCATCAGCATGTGGAAGGTGAGGAAGAGCACGAGGCATGCACCAGTGACGCTCATTACCACCTTACGACCGATTGACGAAGATGTTAACCACATAGAAAATAGTTGTTGTTGTTAATAATATTGATTTTTGGTTGTTTTGTTGGCACTATAAGCCCAATATGGAGGGCGTTTATTCATAGTTATCGGTGCAAATATAATTATTTTTCGATGAAAAAACCAATTTCTGTGCCCTAAAATGTGTATTATTGCATAAAAATAGCTATCTTTGCGCTATCAAAATAGCAATTCTTAACAATTATTATAAATAATGAAGATTGGTAATGTCGTATTGCCCGATAGGGCCGTGATGCTGGCACCAATGGAGGATGTCACGGATGTGGGTTTTCGCCTCCAGTGCCGGCACTTCGGTGCCGATATGGTCTATTCGGAATTTGTTTCGGCTGACGCATTGATACGGAGCATTGACAAGACGATGCAGAAACTGAAGGTGCTGGATGAGGAACGCCCTGTCGTAATCCAGATCTATGGACGCGATGTCCCGTCGATGGTCGAGGCTGCCCGTATAGTGGAGCAGGCTCGCCCAGATATCATTGACATCAATTTCGGGTGCCCTGTCAAGCGTGTGGCGGGCAAGGGTGCCGGAGCAGGTATGTTGCGTGATGTGCCCTTGATGCTCGATATAACGAGGGCTGTTGTCGATGCTGTCAAGCTGCCGGTCACTGTCAAGACACGCCTGGGATGGGACTGCGAGCATAAGATCATCACTACCTTGGCTGAACAGCTGCAGGACCAGGGCATACAGGCTTTGGCGATACATGGGCGTACCCGTTCGCAGATGTACACCGGAGAGGCGGATTGGACGCTGATACGAGAAGTAAAGCAGAATCCTCGTATCCATATCCCAATCATCGGCAATGGCGATGTCACGTCGGCTCAGATAGCCAAGCAGCGTTTCGAGGAGACGGGTGTCGATGGCATTCTGGTGGGGCGTGCCACCTTCGGGCGCCCTTGGATCTTCCGCGAAATCAAGCACCTCATCGAGACGGGGGAAGAGTTGCCTCCTATTCCGCTCGACGAATGTGTGATGGCCTTGAAGCATCAGGTCGAAGAGAGTGTGGCACGAATCGACGAGTATCGCGGCATCCTGCACATACGCCGGCATTTGGCAGCAACTCCCATTTTCAAGGGGATCCCGAATTTCAGGGATACACGTATTGCCATGCTTCGAGCCGAAACGGTCGAGGAGCTGTATCGGATTATGGACAAGGCCGTGGAAATGATAAGACAATTAACAATTAATAATTAACAATTGGGAGGTGGGCCAATAAAAAAATCCGAACCGTCATCCCGACGGCTCGAATTCACATTACCTTAAATCTAATACCATGAAAAACACGATGCAAAGATAGGGGATTTCTGCAGATTGTGCAAACGTTTGCGCATTTTTTTGAAATAATCCTAAAAAATCGCCCCGATACGAGGCGATTTGTCATTCGTGAATATCAAGTTCTTGTAATTATCTGCTGAAAAGCCGCGATAATTTTGTTCGTGTAGCCCTTGTCGAAAATGTATGCGACGAGCGTAAGTCCTGCACTTGTTGTAATGTCGGAGGGGAGGATGTTGCTGACAAGGAATTGCTGGTCGATGTATTCCGATAGTTGGACTTGTCCGGTGGCTGCTGCTTCGAGATTAAGATCCCCAAGAAGCCGACCTTCCTGGGGCAGGTTTGCGAAACTTCGCACTACATCGAACTGCCAATCGTCGTCGTATCGTTCTGGATAATAGTTCTTTTGTGCGATGGATGGCACCTTGTCTTGTTTGATGCAGACAACAAGGGTCGGATTCCGATAGATTGAGATGCCGTAGAGATGCGTCTTGACAGAGGCCGTCATGGTATGCGTATCGGCATCGAACAAGATATCTTCGACCTGGATATTTCCATATTGTCTGTCGTGTCGTTCGGATATCATCTGAGCAATGCTGTCCTCATCGAGCGTTGTGCTGAAAGGTTGCCCATTGCGGCAAACAAGGGCAGCGGGGGCATACGTGAGCTCGTCGGGTCCGAAGAAGTTGGCATGAAAATCCGAACCTGCCGTGCGCCAAGCGTCGGCAGGACCATAACCTTCGTGTCGACTGAGCAGAATTATGTCGGGTCCTTTGTCGCCGAGAAGGCGTAGTGCTCGGTCAATGCTGTTCCGCAGATGAGTTTGACCTGCAGGGGCATACCCGTTGGCTTCGCTGGTGAATTCCTCAATCAGCAGGTTGGTGGGCGCTATCGATGGGTCGGGATTACTCTGCCCAAGTTCGTAATAGATAGTCCTGGATGTGAGATGGTCGCACTGGTTGTCCTGCCCATTGGGCTGGCTGATGGCGAGGTGGACGGGGATATCGGGATTGGTTTGATGGAAGACCTTGTTGCGCAAGAAGCTGACGACGAACGGAATTGAGTAGCCAAAGAAGATGTCTTCGCAGTCGTATGTGGTTTCGAGCGTGACGGAGTCAGCTTCCTGTACGGTAATATTGAACCGACGCAGGGGCTCGCTGCCGAGATTGCGAACGATTCCGCGGATGGTGATGGTGTCGTCGTCGCCGTTGATGTCGTACCATCGATGCTCCAGGCACAGGTTCGTCAGCTCTGCGGCCCACTGGTAGTTGCTGCTGAGGCCTGCACGGATGCATATCGGTGCAAGTTGTTCGCTCATATCGCGCCAGTTGCTTCCTGACGAGACGTAGAACGATTCGGGTGTGTTCTTGGTACCACTGGTTGGAATATGGGTTCTGGCACTCTGTGTGTAGCTGTATCCGCAATAGTATGTCATTTCGCCTGTGAGCTCGATGGGTGTGAGCAACTGGATATCGTTCCATCCCTCGGCGAGGGTTTCTGGATTGATGTCAATGCTCGAAAGGTTGTCTGCGTCGGCCAGTTCCTGACGAATCCACACCTTTAGTGACGTGAGGTTCTGGGGAGCAGTGAGCAAGATGCGCAGATAACTGATTGAGCAGAAGGTGAAATCAGCCTGCAGGGCAGGGGTGAGGCCCATGGCGCATGAGATGGTTGCATTGGTGTTGCTGTTGGCGATGCTTCCTGTGTAGCCTTCTTCGTCGCAATAGCCTAAGGTGAGCTGAGCAGAGGCGTTCAGGCAGAAAACAGTCCAAAGTGCAAGCATTGCAAGGCGTTTCAGGGTCTTGTGTCCGTTGTTAGTCGTCATTGCTTGAAGAATTTGTGAGCCTCGGTGGTGCCATCGTCCATCAGCAAAAGAAGGATGTAGACCGAAGTCGGATGGTGGAACATTTTGATTTCACTCACCTCGCCGGGTTGAACGGCAATTCGTTGGCCGGCGGCATTCAGCAGTGTCCATTCTGCCACATGTTCCAATCCGCCTTTGATGTGCAGGTTGTCTCCATCCCAGCTGATCTGGGTCGAAGGCTCGCTGCCGTTCGAGAGGACGTCAAGTCCATCGATGCCACCTTCACGGACACCAAAGAAAGTGAGGGAGAACGGGAAATAGCCCTGGTTGTCATTGAACACCGCGTCAGGCACCAAAAGACGAAAGTCGTAGTCGCCTGCTGGAAGGGCACCCAGGTGGATGATCCGGTTGTCGATCACATCGCCTGGACACCAGTTGCTGAACGATTGCCAGGCTTCTTCGGTCATGGCACTGTTGCCGTAGATGCCGTTTGATTGCGTGTTGTACATGCGGAACGGCTCGCAGGAGGAGCGTCCCGGGCGATAGACCAGTGCCATCCATTCGTTGACCCAGACATAGTGCAGGCGCCGGTTGTATTCCTCTCCACCCGAGTTGGCACCGTGATTGGAGTTGATCATCAGGAACATTGCATCGTTCATCGGTTCGTCAAGGTGCACTTGATAGTGTGCCACCGTGGTGCCTTCCTCATCGCTGTGTCCCTTGCTGTAGGAGTTCAGGTAACGTTCATAGGCGAGAGGAAGGGTGAGCTGGTGTTGGGGGAGGAAGTCAGATCGGGAATCGGATGTTACGATTTCGAGTGTCCCTGCAAACACGTCGTTGCGTCCCGAACAGCCTGCAATCTGCGTATTGGCAGCGTAAGGCACGCCTTCGAGGTGGAATTCCAGCCAAAGGTTCATGGTGTCGCGCAGCTGTTTGTCGTGAAAGAGGGGCGAAAGAAACGATATGTCCCACGAATAGGGGACATCGACTCCCTTGTTCTTGTCCATAAACGGAGTGATGAAGCGTCCGATTTCGATGCGTTGGATGCTTGGGTCGGTGTCGCCGAGCCGTCCGGAGTAGGTGCTGCCGTTGGCATTGAGATGCACGCAATCGTTGTAGGTTAGCGAATCGCGGGACATCAGCACCAGGTCGACCGATCCGATGCGGTCATAGTTGTCGCAGAGTGCGCTGATGGTTACTTCGAGACGAAGCGTATCGCCCATCTGGTCAAGGTCTGTGGCAGGAAGCACGGTCGTAAAACGGGAATTGTTCAGGCGGTAGATTCCTTCGGGAACAGGAGCCAGGCTGTCGCTGACTGTGTAGGCATAGACATCGTAGAAGGTGATGTGATCGTAATAGCAGAACCGCCGTTCCGCATTTGTCAACGCCGTTTGCGCGAGGACAAATAACAGGAAAGCGGCTCTTAGGAGTCTCCGGTTATCAATAGCCATAAGATAAAGTCAATACCTTAAACGTAAAAAACGATGTTGATACAACTATTCAGAAAGAGAGAGTACACATTATATAATATAATACTCAACTTTATTTAATAGGTGGCCCATATATTAAAGGGCGACTTAGCTCACACAAGTGCGAGAGCTGATGATTCTATAGGGCCTTGCACTTCTCGGCGAGCCAACTGCGGTCTGCTTCGTCGAGGTGTGGGGCGATGGTGTCGAAGACGTGCTTGTTATACTCGTTGAGCCACGCCAGCTCGTCCTTGTCAAGCAGGGACTTGACAATGCAGGTGGTGTCGATATAGCAGAGCGTCAAGGTGTCGAGACATTGGAATTCTCCCTGCTCGGACTGGTCGCATGTTGTCGCGTCAGGAGCGTCGGAATTGACATCGAATGGACGGACGAGCACCAGGTTCTCATGCCGGATGCCGTATTTGCCACATAGGTAGATGGCGGGTTCGTTTGAGAAGAGCATTCCGTCGCAAAGTATCTGCGGATTGTGTTCCATGCGTATAGACTCAGGACCTTCGTGAACCCCCAGATAGTGGCCTACACCGTGGGATGTGCCATGTCGATATGTCTTGCCGTCGCGCCACAGGTCGATGCGAGCCAGTGCATCCAACTGGTCGCCACGGGTGCCGCGTGGAAAGACAGCCCGAGCCAACCGGATGTGTCCTTTGAGCACCAGGGTAAAGTCGCGTTTCATTTCTGGGCTCACCTTGCCGATGCCGATGGTGCGGGTGATGTCGGTGGTGCCATCCAGATATTGGCCACCTGTATCGATGAGGAGCAGGCCATCGCCGGTGATGGGAGTGTCGTGTTCCTTCGAAGGCTCGTAATGCGGCATGGCACCGTGTTCGTTCCAGGCAACAATAGCCGGGAAGGATTCCTCGCGGTAGAGAGGTTGTTCGCGTCGGAAGTCGATCAGCTTCTGCACAATGTCCATCTCGGAGAGTGCCCTTTTGGGGCAGGAGGTGTCGTCGCACAGGTTGCAAAAAGCCTTACAGTTCGTTAGAGTATCTTCCAACCAATGGTAGAAACGCGTCAGGGCAATGCCGTCCTTGAGCAGGGCTGATTTGAATCCTTCAATCTCGACCGGGTTCTTGATGCCCTTCATGAGAGGAATGGGATTGGGACTGACCATTTCGCGATAGTCGCTCTGTGCTGCCTCTTCGTAGGGCAGCATGTCGATATGCAGGTTTGCCAGGTACTTTCGTACCTCATCGGTAACCTTTTCCTCGTGTACATAGAGAATCGAGCCCATTCGGTTCAGGAAGAGATAGCTGATGAAGACGGGTGTACAGGCAATGTCTGAGCCGCGGAGATTAAGGATCCACGCAATCTGGTCGAGTGCAGAAAGCCAGAGGCCTTTGCCTCCCTGCTCTTCAACGGCATCGAGCACACGGTTGATGCGGTCGCGTGTCTTCTCACCGCTCAATTCCTCGGGATATAGCTCGATTTTTCCCATCGGCAAAGCCGGACGGTCAGTCCAGAGCATGCTGATCAGGTTGATGTTCACATCCACTTCGCAGCCGAAGAGAATGCGGCAATCGCCACCTGTGCAGTTGGTGTCGTGCTGAGCCTTGTATTTGTCGATCCATTCGGCCGCCGTAGGCACACCGGCCACCTTCATCTTCATTAATTTGAATGGAGTGCCCGCAAGCTGCTGTTCGCCTGAGATGAAGAACCGGCTGTCGGTCCAGAGCAGCGCATCCTCCTGGGTTATCAGAACTGTGGCGACTTCCCCACGGAAGCCACTGAGCCACTCGATCTCCTTCCAGTGGTCGGGGAGATATTCGCTTTCGTGCGGGTCGTTGTTCTCCATCACATACAGGTCGATGCCCTGCTTCTGCATGAGCTCACGCAATCTCTTGACTTTTATCGTCGTTGTTTCCATAACCAATTGACATTTAGACGGTGCAAAAATACGTTACTTTTTTGAAAAAACAAAGAAAAACAGCTTGTTTTTGCATTTTTTCGACAAATTATTTGTGTAATTAGCGGAATTTGTCTATCTTCGCACCCGCTTATCAAAGTGGTAGGCAGCCGATGAACCCAAGGCCATTAGAAATGGAGATGTAAAAAAGGGGGCCGGGCGATTCGGATTATTTAACAACCCGTACTAATATGATTATTGTACCAGTTAAAGAAGGTGAGAACATCGAGAAGTGCCTGAAGAAGTTCAAGCGCAAGTACGAGAAGACCGGAGTCATCAAGGAGCTTCGTCGCCGTCAGCAGTTCAATGAGCCATCGCAGGTTCGTCGCAAGAAGATGGAGCATGCCATCTACGTTCAGCACCTCAAGGAGAATGCCGCTGAGTAATCAGTAACATTCTTGCAATGGCCTGACCAAAGGCCTAAGGAAAAGGGATTGGATTTCATCCGTTGTGATGAGTCCAGTCTCTTTTTTATTTTAAAGCATTTTTCTTGGTTTGATCCTTCGTTCCCCTGCTTTTCACGGCGAAAGGCAGGGGATTATTGCATGGTTTAGCATAAGTAATTTTTTATCAATTGTAAAAATCGTAATATAAAAACGCCAATTTTAGCCAAAATATGTAAATTTGTAACGCCAAAATATTAAAAAATGTTCATTTGTCATTCTTTTAAGATTTATTTTGTCTAAAAAACGCATTATTTAAAAAGTTTTGCTTACCTTTGCGCCCGAAAAATTGTGTTTTTAGGTATATAATGAAAGATTCTATCAAACCCGACTATTTGTTTGAGGTTAGCTGGGAAGTCTGCAACAAGGTGGGTGGCATCTATGCCGTTCTTTCCACCAAGGCAGCTACCCTAAAGAAACAGCTTGGTGACAATCTTTTCTTTATCGGACCAGATTTATGGGAACAGCAGGAGTCCCCGTTCTTCGATCCCTCAGCAGCTAGTCCCGAGCTCGACGAATGGGCTCAAAAGGCAAAAGCCGAAAATCTTAAGGTACGTGTTGGCCGTTGGAAGGTTCCTGGCGATCCACAGGTTGTCCTGGTCGATTTCCGTCCATTATATGCAGCAAAGAATGCCTTCTATGGCCAGATGTGGGAGTGGTATGGCGTCAATTCCATGGTTGGTTACGGCGATTATGACGAGGGTTGTACCTTCGCTCATTCTGCTGCATTGGTTATCGAAAGCCTCTTCAAGCATCTTTGTCCACTGCGTAGCAATGCTGTGGCCCATTTTAACGAGTGGACCACGGGTATGGGTGTTCTCTACCTCAAGCATCAGGTTCCTGCCATAGCTACGGTGTTCACGACACATGCCACTTGCGTAGGTCGCAGCATCTGCGGCAACAACAAGCCACTCTACGACTACCTGCAGGGTTACTTCGGCGATCAGATGGCAGATGAGCTCAACATGACGTCGAAGCATTCTGTTGAGAAGCATGCTGCTCAGGAGGCCGATTGTTTTACTACGGTGAGCGACATTACGGCTGCCGAATGTACCCAACTCCTTGAACGTACCCCGCTTGTTACGCCCAATGGCTTCGAGGGTGACTTTGTTCCCAAGGGTACGGCGTTCAGTCGCGAACGGAAGATGAGCCGACAGGCATTCAGTCGTCTTGTCGAATGTCTTACGGGGCATGTCCCGGCCGAAGATGCCATCTTTGTGGGTACAGCTGGTCGCTGCGAGTTCAAGAACAAGGGACTCGACGTCTTCCTCGATTCGATGACACGCCTGCGCGCCAGCAATCCGCAACGCGAAATTGTGGCCTTCATTATGGTTCCCGGTTGGGTGAGCGAGGTGCGTGCCGATGTTCTCGACCGTTATCAGAGCGGTTCTGAATTCCTCACCGGTCTCAGTGATCCTGTCTTTACGCACGCGGTACATAATTACTATGAGGATGCAATCCTCAACCGCATCCACCAGCTGGGATTCCAGAACCAGAAGAACGACAAGGTCAAGGTCATCTATATTCCATCCTACCTCAATGGTGACGATGGATTGCTCAACCGCAGCTATTACCTGCTTTTGGCAGGTCTCGATCTCACGATTTATCCCAGTTACTACGAGCCTTGGGGATATACGCCCATGGAGTCTTGTGCTTTTGGCGTCCCGACCATCACTACCAGCCTTTCAGGCTTTGGCCTGTGGTGTCGCGGCATCGGCAAGGACGATGACATCCTCGATGCAGTAGCTGTGGTTCCGCGCAACGATTCCAACTACGATCAAGTTGTAACCAGCATTGCCAATCTCGTCCTTCGATTTGCCGAAGTGCCTCATGCCGAGGTCAAGGTCATCCGTCAGGAGGCTCGTCGTGTGGCTGCACGTGCTGGCTGGCACAACTTCATCAAGTTCTACAATCAGGCCTTTGACAAGGCGTTGAAGGAGGCTTCTCTCCGCAAAGGACTATAAATAATTAATTAAGGTAAACATTTATATTCATCTTCATTTTTAACAATTAACTTAACCTGTTATGAAAGTACAAGTAAGCAATACCAACGCTCCAGTTTGGCGCGATATTACTGTCAAGTCAAGCCTTCCCGCAGAGCTCGAAGGCATTCATACGGTAGCTCGTAACCTTTGGTGGTCATGGAACTCGGAAGCTCACAAACTCTGGCGTGAGCTCGATTTGGACCTTTGGCGTTCAACGGGTCACAACCCGCTCGCTATGCTCGAGACCATGTCGCTCGATCGTCTCAATGAGATTGTGGCCGACAAGAAGCTCATGAAGAAGGTTGATTCTGTCGTTGCTCATTTCAACGACTACATGGCTCAGCCTGTCAACACCAAGCGTCCTTCTGTGGCCTATTTCTGTATGGAGTATGGCCTGACTGCATGTCTCAAGATCTATTCCGGTGGTCTGGGCATCCTCGCAGGCGACTATGTGAAGGAGGCTTCTGATTCCAACATTGATTTCTGTGCCGTAGGTTTCCTCTATCGTTTCGGCTATTTCACCCAGACACTCTCTGCCGATGGCAGCCAGGAGGCCAATTACGAGCCCCAGAACTTCGCTCAGCTCCCCATTGAGCCTGTGAAGAATGAGGATGGCACTCAGCTCGTTCTCGAAGTGCCATTCCACGACGACATCGTTGTTTATGCCAACGTATGGCAGGTGAATGTCGGTCGCGTGAAGCTCTATCTGCTCGACACCGACATCGACCGCAACTCCGAGTGGGATCGCAGCATCACCCACCAGCTCTATGGCGGCGACTGGGAGAACCGCATCAAGCAGGAATATCTGCTCGGCATCGGCGGCATGATGTTGCTCAACAAGCTTGGCATCAAGAAGGATGTCTATCACTGCAACGAGGGTCATGCTGCCCTCATCGGCGCACAGCGTATGGCTGACCTCATCCAGAACGAAGGCCTTAAATTCAACGAAGCACTCGAGGTGGTACGCAGCTCACAGCTTTACACCTGCCACACTCCAGTGCCTGCAGGCCACGACTACTTCGAGGAGGGTCTTTTCTACAAGTACATGTCGCACTTCGCAGGAAAACTCGGTATCGACTGGGCTGACTTCATGAACATGGGTCGTGAGACTCCAGGCGAGGGCAAGTTCTCCATGTCGGTATTTGCACTCAACACCTGTCAGGAGGCCAACGGCGTATCCGAACTCCACGGCAAGGTGAGCCGCTCTATGTTTGCTCCTGTTTGGAAGGGCTATGCTCCCGAGGAGCTCCATGTCGGCTATGTGACCAATGGCGTACACCTCCCCTCATGGGCTGCCAGCGAGTGGAAGGAATTCTATGAGAAGCTGTTCGGTGCCGGTTACTACGAGACGCAGACAAAGGACGAGATGTGGAAGAAAATCTACGAGGCTGATGACGAGGAGATCTGGAAGATTCGCAAGGGCCTCAAGACCAAGCTCTTCAACTTCATCAAGGAGGAGGTTGCCAACAACCTTCGCAAGAAGCAGGAGAACCCTGCCAAGATTATCCAGGCTGTCAATGCCCTCAATCCCGAGGCTCTCACCATCGGCTTTGCCCGTCGTTTTGCTACCTACAAGCGTGCACACCTGCTCTTCACTGACCTCGACCGTCTGGCCAAGATTGTTAACAATCCCGAGCGTCCCGTTCAGTTCATCTTTGCCGGCAAGGCTCATCCTGCCGACGGTGGTGGCCAGGGTCTGATTCGTCGCATCGTCGAGATTTCGCGTATGCCTCAGTTCGTGGGCAAGGTTGTCTTTGTCGAGAACTATGACATGGATGTTGCCAAGCGCCTCGTTTCTGGCTGTGATATCTGGATGAACACCCCAACCCGTCCTCTGGAGGCATCCGGTACGTCGGGCGAGAAGGCTATCATGAACGGTACCTTGAACCTCTCCGTTCTCGACGGCTGGTGGTACGAGGGTTACAAGGAGGGCGCAGGCTGGGCTCTTACCGACAAGCGCACGTTCCAGAACCAGTCGCTTCAGGATCAGCTCGACGCTGAGACCATCTATACGATGCTCGAGACAGAGATCGTGCCCCTCTACTTCGCCAAGAACCGTAAGGGCTATTCGCCTGACTGGGTAAAGGCCATCAAGGACTGCCTCTTCAAGATTACGCCACACTTCACCATGCGTCGCCAGCTCGACGACTACTACGATCGCTTCTACACCAAGGAGGGCGCTCGTGCTCGCCAGCTTGCTGCCAACGATTACAAGCTCGCCAAGGAGATTGCTGCCTGGAAGGAGCACGTGGCTGAGAATTGGGACAGCATTGAGGTGAAGGAGATTGTTGTGCCTCAGGAGGATCTGGCTCTTGGTTTGACAATTGGCAAATCTTACTCTGCCACTGTCGTTGTCGATGGCAAGGAGATTGCTGCTGACCTCGGCCTTGACCTCGTGATCGCCACTTCGGGCGATGGTGCTGCTCGCAACACTAAGAGCTTCGAGATGGAGGCTGTAAAGCGTGAGGGTACGCTTGTAACCTTCAAGATCGACTTCCCTGTGAAGTATTCTGGTGCCTACAAGATTGGTTTCCGTCTCTTCCCGAAGAACGCCAACCTGCCTCACCGCATGGACTTCGCCTATACCCGCTGGTTCTAAGCTGCAGGATATAGATTCCATCATAAGGCGAGCCGCTGAAGAATTTCCTTCAGCGGCTCGCTGTTTGCCGTAATAACGGTATTTCGTGATATCGGTATTCCGTTATACCGTTATATCGAAATAACGGCATTCCGGAATATCGAATTACGAAACCCTTATTTCCTGCAAAACTCCTTATATCCCAAGAAGAACTCACGGTGGCCTTGGGCTTCTGATTTGGTCATTTGTCCATCTGCAACTTGGCCGATGAGATGAAGCAGTTCGTTTGAGATTTCTTCGAGGGTGGCTCCTTCAGAAATGATGCGACCTGCATTGATGTCCATATCCTCGCTCAGATGTTGGTAGGTGATGGGATTGGAACAAACCTTGATGACTGGAGCGATGGCCGAACCAGCTACTGAGCCGCGTCCTGTGGTGTAGAGCACCAGGTGGCAGCCCGAAGCCATCATCTCAACGATTTCGGCCGTGTCGCTCACGTTGGGGAAGCCCCAGCGTGCCTCGCCGTCGGGGACTACGTCCATCATGTAGAGGCCATTGACTGCAGGGATTTCGCCTGGACGAATCAGTCCTTTAATGGTACGACTGCCGCTCTTCGAATACGAACCTAAAGATTTCTCTTCGATGGTGGTCAGGCCTCCTTCCGCATTGCCTTGCGAAAAGCTGTCGTGACCCATCTTCTTGTAATAGACGTCTGCCTTGTGGATGCAGTCATAGAGTTGCCGTCCCACTTCTTTAGTTGCACCGCGTTCGCGAAGCATAGTCTCGCAGCCTATCAATTCGCCAGGTTCCTCGAAGATGCAGGTACCACCTGCATCGACCAGGTGGTCGAAGGTGCATCCCACGGCAGGATTGGCCGTGATGCCGCTGCAGGCATCTGAGCCGCCGCACACCGTGCCAATGCAAAGGTCCTCCCAATGCAGTTCAACTTTAGGAAAAGCCTGAACTGCAGGTGTCATGGCTTTCACAGCTTCAACACCTTTGCGGATCGAGGAAATTGTGCCGCCCTCCTCCTGAATGACGACAAGCGCACCTGGGCGTCCGCTCTGCTTCACCCTATCAAGCAATTGGTCGCGCAGGAAGTTCTCGCAACCTAATGAGACGATGACCACGCCTCCCACATTGGGGTGCGTGCATAGCTGCTCCATTACAAGTTGCGCGTAGGCATTGGGCGCACAGCCCCCAAAACCAATCAGATGAACAGGCATTTCCCTGGAATCTGTTTGCTGGGCAATCTGTTCGGCTACGTGGTGGGCGCATTCAACAAGGTAGGTCACCACGATGACGTTGCGTATGCCTTTGCGGCCATCGTTACGAAGATATCCTGTCATTTCTCCAAACATAATCGGATTTAAGGTTCTGGACATGGACGTGCTCCCCCGCGGCGATGGCACGAGTGGCGCTGCCGATGGGAAGGCCGTATTTCAGCACCTTCTCGCCTTGGGCGATGGAACGGACTGCCACCTTGTGCCCAAAGGCGATGGCGTTGTGCAGTGTCAACGTTCGGCCATCTGGCAGCGTTATCTGCTGACCGGCTTGAAGGTCGTGAAGCGCTACTGCTACATTGTCGGTGGGATGAAGTAGGATGCAATCGTTCATGGCTAAAAAGGTCAGAAGCCTTCGATGGCTCCGGCATCGACAGGCAGCGTAACACCATTGACGTACTTGCCGGCCTCCGAGCAGAGATATAGGGCGGCATTGCCGATGTCGTCGGGGTCGCCGAAGGTGTGGGTGGGAATGCGGTTCAGAATCTTGTTGCGGCGGGGCTCGTCGGTGTCGATGGCCTTATGGAGCATCGGCGTGTCAATCCAGCCAGGGGCAATGGTGTTCACGCGGATGCCATCGCGGCTGTAGTCGGCGATAAGAGCACGCTGAATGCCCAGTACCGCGCTTTTGGCTGTCGTGTAGGCCACAATCTTCTCCATGCCCATAAAGGCAGACATCGACGAAATGAGGATGATGCAGCCGCGCTGGCGGGGTACCATGCGGCGCAGTACTTCGCGACTCAGCGCAAAGACGCTCAGTACATGCGTGTCGATGACGCCGAGGTACTCCTCGTCGGTTACTTCGAGAGCAGGTTTTTTCAGATGGATGCCCGCACCATTCACGAGGATGTCAATAGGTCCGACATTTTCCTCGATGTCAGCCACGAGGGTAGGCATACCTGCCTTATCGGTGACGTCGAAGGCATGATAGGTACAATTATCGCCCAACTGCTGCTGGGCCTCGCGGAGTTTCTCTTCACGACGGCCTACGATGACAACCTTGGCTCCAGCGCAGACGAAGATGCGCGCGATGCCCAGGCCAAGGCCTGTGCCGCCGCCCGTGATGACGGCCACTTTGCCGTCCAGTTTGAATTGATCTAACATATATTAGGGGGATGAGGGAGGGATATAGCAGCCATGGATGGCTGCGACTGAAACGCGGGGATGAGGAGGTAATGTTTTACATGATGCCGAATTTTGCAAAAGCTTCGACTGTGCTCATTCCGGCACGAATGGCCTGCGCTACCAGTTGTTCGCCACGTGCTTTTTCAATAGCTCCTTCAAAAGCTTCGGTCACGGCTTCGGTAGGCACGATGAGCACACCATCCAGATCACCGAAGACCACATCGCCGGGACAAACTCTTACACCGCTGAATTCGATGGGTGTGCGATAGTCCAACACCTTGCCGCGCGGACCCTGATCCTGCGCATAGCCTCCCATCGAGAAGGTGGGGAAGTTGAGCCGAAGGATTTCGTTGGTGTCGCGCGAATAACCATCGACCACGGCACCGGCCGCTCCGCAATGGATGGCACGCGTGCTCATCAGTCCGCCCCACAGAGCATAGCGGGGTGACGATCCCGAGCAGATATAGACCTCGCCCGGCTGCAGCGAGTCGAGCGCTTCGAACATGATGCCGAAGGGCTTGCGCATGATGGGGTTGTGCGTCTCGTCGCCGAGTTTCTCGTTGAAGACATCGGCTTCGAGCACGGGCATGGCGCGCCCGACGACGACCATGTCCTGACGTACGGGTTTGATTTGGGGAGAGATGAACTGATGCTGATAGCCCATCTTGTCGAGGATGTCACCGACGAGGGCAGGGAAGAGTTCTTTGCGTGCGATGCTGAAGAGTTCGGCATCATCTTTCCAGAGTTTCATGATGGATGTGCGATTAATTTTGGGGCAAATATACATTTTTTTTCGATGTCATGGACGATTTTGGTATAAAAAAGCAGAAAATGAGATTCAAAATTTTGTTTTTCACGAAAAAACTCTATCTTTGCCGCAAATAATTGTTCTCGTTATGCGCCATCACACACATTTTAGCAGCATACTCATCACGTTGCTTTTCTCCGCATTCTGTTGGCCTTCCGCCATGTCGCAAGTATATATCCCTACCATCGACGAAGTGGGACCTTCTGTGATGCCCGACACCATAGCCCCCATCGTTGCCCCCTTCGACATGCCGCAACTCCAACGGCCCACGTTCCCCGACTACCGACTCCCCATCACGAAAATGGGTGCCAAGGAGGGACGCTTTGTGCGCCAACAGATTCAAGCGGCCATTGATGCTACAGCCGAACGGGGCGGCGGCACGGTGGTCATCCCCAAGGGCAACTGGCATACGGGGCGCATCGAACTCCGTTCGAATGTCTGCCTGCACGTCGAGGACGGTGCCAACGTTTATTTCAGTGGCGAGATCAAGGACTATCTCCCTGTGGTATTCACCCGTAGCGCGGGCATCGAAGCCATGTCGATGGGAGCTATGATCTATGCCAACGGACAGCGCAACATCGGCTTGACGGGAACGGGGCACCTTATCGGCCCGGGACGCGACTGCGAGCTCTGGCATCGCAACCCTGAATATGGGTCGTTCGACAGCCGCGTCAATTATGACCTACCGCCCACCGAGCGCATCTACGATGGGCACGATACCACCTGCATCTATCTGCCTACGTTCATTGGTCCCATTAACTGTCAGAACGTGCTCATCGAGGGTGTTGATCTTTCGCAATGTGTCTTCTGGAATATCGTGCCCACTTATTGTGATTCGGTCATCATCCGTGGTACCAAGGTCCATAGTGTCGGTCTCCCCATGGGTGACGGCATGGACATAGAGTCATGCCGCAATGTGCTGATGGAATACAATTTCCTGGAGACGGGCGACGACAACTTTACCATCAAGGCAGGACGCGGCATCGACGGCCTGCGTGTCAACCGCCCCAGCGAGAACCTTGTCATTCGTCGCAACCTCACAGCCATCGGACATGGCGGTGTGACCTGTGGCTCGGAAACGGCAGGCATGATACGCGACGTGTATGTGTGCGACAATGTCTTCGCGGGCACTAACGTGGGCTTCCGCTTCAAGACTCGTCGCCCGCGAGGTGGGGGCGGCGAAAACCTCTATTACGAACGCAACAGGATACGGGCATCGAAGGAAGCCATCAGTTTTGACATGCTTGGTTCGGCCATGTATGTAGGGGGACTTTCTGCCCGTGTGCCGATGGAGGTTGATCGCTTCACCCCAACGTTCCGAAACGTCATCATTCGAGACCTTATCGTCGAGGACGGTTCCTGGTTCCTGCGCGTTGCAGGCATCCCCGAGTCACCGGCACGCAATGTCACCATCGAGCGCGTGAAGGCACGTACTCAACGTCTCATGCAACTCCACGACCTCAATATGCTGACGCTTCGCGATGCTGAACTTGAGGCCGATGAGGATGTCATCGATGTTTCGCAAGTTCGAAACCTTTATTTTGAAAATGTCTCATTCAAGGTTCCCGACGGTAAGATCGATTGGCAGATTGTGCCAGGTGAAAATGAAAATCTTTTTGTCGATGGCAAGAGCATTTCTCCTGTTTTTTGATTGGAAAATGTCAGACCGAGAAAACAATTCGCGTTAACAAACCTATAAATTTCTAACAAAAAAGCAAAAAAATGTGCAATCTATTGCACAGATACGAAAAATCCCTTATCTTTGCATCGTGTTTTCATGGTAATGTTTTTTAATTAGTAATATGTGTGTGTTAAATGGCCGTCGGGATGACAGGCCATTTAATATTTCAAAAATGAGCGCGGATAACCCCAGATAGGGTTGCCCGCGCTTGTTTTTGCGAATGTGGATGGATTACCAAGGCTTGTGATTCTTTAGGAATGCATCTTTTTCTTCCTTCGAAAAAGTTTCTGCTCCCACTGTAGCTGTGTGTCGCAATATTACTTTCTCGTTATAGGGGATAAACCTGTCATCGCACATGAATTTGTTTTTCTCATCTTGTGTGAGGGGCCTGTAAAAGAAAAGGAAGGCGTTTGTCGATAATCCATAGCTGCGGAACACCACCACGACTGAATCGTCCAGATAGGGCTTGTTCATATGGATGCCACTGCAGTCCAAGTCTTTGAGCAGAGTGCAAATGTTTTGGAGCTCCGAATCCGTGAGCCCTATCGCATCCATAAGTGTATCTATTCTCTGCTTGGGATGAATGAAACTGTCGTAGGTCAATGTGTCCTTTTTGGATGTCACTGAGAATCTCGAGATTTTTCCAAAATCAATATCAAAAGAGATGCTGGTGCTGTCATTTATGGCCTCGTCAACAGATTGAATCAGATCATCGAAGTCCTTGGCATGATTTTCATAATACTCAGCCATGATGTCGGCACTACACTGTTGCTGGGGAAAACGATACCATGTAAAGACCAGAAAGAACAGGATGTTAAAGATTCCCCATCCAACAATAATCCGTTGGAAAACGGTTGAGCATCGTATAGACTTTATAAATATATAGATGGAAAGGATTATAGCCGGTATCGTCAGCCAGAAAAAAGCGAAAGCCAACACTCCTCCAACGAAGGCGTTCATCCAAGATGTCGCTATCAGAGCGGTAATATATAGCAGCGGGATTAAAAAAAGCCATTTCATGATAAAGATGTTTTGAACCTGTTAGCGTGCTTAATGTCGAGAAGTCTGCTGCAAATATATAGATTATTTTCTTTCGGCGCTTTTACATCCAAAGAAAAGCCGTTTTTAACCTGGTAAAGCCAAATAATTCCGCAAGATTGTACTACTTGCGTACACTTAGTGCCATCTCACGGCAAGATTGTACTACTTGCGCACACTTAGTGCCATCTCACGGCAAGATTGTACTACTTGCGCACACTTAGTGCCATCTCACGGCAAGATTGTACTGCTTGCGTACACTTAGTGCCATCTCGTCACAAGATTGTACTGCTTGCGCACACTTAGTGCCATCTCACGGCAAGATGGTACTAAGTGCGCACATTTGATACAATCTCGCCCCTGTATGCCTTTTTAGTCTTCGGGCTGCATCAGAAGTATAGACGAACCAGGTTTATCTCACGACCTTGGTGAATTCTGGCTTCACGTTCTTGTCGTTGGGAGCAGTGACATAGATTTTGGTGGAAGCCTCCTTGTCCTTCTGACCCTTGTTCTTGACGGTGAAGACGTATTCGGTAGCATCGCCAAGTGCACGCGAACCGACGAGGACGGGAATGCCAAGAGGCATCTGATAGTCGCCGCAAGCAGCATTGAAGATGGCGATGTCAGCCTTGGAGACAGGCTTCGACTCGGAGAAGTCGGGAAGCGAAACCTTCTCGCCGGGCACGATGCCGGAGCAAACGAGGAAGCATCCGACCTCAGCCTCAGCCTTGTCAACACGGGCGGCTCGTACGCCATAGCCATCGAGGATGGTCGACTCGGGAAGGGCAGCCTTCAGGTTGGCCACACTGGCTTCGATACCTCCACTACCGAAGGTGCAGAAAGGAACAATCACCTTACCCTTGAGGTCCACGCCCTTGAGCAAGGCGGCAACAGGAGGAGCATATGTGCCGAACCAGATAGGATAGCCAAGATAGATGGTGTCGTACTTGGCAACATCCTTGGTGAGAGGTGCGAGTTCGGGCACGGTGCCGTTTTTCATCTCCTCCTGGCAGCGGGCGATGGTAGCATTGAAATCGCCGTCGTAGGCGGTGGCCACGTCAAATTTCTCGATGTCTGCTCCAGTCTTGGCAGCGATGAGCTGGGCAACCTTCTCGGTGGAGCCGGCCTGTGAATAATAGAGTACCAGGGAACCAGGAGTGGCGGGTTCCGGTTCGGGAGCGGGGGCCTGCTTCTTGGTGCAGGCGGTGAGAGCAACAAGTGTGCTGAGCATAAGAACTAATTTCTTCATACGGATTGAATTAATTGGGTTTATTTGGTTTTACGGGTACAAAAGTAAAGATTTTTGTTGAAACGACCAATAAATTGGAGGAAAAAATGTTTTTATCCCCGTATTTTTCTTGTTTTTTCGTTTTTTATACTTATATTTGCACGCGCTTTTTGTTTAGTTCTGATTGCATTGCCTACCTTTCAATCGCAGTTTACCTTTTTCCGATATCTGCATATACAAGTGTAAAAACTTTGTAACTATGAGTAGAAAAGAGAAAAAAGGAAAGAAGAGAGGCCTTCTGAGGAAGGTCGTGATGTGCCTGCTGGCTGTGTTGCTTGTTTTGTTTCTTGTGCCGCAGCAGATCCAAAATCCTGTGGAGGGGGCTGATTCGTCAAGCTATAACAGCAAGACGTTCTGGCATCCCTGGGGCAATCATCATCACCATGGCATCGACATCTTTGCCCATCAGGGCACACCGCTTCATCCGGCATGTGCTGGCATTGTGATTTCAACCTTAAGCGCTGATGCTGGAACAGCCGGTGGCAACTGCTTGTCGATACTGGGTACCCATGGACGCATCTATTATTACGCCCACCTCAAGGAGCTGAATACGCATGTTGGAGCATTTGTAACCAAGAGCAGCGTTATCGGTACGGTTGGTAATACGGGCAATGCCTATAAGGGTGGCAAGGGTGCACCCCACTGCCACTTTGCGGTTCTCACCGTTCTCCCTCGTTTCGAGCACTGGGTACCGTCGGATGAGCGAACGATGTGGGATGACAAGTGGAAGATCTTCTTCGTCAATCCGATTGAAGCGCTGGAGGGGAAGCAGTTGTGGTAATATCCTTTAAATATATAGTATGGAAGATAAGTTTAATCTGGAGCGATTTGTCGAGGCGCAGGATACTGAGCCTTTTGGTGATTATCAGCACGCCCTTGCCGAGATGCGAGCAGGGCAGAAACGCGGACACTGGATCTGGTACATCTTTCCGCAGATGCGTGGCTTGGGACATAGTCCCAATTCCTATACGTTCGGCATCAGCGGCCTGGAAGAGGCAAAGGCTTACCTCGCCCATGAAGTGCTGGGTCCGCGCCTGCGTGAGATTACCGGAGCCTTGCTCATGAACCAGGGCATTCCGATAGATGTACTGATGGGATGGGAGGTAGATGCCATGAAGCTTCGGTCGTCGATGACACTGTTCGATGCCGCTTCGCCAAATGATATCTTTGACGAGGTACTCGAAGCCTTCTTCGACGGGAGTCGTTGCAGACGCACCTTGTCGATGTTGTGATCTATTGCATATATATTGAATAATTAACAAACCTGCTGAATAAAATGAAAACCATCCCCATCCTTCTCGGTGGTGTCATGCTCTGGTCGCTGACGGCATGCAACCAGTACACCACCTCTTTCGAATGCCCTCTTGAGCAGGGCATGCTGCGTGTCGAATTCCCAGAGGCGGACATCGTACGTGTTCGTTTGTCGGAGAACAAGGATTTCGAGGACAACAAGACGACCGTTGTGCTTCCCGAGGCACTGAACCACCCGATCAAGGTGAAGCTGGAGGAGCAGGAGGGTATGTTTGTGCTCACTTCCGACAGCCTGGAGGTTCGTGTGAACGGCAAGACCGGTGCCATCCGTTATTATGACCGAAGCGGCAATCTGCTCCTTTCGGAACGTGACGATTTGCCCAAACAGGGCGAGGGTATTGCGCTCGAAAATATTACCTACGACCCGAAGTCGAGCCGCATTGAGAAGACTGCTGATGGCGAGAAGGTGGTGATGGACGTGCTCCAGCGTGATACGGTGGGCACTTCGTGGCGATGGCAGGTGCATTTCGCATTCCCTTCCGGCGAAGCCCTCTACGGATGGGGTTCGCAAATGGAGGACCTGCTCGACCTGAAGGGCCAGAAGCTATGGCTGTGCCAGCACAACCTGAAGGTCCAGGTGCCAGTCATCAATTCGACGGCAGGCTACGGACTGCTCTTCGATGCAGGTTGCGGCATGCGCTTCGACGATACCGACGACCAGGGACTGGTTGAGCTGGAGGCGGCCCAAGGGCTGGACTACTATTTCATGAAGGGTGCGTCGATGGATCGTGTCGTGAACCGTATGCGAACGTTGACCGGGCAGTCGCCGATGATGCCACGCTACCTGTTCGGCTATATCCAGTCGAAGGAACGTTTCCACAGCAGCGCCGAGATCATCGAGACCCTGCGTGAGTTCCGTCGTCGCCGGATTCCCGTCGATATGATGGTGCAGGACTGGAACTACTGGCCCGAGGGATGGGGCATGATGCAGATGGATCGCCGCTATTATCCCGATCCGCAGGCTTTGGCCGACACCGTGCATCAGCTGAATGGCCGACTCATGGTCAGCATCTGGCCCAATCCGCAGGGCAATGCCCAGGAGAAGGACTTTAAGGAGCGTGGCTATATGCTCAACCGTTCGTTTGTCAATGTTTTCGACGAAGAGGCCCGAGCCTACTATTGGACATGGGCCAACCGCGAGTTCTTCCACGATGGAAAGGGCTTCGATGCGTGGTGGTGCGACTGCACTGAACCCACCGATGGCGACTGGAAGCCGATGCCTGAAGGATATGGATGGGAGAGCCATTCCGACCGTTGGAAACTGAACTTGGAAGCACAGAATGCCATCATGGGCGCCGAACGCGCTTCGCTCTATGCTTTGTTTGACGCACGTGGTATCTATGAGAACCAGCGCAAGACCACAGACCGGAAGCGTGTCGTCAACCTGACGCGCTCAAGTTACGCGGGTCAGCAGCGCTATGCTACCATTTCGTGGAATGGCGACACCTACGCTTCGTGGGAATCGTTCCGTCGTCAGATACCGATGGGCCTGAACTTTATGGCCACGGGTATTCCCTATTGGACGGTCGATGCAGGATCGTTCTTTACGTCGTCTGGTTTCCAATGGTTCTGGAAGGGCGAATTCCCCGATGGCTGCAAAGATCCGGCCTATCGCGAATATTATCTGCGTATGTGCCAGTGGGCCGTCTACCTGCCTTTGTTCCGCAGCCATGGCACCGACACGCCGCGTGAGGTGTGGTATTATGGTGAGAAGGGAGAACCCTATTACGATGCCCTTGTCCGTAACATTGAGCGTCGTTACGAGATGCTGCCCTATATCTATTCGCTGTCAGCCAAGGTTTCTTCGGAGAACTATACCATGGCACGTGCATTGGCCTTTGACTTCCCTCGCGATGTTGAGGCCCGTGCGAGCAAGACGGAATATATGTTCGGCCCTGCTATGCTGGTTTGCCCCGTGACGCATCCTTTGAGTGAAACGGCACAACTCGATATCTATCTGCCCGAAGGTGCACAATGGCAGGATGCAGCAGGCCAAGTGCTCGAAGGGGGACAGCATATCCAGCAGACGTTGTCGCTCGACGAGATCCCCGTCTTTGTGCGTCGAGGCAGCATCATCCCCAAGAGCCCGGTTATTCAGTATTCGGACGAATTGCCCGCCCAGACCTTGACCATCGAGGTCATCCCTGGCAAGGATGCCGCCTTCGACCTCTATGAGGACGATGGCATCACCTACGATTGTGAACAGGGCAAATACACAATCATTTCCATCCGCTGGAACGAGCAGGCCCGCAGTTTGACCATTGGAAAGCGTACGGGAGGCTTTGACGGTATGAAGAAGGATCGTCATTTCGTCGTCAAGGTCATCGATGGAACGAATGTGTCCTCCCAGGAGGTCGACTATCAGGGGGAGGCTGTCACAGTAAGCCAATTATGATGAAGCGCCTTTTCCCATTAGTCGCTCTTTTGTCCGTGCTGGTGAGCTGCGGAGGACCAAAAGGTCCGAGTGTGGCCATCCGTATGTCCGACGATGCCAATAGCCGAATGACGTTCGGAGCAGAGCAGTTGCGTAACGAACTCAAGAAGCGGGGATGCAAGTTGGTGGTGGGACAGGATGCAGATCTTGTCATCAACTTGAGTCAGGCAAGTCCAGCAGATTCCTTGCCCAAGGAAGGTTTTCGCATCGTGACTTCGGGCAATGAGACGCAGGTAATCGGCAATGATGCCACGGGCACGCTTTATGGTTGCCGCGAACTCATCGACAGCTATATCTCGAAAGGCAACTTCTTGTTCCCTGCCGACTTTGCCGATGCGCCCGAGATGGTGCTTCGCGGGCCTTGTATTGGTGTGCAGAAGACGCAGTTCCTGCCGGGTCGTGCCGTCTATGAATATCCTTATACGCCCGAGAACTTCTCCTGGTTCTACGACAAGGAGATGTGGCTGCGATATCTCGATATGATGGTCGAGAACCGTATGAACTCGCTTTACCTTTGGAATGGCCATCCTTTCGCCTCGTTGGTGAAGCTCGAAGACTATCCCTTTGCCGTAGAGGTCGATGATGCGACGTTTGCGAAGAACCGCGAGATCTTCTCGTTCCTCACCACCGAGGCCGAGAAACGCGGCATCTACGTGATTCAGATGTTCTACAATATTATTGTCTCGAAGCCTTTTGCCGAACATTATGGCATCAAGACGCAGGATCGCAATCGTCCTATCGACCCGCTGCTCTCCGACTATACGCGCAAGTCGATAGCTGCCTTTGTGCACGACTATCCGAACGTGGGTCTGCTCATCACCTTGGGTGAGGCCATCAGCGGCAATGATCGCAAACTCGACTGGATGATCAATACTGTCATACCGGGAGTGAAGGACGGATTGGCGCAGTTGGGGAGAAACGATGCTTCTCCCGGACGCGACCAAAGGGAGCAACCTCCGATTATTTTGCGTGCCCACGATGTGGACTGCCGCGCGGTGATGGACCAGGCTTTGCCCATCTACAAGAACATCTACACGATGCACAAGTATAATGGCGAATCATTGACCACCTATCAGCCCCGTGGCCCTTGGGCAAAGATTCACAAGGACCTTTCGGAACTCGGCTCGGTGCATGTCGAGAACGTTCACATCCTTGCCAACCTGGAGCCTTGGCGCTGGGCTTCGCCCGACTTTGTGCAGAAGACCGTGGGTGCGATGCATCAGGTGCATGGAGCCAATGCGTTGCATCTTTTCCCGCAGGCATCGTATTGGGATCATCCTTATACCGCCGACGACCTCGGTGACGGCAAACGCGAGATGCAGATCGACCGCGACTGGCTATGGTTTGCCGAATGGGGACGCTATGCCTGGAAGCAGGGACGTGACCGCACCGAGGAAATCGCCTATTGGGACCAGCGCATCGCCGATTTCTATGGCACGACCACCGACGTTGCCGATGATATTCGTCAGGCCTATGAAGCATCGGGCGAGATTGCACCGAAATTGCTGCGCCGATTCGGCATCACCGAGGGCAATCGCGAGACATTGCTCTTGGGACTCTTCATGAGCCAGCTAGTCAATCCTTACAAATACACCATCTACCCCGGCTTCTACGAAAGCTGCGGACCCGAGGGCGAGAAACTCATCGAATGGGTTGAAAAGGAGTGGACAGAAACACCTCATGTGCCCAATGGCGAATTTCCCCTCGACATTGTCGAACAATGTCTCGACCATGGCGATGCCGCATTGTCAGCCATCCTAAAAGCTGACAAGGGACGAATCACTAAAAACAAGGATGAGTTCCTGCGTTTGCGTAATGATATGGCCTGCTATCGCGAATTCTCGCAATTCATGTATTATAAGGTGCAGGCAGCCAAACTTGTGCTCGACTACCAGTGGAGCCACAAGCTGAAGGCAGGGCCCGAATTGGAGTGTATCGCGTATCTCGATCAGGCAGTTCCCTTGCTCGAAGAGAGTCTCAAGCACTGGCGTCAACTGGTAACGCTCACCGAGGGGCATTATCTCTATGCCAATTCGATGCAGACGGCCCAGCGTCGCATTCCCATTGGTGGCGATGACGGCAAGAACAAGACTTGGGCCGAGATGTTGCCGCATTATGAGAAGGAATTGGAGGCTTTCAAGGCGAATATCCAGTTGCTCAAAGACAAGGCCGCAGGCAAGATTGCTGAGGCTGCTGCCTCGATCGAACCGCTCAAGGATGCGCAATACACGTTGCTTAGTTCCCAGAAGAGGGTTCGTCTCGATGTAGGTACACAACTTTTCACTAATCTGTCTGACAATAAGGTGGAGGCTTTGGCCGATGAATTGAAAGGACTCACAGCTCTTGCGTTCGAAGCGCAGAAGCCACGCAATCGCGTGCAGCAGGTGCTGCAAGGGGAGAAGGTCGAGGACGCAGGCTTTGTGTTGGAATTTGAAGCCAAGGAACCCTTGAAGGTATTGGTGGGCTACTTCCGCGACGACCAGAGCCGTTATGCCAAGGCCCCCAAACTCGAAACGGATGCTTCGGCCAACGAATACGGACAGGCAGAACCACAACTGCAGAATGCCATCAAGCTTGCTGCCCTTCCTTTGGCCAATGTGCACACCTACAGTTTTGAGGCAGGTCACCACAAGCTCACGCTCCCCGAAGGTTATATCCTCGTCCTTGGTCTCACCAAGTCGCAGGTCAAGCCACGAAACGTGGGCATCGGTGGCAGCGAAGATGCTGTGGATTGGTTGTTCTATTGAGTCTAGAATTTCTAGGTTATCTAGATTTTCTAGACCATCTAGATTATCTAGACAATGAGACGGGGAGCCGAAATTTTCGGCTCCCCGTCTCTGTTTTTGTGGATACCTTACCAGCGTTTGATGTCAAAATCGGGGTAGATGCGAACAAGTTCGGGCTCTTCAGCAGGGATGATGTGTTTCCAAGCGTCTTCGATGCCCGAAGCATCCATGATGGCCTTGGCTTCGTCGTTGAAATCGACGTTGCGGAACACCTGCGTGTCGGTGATGGTGGTGCCGCGTCCGCTGTTGGCGGTATTGTTGGCCTTGACGAAGTTGTGATAGGTTTCGATGTCGTAGTCACGGTCGGAGTCGATGTGGAACCAGAGTTGGCCGACGGAATTGATCACGTTGTCGTGGATCTTCCAGCCCGACGAACCGTCGTCAGGATAGATGCAGCGGGGACCCTTGAAGAGGTAATTTCCTTCGACTACCGAACCGGGCTGAGGGCCGAGCATATAAACAATGCCGCCATCGGAGAGCAACTGGTGGCTTTGGCCCAGACGATTGAAGCTGATGGAGTTGTTACCCGAAAGTTTGGGCTCGGGAATCTTCGCATTGGCCCACCACCATCCGAGAGCGATGGCGCCGTAGGGACAACCGAGGATGTCGTTGTGGTCGATGTGTACAGTGTTGCAGAAGAAGCCGATGATGGCTTCGATCTGTCGGAAGTCGATGCTGACGTTGCGGATGTAGTTGTTGGTGACATTGATGTCATGGCAGAGCTCTTCGACACCCGGTGCAAAACGACCTTCGCCATCGCCAATCTCGTAATGCTGAGGATGCCCGATGGTTACTGCATTGCCGAAGATGTCGTTGAAGAAACAACCGGTGACACACGACTCGCTCACATCATTCATCAGCGTTATGGCAGAGGCACAACCGAGGTGCTCGAAACGACAGCCTGTGATCTGAACGCCACGGGCATTCTTGACATCGACGCAACCTTCGGGTGTGTCGCACGAGTTGTATTTGGTGGGATGCCAGTTGCCATCGGGAATGTACTTGTAGGCAAGACCGAGGCTCTGAATGCCACCGAAGCCACGCGAGCCTTCGAGTGACATCAGGTTCCAGGTGTCATAGGCAAAGGTCACGCCCTCGACACGGAAGTTCTCAAGCTGGCGGGCGTTCGAAACGCCATGCAGACGCAACAGGCCTTCGCTGCTCGGTGCAATGACTTCGGCAGTGGTCATATCTTCGCCACGGCTGAAGTAGAAGAGGGTTTGTGCCGCACGATCGAAATAAAACTCGCCAGGTTCGTCGAGCAGTTCGTAGGCATTGCGTACATAGAAAAGCTTGTTGTAGTCGATCTTGCCAGCCCATGCCATTGAGTTTAGGATGGCGCCAAGCGGCTGCTGGAAACGTACGATGATGGTGTCGCCCCACTTGTCGAACTCGCGGGGACAAAGAATCTTTTCGGTCCAGGTCTTTTCCTGCACGATTTCCACATCTTCGGGATTGCGGAAGAGATGCAACTCGGGGTCGGCCACAAGCTTGATGCCATCCACGCCTTGCCCTGCACCGAAAGCCCAAGGTTCTTCGCCCGTAATCTCAAAACGGCTCTCAATGCCTGCACCTTGCGAACGCTTATGAGCTGCTGCCATCACGGCACGTCGGCCATTGACGAGGAGACTGCGCAGTTTGACGGGACAATCGAGGTGCGCTTTCCAAAGATTCCCGTTGACGCGCTGCCAACCTGTCACTGTGCGACCGCCGCTGAAGACGGGTGTTTGGCCTTCGGCAGCACGGAGGGTGACGGTGTGCCCGTCGCGTCCGCTGAAACTTTGGTCAATGTCGAGCGGTTCGGTGAACAGATAGGTGCCACCAGCCAGTTGGATGACAATATCTTCCTTCTGTGGTTTGCGCAGCTGCTTCTGCACCTGCTTAAGTACGGTAGTGAGGTTAGAGGGATTTGCCTCAAAGACTTGTTGGGCGGGGAGGGATTCGCATCCGAGGAATGCGAGGGTTAGGGTGAGGAGGATGGGGAGTTTCATGGGGGAGGAATAAAGAAGGGTTAGGAGACCCCCTCAGTCCCCCTGCTTAGGGGGATGCCTTGCTTGTTCGGGCTTGGTTCTTCCCCCTAAGCAGGGGGATTAGAGGGGGTCTGTGTTGTCATTTCAGGTTCCAGGTGCACTCGTCGCTGACGAGCTGTTTTCCGCTTTTGCCTTCAACGCGAATCACGTTTTGTCCGGGGTGGAGCGTAACGCCGTTGAAGAGTGCGCGACGGATGCTGTCGGGCTTCATCTTGCCGATCTTCTTGCCGTTGATGTAGAGGGTTACCTCCTTGAGGTTGGTATAGACACGCACATCGGTCCGGGCTTCGGTGCGGTCGGTGAAGCGGCGAGAGGCGATGTAGATCATCGGTTCGGGATTCCAGTTGGCCTTGTAGAACCAGAAGGCATCCTTCTTCGTGGAGCGGTCGTAGGTGATGAGGCCCTTGTCGTTGAAGCCGTCCTTTTCTCCCTCTTTGCGCTGATAGGACTGGATGTCGGCGAAATGCCAGATGGTCTTGCACCAAAGGTAAGGACGTGTGCTGAAGCAAGCCCAGTTGCTCTCGTGACAAGTGGCCTGTGCCTCCTCAGGATGGAAGTGTCCGTCGGCCTTGTTGGCATTATCGAGCGGCCAGCTGTGCTGGTTGATTGAAGCGCCGGCACCATATTCCGATACGCCGACAGGCGTTCCCGCAGCTTCTTCCTTGGCATTGTCGAAGAACTTGTCAGCCTGCCCGACGGCATCACTGTACCAGCCGAAATATTTGTTCCAAGCCAGCAGATCGGCGATGCCGAGATAGAGTTTCGTATCGACGCAGGTGGCAAAGGTGGTGAGTCGTGAAGAGTCGATCCCCTTGTAGATGGCGTTGATCTCCTTGAAGAATTCAGTGGGGTCGTCGTAGCCAATGAAGTTGTCCTTATCGACGAGCACCTCGTTGAAGATGGCCCAAAAGCAGATGGACGGGTGATTGAACTTCTGATAGACGAGTTCGTGGGCACACTGCCGTGCATTCTCCTTGAAGCCTGGCGTATTGAGAAAACCCGTGTAGGCCATGCCGCCAGGTCCGCAGAAAGGAATCTCGGTCCAAAGCACGATGCCGTTTTCGTCGCTGAGACGATACATCTCCTCGTTGTGTGGATAATGTGCCAGACGCATAAAGGTGGCGCCCGATTCGAGA
>JAEEGG010005424.1_pt1 | contig 30325 bp, 19 predicted proteins | sample 9134161 | NCBI WGS metagenome assembly JAEEGG01 (sample SAMN16246543, study PRJNA631951) | gut metagenome | biome: gut microbiome; feature: rumen; material: CR-attached | host: Bos | place: Iran: Karaj | collected 2018-10
ATACGGCCGGCGTGGCCCGCTTGGCATCAAAATAGGCATAGCGGCTGGCGAAGGTGGACAGTATTTCTGAGGTTCCCCACCAGCGACCTTCGTCATCCTTGGGTTTGCGGAAGGTCTCGTTGATCATCTCCACCAGATCAACGGTACGCTGGTAAGGCACGTTCTCCTCAATCAGCGTCTGTATCTCGTCATCATCTAGCCAGAACCGTTCTCCTTTATTAAAGAGGTATAAGGCCTGAGCATAAAGTTGGCGATGGTTCAGGTTGTCTGTGAAATCGATGTTCTTGCCAGCAGGAATGCCCACGCAGACGAATCGACGCGAACCTGTGGGATCTACCAGCGGCTGCGTCTGGTTGGTGGTACCAATGAACGAGGTATAGCGACGATACTGCTTGATGGTCTTGCCGTATGGCGGACGGAACTTCACGTCGCTCGACGACAGCAGATATTTCAGCACAATCTGTTGCGAATTGGTGGTCTTGTCGAACTCATCGATATTGATCAGCGCAAACGAGGTCAGCGCGATGTTCAGGTCAAACTCGTTTTTGAAGTTTAGCTTGTCGTTGTAATAGTCGCGCAGTTCTGGAGGCAGCAGAATCTTGCAGAAACGCGTCTTTCCACATCCTTGGCGGCCAATCAGCAGCGGTGTTAACGCATTACCAGTCAACTGTTTATCGCTCTCACGCCATTGTGCCACCATACCCACCAGCCAGTACTTCAAGTACCTTTCCCAATGCGGTTGTTCAGTGGGAACTCGGGCAGCAAGCTCCTTGATTCGGTCTACTCCATCCCACTCCGGCAACTGGTCTAACCAGGAGTTCACGGGGTCATACTGTTCGATGCGGGTGGAGTCGATAAAGCGGTTCACGTCCTGATCCCACGACTTCAGTCCCTGTTCGCGGGCCTCGATAGTCATATCGTTGCGAACCTCCTCTGTTAGCGGCTTAAACGTCTGATCTTCAGAGTATTTCATGCGATATTCGGCCACACCCGTCATCAGATTCTTGCGCATATCATAGTTGGCTGTCAGGAAAATTTCCGTCCGCATCGTCTGCAGCGTTTCCTGAGGCACACTCTTCAACGGTTTCATCTTGTGCTTCTTGCGGTAATCCTCCATCAGCGTTATCTCGTAGGTCGTACTGAAGACGCTCTTCACCAGGTCAGGATCGTTGTGGAACAGCGGATGCTCCAGCGTCATACCCTGGGCGTGCGAGAGCGGGATGCCCTGTTCGAGCGACTTGCGGGCTATCTGCTGTAATAATTGCATCTGTCTGTCCTCATCAGGCAAGTCGAAATACTCGCCCAACACCTCGCGCAGGATAAACAGCCAATTAAAATGATAGGTACGCGTGATGGTGCGCCCAGGCATCAGCATGTCGCTCTCCCACGAGATGGGCGTCGGCTCAGGTTGATCATGCTTCTCACAATCAGCCTTAAATGGGCGTGCATCAGGGTTAAAATACAACTCAGGGTCGGCACTCAGATAGACCGTCCGCTCCAATGTCGGCTCCAGATATTCGATATCAAGTCCGAACTGGTTCTGATAGGCCCTTCGCGCCGTCTCATACAGGTTCTTATGAAACAGCCGTATCTCATCCTCTTTCTCAGGCAACCTGTCGTCAGCCGCCAGCCCTCTTCCATCTTCCTTCTTACTTCTTACATCTTCCTTCCTAAACAGTTCTCCCCGACAGACTATCTTCACACTCCTGCCCGACGCCCCTAAGAACGCCATTACTGTCTCGTCCATCCGCGCAGCCTGGTTCCTAATGGTCACAGCGTCTTCGTACGTCTTCAGTCCGTTCACCTCGACCACCGCCAGTCCGTTGTACTTCAGACCCTTCTGCATCTCCTTGTAGTTCATGCTGTCTGCCGCAAAAAGAATACGTGGCAGGTTCACCACATGCTTCTCGTCATCAAGGGTAATCTGCCCGTCAGGCATCCTCCGAGGCTTATAGAACTGATAGTTCAAGCGAAAATTGAACACCTTGTCCTTATCAGGATTCTCACGGATCATTTCAGCAATCGCCCTCAACTCAAGACGCTTGATGACCTCCTTCTTTCGTGAAATTTTCAAAAAACTTACTTTCATATTCTCAATTTTTGTTTTGCCTCTACTGAACAACTGGAATTTTCCTGCAAAGATAATGATTTTAATTGGTTTATGCAAATATTTCCGTATATTTTTTCTTCTATTCTCCTTCTACTTTACATCTACTTTAAATCTATCACTCTTCTACCATAACTCTACAAGCCAAATAAGTGTTCCTTATTCTGCAATAAGGGCACCTTATTCTACAATAAGGGTACCTTATTCCGCAATAAGGGTATCCGTTTGCTCGTCACCAAGCTCGGTATTTATTCCCAGCGTGGGAATGTTGTATTCCCAGGCTGGGAACATTTCATTCCCAAGGTGGGAATAATTGTTGCCCTTCATGGGAATTCCGAGCCGCCCTAACGGGAACAACGCCGCACCAACATCCTATTTAGTAGAATAGCAGTGGAAGATTAGTAGAGGATAAGTAGAGGAAGAATAGATGTAAGATTTCACACAAGCCAACTAATAAACAGCAATTTACGCAGTATTTGTAGAGGCAAACTTCATAGAAACATCGCCGATTTGATGGCAAAGATACGAAACATTTTCGAAACAAGAAAGAATATCAGATAAAAATGTACTACCGACTTAATTATGTTATTCAAAGCAGGCCAGATTTCATTGACTCTTCGAGAGTGGTATTATAGTACCTAATGATGTGACGAATAACTTGGTGGCAGAAAATGGCAGGAAAAGACAAAAATATGCCAAAAATGTGATTTTTTGCCGATTTTTTGTGCCGAAAATGTGATTTTTTGCTTATATTTGCAGCCGAAAATGTGATTTTTCGAGAAATGAAACTGCTAAGAAGAAAGATAGACAAGTATCTTTTGGATTGGAAAAACAATCCAAAAAGGAAGCCTCTGATAGTAAAAGGAGCCCGCCAGATTGGCAAGACAGAGTCCATCAGGGCATTCGGCGATGCCAACTACGAGTCGGTCATCGAGATCAATTTTGTGCTTCAGAAGAAATTCAGAGCCATCTTTGACGATGGTTACGAAGTAGATACCATCATCAAGAACATCTCGCTGCTGGAACCATCATGGCGCTTCATCCCGCACAAGACACTGATTTTCTTCGACGAGTTGCAGAAATGCCCCGACTGTGCCACCTCGCTCAAATCGTTCTGCCAGGACAAGCGCTATGACGTCATCTGTTCTGGTTCGATGATGGGTATCTATTACGAGGAGATTGAATCCAACGCCGTCGGCTATAAAGAAGACTTCGACATGTTCTCGATGGACTTCGAGGAATTTCTGTGGGCCAAGGGCTATCAGCCAGAACAGATAGAAGACCTGTATCACCACATGGTTGAACTAAAGCCACTTTCACAGTTGGAGATGGACACAATCATGAATGTGTTCCGCGACTATATGAGTCTTGGTGGAATGCCAGAGGTGGTGAAGATGTACATCGACAACGGCCACTATGGAGGCACTTTGGAACTGCAGCGTCAGCTGTTGAAAGACTACGAGGAGGATATCACTAAATATGCCAAGCAGACGGATAAAGCGAAACTCCTTGCCGTCTATAACCATATCTCCACCTTCCTGGCAAAGGACAACAAGAAATACCAGATCACGAAGATTGCCAAGGGCGCTCGCAACAGGGAATATATCGGGGCTGTCGACTGGTTGAAGGAAGCAGGCGTCATCAACGTATGTTACTGCCTGAACAACGTAGAGCTGCCTTTGAAAGGCAATTACGACTCCGATTATTACAAGCTTTACTATCACGACACAGGCCTGCTTATCGCCTCGCTTGACGAGGAAGCACAAGAGGATCTGCGTGCCAACAAGAATTTTGGCACCTACAAAGGAGCGATATACGAGAATGTTGTCGGCGAGATGCTGCGCAAGTCAGGCTATGACGGGCTCTATTTCTACAAGCGCGAGAGTCCTGCTCTCGAAATGGACTTCTTTGTTCGCGATGCCAACTCATTGGTGCCTGTTGAGGTAAAAGCCAAAGACAATGCCACCGTCTCGCTGAACAATCTCATCAAATGGAACTCCTATCCAGATGTGAAATTCGGTATCAAACTCGGTTACAAAAACATCGGATGGAACGGCCAGTTCTATACCTTCCCGTATTTTCTCACCTTCTTGCTGAAACGCTTCCTGAAGGAACATTTAGATCACAATAAGACTCAGACCAGTCTGTAATACGTATGAATCCGAGTCAAATATTACCCTATCTACCCTATATTTGTTATCAGGAACCGACTCTCTCCGTAATCCCAAGATGAAGGTCAACAGCATCGGTGGAAAGGACGCGACTGGTGATCAGGAGTGGAAGAAGGGTGGTAATCCCGTTCTCTTCCAGCACGCCCTCAAGCAGCTTAATATTCCGGCTGATGAAGTTATCGCCTTCGGCAATGAGATCTGCGATGCTCAAGCTGCCTCGAATGCCGATATCAAGGCCTACCATTGCCTCTGGGGCGCCAAAGATGAAGAGCGCGACCAGATGCTCGCCGACCCCATCATCCCGGCATCACCTCCCCGCTCCAGATCATCGACATCCTGGAACAAACCGCCACGGAGATTAAGCAATAATTTGCCTTCGCACAATCCTAGGTGCTGGGCTTGAGGCAGACACTACCCCAAGCCCCCCAAGCTATCCACAATGCGGTAGTCATAGAAGGGATAGGCGTCTGGGTGGCACAAAACAGCTTAAATTTTCACAAATTGAGCTATTTTTTTCTTTCTTTAAAAGATTCATCATCAAAAAGTTGTTGGATTCGGAGATATTTATTATTTTTGCATCGTCTATACAGGGTGCAATATGTACCATTGCTACTAGAGAGATGCAAGAATGTATGTGACACAATTATATGAGAAGCGTCATTGATGCTTTGTTTTGACCCGTTTGAACCTAGGAAATTCAAATCTCATATCAAGACAAATGCGGAGGTGAATGCTACGGGTGTAGTATATACTCCCGGAGTGTGCCGAGGGCAGTAGATGCCCTCACGCACACTTTTCGGGTGTATTGTATACTGACCAGCGTGGGTATTCTGACTCTGTTAGTTCTATTGAGAGGGCTTTCCTAGGGCCTAAATGGGGGAACAGGCAGATGAAGATACCCCGCTTTTTCATATATTGTAGCCAATAACGATAATAAACAACTGACGCAAGGGTATCAGTCAGAGACGAAAAAGAAAGACTGATGCAAGACAAATTGCAATTTGCACTTGACCTTTGCAATAAGAATAGATTCGACGAGGCTCTCCCAATTCTGGAAGAGATCACAAAGACTGATCCTCAGAATTCTGAGGCTTGGCGCGTATTAGCCCAAATTCATTGGAACCACATGCACGAACCAGATAAGGCTTATGATGAATTGATTGAGGCGTTGAGATGCGAGCCAAAGAATATCTGGGCCTTGGTGTTGATGGGCAACCTACTGACGAAAGAGAAGAATGATATTGAACACGCCAAGCAATACTTCGAGAAGGTTTTGGAGTATTATCCAGATAACGCCATTGCTATAAACAATATTGGTGCCACTTTCATGGAACTAAAGGATTATGAGGGAGCCTTGCCTTACCTGGAGAAGGCATTAGCTATTGATAATTCTTATGCTAATTCTTATTATGGGTTAGGACTTTGTTATTATAAACTCGAGAGGTTTGAAGATGCCTTTGAGGTGTGCTATAAAGGTGCCTTGCAATCAGTAGATCGACCAGAGAATCCAGCAGTAAGAGAGGAATTGGTTAAGTTGTATGTCACTGTTGCAAAAGAATATGCTGACAAGACTAACTACATCAATGTATGGAAAGGAATCAAGGATGAACTTGAGGCTGTCGATGGTATCAATATACGTATTACAGAGGACAAGAGTCTGAATGTTCATGCCAAGATGGAATATGCACCCCTGCATGCAGCAAGGGAACATGTGATAAGATACAACCCTGAAAAAGACTTTGTAGAACACTTGTTTATTCATGAGATGATGCATCTGAAGATGGGTCAGCAGGCAACAAAGGCGAACAGGGCCAAGGCTGTTATCAGTTCTGATGCGACAAGAAACGCATTCAAGAAGCGTTATCTCAGTTTCATGAAAAAGAAACACAGCCATATTCCATCTCAACAATTAGACAAAGTGATAGCTGGCCTTGCTGATGGATTAGGTCTGCAACTTATGAATTGCCCTCTAGACTTGTTTGTGGAGCACATGATTTATGCAGATTACAAGATAGCGCGTCCTATTCAGTTGCTGTCTCTTTTTCATATGGAACAGGACAACATCAATGCTGTTAAACAGACGGCGTCTAATGGTTTCTTCCCAAAGGAAATTGTGTACGCCAATAAGGTTATGAACATCGTTACCAGCATGCATTTCAAGGAGATGTATGGCATTAATCTCATTGGTCAGTACCATCCTACCAAACAGGAATTGGAGCATGCGAACGATTTATATGAGGAATTCAAGGCGTATCTGAATACCTATAAGGCTGGCGATGAATACGAGATGCTGGAGTACTTTGTGCAGTCCTTCAATATGGAGAATCTGGTTGAAATCGTCAATGAAAATCAGGTGACGGCAGGTATGAAGGCAGACCTTTCGATGAGAAGCGATTTAAAGGATTTGGCTGAAGATGCACTATCAGCAGAAGACGTGGATGTTGCTAATGCAGATTTCGCACTGAAACATCAGGATGGAGCCAATCCTACTGAGACAATGATGATGTCGATGTATATGCTTGGAGCAATGGAATACTTTGACACCTTAGATCCGCATGACGTACATCGAATCGCTTTGGAGATAGCTATGGTGGGTGTTACAGGCATTCATCCAGAGAAAAAGTATAGTATCAAGTCTATACCAAACAAGGAATTTGGAGGTTACCAGCTTCTTGCTTATTACTATGTCAGTTGGGCACGGGCCATTCCCGAGAAGCTTGATGCGCTGGGATTACCTTTCTCAAAGGCTTACGAGTCTGCGTTGCAGATGTATAACGCCAAAAACCAGAAATGACATGAGCGACTTAGAGGAACTACGTAAAGCAATAATACAGTTCACGCAAGAACGTGATTGGGACCAGTTCCATAACGGAAAAGACCTCGCCCTTGCGCTTTCCATTGAGGCATCTGAACTCAATGAAGCTTTCTTGTGGAAGGAAGCTAAGGACGTGAACGTAGAAAAGGTAAAGGAAGAGTTAGCTGATATCTTTAATTATGCTATTCTCATCGCTGACAAGTACGACCTCGATATCAAGCAGATTGTTATTGACAAATTGAGGCAGAATGCTGAAAAATATCCTGTAGATAAAGCCTACGGGAGTGCGAAGAAATATAACGAACTATGATTATCTATAGAGCCACAAAAAAGCAGTTTGTCGAAGATGTGTTTAACAACACAATTGCCGACAACATAGACGAGGCGTTCTACGAACACTTGGGGCGTCATACTTCGCCCAACGAAGTGCGCTCGTGGCAGAACTCGATGCAGTTCATGTATAAGGTTGTGGATACGCCAGAACTGCCAGATGACGCAGGGGTGGCTATAGAATATCAGATTCCATTGACTGCTAAGCGCGTGGACTTTATCGTATCTGGTTTAAATGCGCAAAAGAAAGAGCAGATAATCATTATCGAACTAAAGCAATGGGAGGATGCAGAACCCACAAATAAGCCAGGCATTGTCGTTGCACGTTTCCAACATGGAAAGGCAGAGGTGGCTCATCCTTCTTATCAAGCATGGTCATATGCTTATATGCTTTCTAACTATAACCTCAGCATTCAAGAACGAGATGTACAAATTAAGCCTTGTGCTTTTTTGCATAATTACACGCCTGACGGCATGATAAATGGCAAACTCTATGAGGATTATGTTGCGAAGGCACCTGTGTTCCTGAAAAATGACGCAGCCCGTTTACAGGACTATATCTTAAGGCACGTGCGTTATTGTTCGCCAGAAGATATCATATGGAAGATTGATAATGGGAAATTGCGTCCTTCAAAGCAATTGGCCGATTCGCTGACTTCTATGCTGAAAGGCAACGATGAATTTGTAATGCTCGATGACCAGAAGGTAGTTTTTGAAGCAGCAGTCTATTTGGCAAAGAAGGCACAAGAAGGTAAGAAGCAAGTGCTGATAGTTGAGGGCGGCCCAGGTACAGGCAAAAGTGTATTGGCAATCAATCTGCTGGTGAGTCTCACGTCAGAAGGTATCGCATCACAATACGTTACCAAGAATAGTGCACCAAGAGCGGTATATAGTGTTAAACTATCTAGTAACTTTAGAAGGACATACATCAACAACCTCTTTGTTGGTAGTGGTAATTTCATAGAAACTTTGCCCAATACGATGGGGGCGTTGATTGTTGACGAGGCGCACCGTTTGAACATGAAGAGTGGCATGTTCTCTAACTTGGGCGAGAACCAGATAAAGGAAATCATCAAGACTGCGCGTTTTTCGGTTTTCTTTGTAGACGATTGCCAACGCATCCATATGAAGGATATTGGTAGCGTGCAATATATCAAACAATGTGCAGAGGAGATGGGAACTGATGTGCATTTGGAGCATCTCAGTTCACAGTTCCGCTGCAATGGTTCCGATGGTTATCTCAGTTGGCTCGATAATGCATTGCAGATTCGTGAAACAGCCAATATCCGACTAACTGAAGAAGACTATGACTTCCGTATCTTTGACTCTCCAACAGAGATGTTCAACGAAATCAAGCGTAAGAATGAGTCGAACAATAAAAGTCGTGTAGTAGCAGGCTATTGCTGGGATTGGAACAGCAAGCAGAATCACACAGCCTATGACATCATCATACCTCAATTCGGTTTCCGGAAGCAATGGAACTTCAACAGCAACGAACCGTGGTTGATCGGTGAAAAGTCGATCGATCAGATAGGATGCATCCATACTTGTCAGGGACTTGAACTCGATTATGTGGGTGTGATTGTGGGCCCTGATTTGTCGTATAAGAACAATCGTGTGGTGACAGACGGATTAAAACGTTCACCTAATGACCAGTCGTTGAAAGGGTTTAGGTCGATGTTGAGGGATAACCCCAAAGAAGCATTGCAACAGGCCGATGCAATCATCAAAAACACTTATCGCACGCTGATGACACGCGGTATGAAGGGGTGCTATGTCTATTTCTGCGACCCGGCATTAGCTGAACATTTTCGTGAACTCATGGCAGAGAAACCTACAGTCGCTCAGGAAGTGCGTATAGAGCCTGTAGTCAACGATGATGTAAAGTATATCGATTATCTGCCCGTATACTCTATTAAAGCGGCCTGTGGTTATTTTGGCGAGGGCGATGAAGTTAGCGAGTTAGGATGGATTCGAGCTGAAGGTGTAGGCAGGTTGAACCGCAATATGTATGTTGTACAAGCCTCTGGCCACTCTATGGAGCCACGAATTAATGATGGTGACTTCTGTGTATTCCGTGCCAATCCTGCAGGAAGTCGTCAAGGTAAGATAGTTCTTGTTCAGCACACCAACTATTACGATGCAGATTACTCAGGTGCTTACTCCATAAAAGAATACTCAAGTGCCAAAAGCTATGATGAATTTGGCAATTGGCAGCATGAGAAGATAGAATTGAAGCCATATAATCGTGATTATAATCCAATCATCATTAATGCAGATGATGCAGAGGATTTTAGAGTGCTTGGCGAATTTGTAGGGGTGCTTGGGTAATATACGAATCAAAAAAGTAACGGAAATGCAATAATTTGTGGCTTTTCTGTCACTTTTTTCAGCTATTCTTTACTTTTTATTGAAATTTTTACTATCTTTGTGGGCAAATAACTTAAAACAGAACGTAAATGGCAAGAATACAACATCTCTATACGAGTCTAGGGAAGATGTATCATATGGCCTAAGTAAAAACTTCTTAAATTATGGTATATTCTTGCGTAGAACCTTTAACAGCAAAACAGGAAATAACTCACAACGAGTTTACTTGGTATCTTGCAGATGTAGTGGGGCTTAAGGCTCCTGAACATATAACAGAATCATTGGAACGCAGGGTGCAAATATTCGCAAGAGAGAATATTGATGCATCCTTTACATGTGTATATGACTATTCGAACATGTCATTCATTCAGAGGATCTTTGATGATTTGAAGAACAATTCAGATTGGATGCATTACAACAAACGACATGCGGGAACTATTTCCAATAGCCTACGGCATTACATAAAGTTCCTTCATTATCGTTTGGATCATAAAATCCTTGAACCTGTTTCAGAACCAGACTCATACAAGGAAGGGCGGTCTTCATATGTACATGCAATTGGCTATGAACGTAATCAAGATGCACGTAAAGCCTGTATAGAACATTATGGTTGTCAATGTGCTATATGTGGGTTTAATTTTGAAAAAGCTTATGGTCCTATTGGACGTAGCTTTATTGAAGTTCATCATATAGTTCCTATCCATGAGCGCAAAGAAGAGTATGTTGTTAATCCCGTAAAAGATCTCATACCCCTTTGTTCAAATTGTCATTCTATGATACATCGACGCAATCCTGTCTATTCTCCGGAAGAATTGAAATCAATGCTAAAGAATAACTAATAAAGGTGTTAAAATATAGAAATTGATTTTCGAAATGAAGCACGAAGCATATATCAACATATTAAAGAAAAAAAATCTTAGCAGGCCAATACTACCTTTGGTAGATATGAACCTATCAAAGCAAGAAATTGAAGAATTAAAGGATTCCATTCTTGAGTTAGACAAAGAGAATCACCTTGAATCATGTGGAAGAGAAATTGCTATGTGCTTTGCTTATTGGTTTCATCATGAGTATAGTGGAGGGCGTGAAACCAGAAAGGCAGAGGAAGTTGCCGAATTCATAGGTCTGGACAGAGAGAAAGGGGCAAATATTGCTAGATATGCCCTTAATGCATTGAAAGCATGGGGCGTTGATGTTCAAGTAAAAAGAAATGGGAATCAGAAAATTCTGGGAACCCTCTTTGAGCAAGGAGGAACTCCAAATAACTATATCATCAAATTAGTTGAGGGATACGGAAAAGCAAAACCTGTAGAAATAATGCCGAACCTCAAAAAAACAAAGGAAAGGAACGATGACGGGATTGAGCAAGAGACAAGAACAAATTATTTGGGATTTCTCACAGCATTGTTAAGAGAGTCTCCAAACTTTTCGTCAGACTGGGACAAGGCTCTTGAGAATGCTCAAGATATCGTCTATCAGTTGGAAGCAAATAATAAAATACCAGATTCACTAAAGACTCCATATCAATGCAGGCAATATATATTGATAATCCGCGGAATTGTAGAGGACAACAATGAACTTATTAATAGCTTTGACAAAGGGATTATTGAACTTATCAATAAGCTCAAAGAAATATACAAAAAAACTAACAAGGAGGTTAAAGACCTTTCTCTACGATGGAAACTAAGAATTGTTCAGGGACAAATCATTCAGTATTACTCCTTGATAAACTATAACTTGATAGATCCTGAGAAATATGGCTTTAACACCAATAATTGTAATTCTTTCGAGTTAATTATTGGGAAAGATCGAATCCGTTATTTTAAGGTCATGATTGATAATACAGTTATATATAGGGCTCAATCAGGTAAGGATTTTGATGAATATTTTGATGGAACACAACCAATTGTACAAGCTCAGATATTATTAGGTGGGCAATCGATCTCGATAAAATTAAAAAACGACACACCCATTAACTTTGAAACGCCTCAAATATTTAGGTATTTATCAGACTACTACGTTCAAAGTACATCTGTATCTGAAGCGGACAACATAGTAATATTTAACGACGAATGGCATTGTAATAACATCTCTGCCGAAACAGTTAATTATAACAATGAAAGATACAGCCTTGTTCATTTTGACAATAATATCTCATTGATAAATAATGAAGGAGAAGAATTCTCCACCAACTCTAGAACTACTGATTATTCAATTGAAATCGAAGGCGCCAATACTGAAGGAATATTTTGTCCGAAGTACATCTTAGCCCAAAATGGACCGGATATTAACGTGTACGCCCCAAACGGCAATAATATAAACAACGAATGTAAATTTGTTTATCGAGTACATCAGAAATACAATGAAAGGTGGAAGACAAAGGAAGAATGGGATAGTTTGCCTATTGGTTTTATGGATGTTAAAATAGGACTTCCTGATGGTATTCAAAAGTCATATACTTTCTTTGAAATGGCCGGCTTAATACCAGAATATATAGATGCAAATGGAGACACGACTATCATCAAATGGGATAATCAAAACTATCCCAACACCTCTATTGCTATAGAGGAGACTGAAAACGAGTATTTCCAGATAGAAAAGCAGAAAGAGCGCCCTGCACAATGGAAACTTTCTAGAAGGAAAGGAGTAGCTTACCGTCCAGTCTGCACATTCCATTTGAAAGCAAATTCAATTTCAGGCCAAATAGATATCCAAGTTAAAACTTTATTCAAGGCAAACTTCATTACGAAGATTATAAATGGTCACCAATATGAACTTGAGAACGAAAAAGTATTGTCATATGGAAAAATAGACGACTACGCTATTCTAGTAAGTAATGAAAACGACCAAGATGTTCCTATGACTATTTCGTATGTCAGCTCTGATAGAGCACTAGAGACGAAGACATTTACCATACAATGTGACCATAAGATTCACATGCTATCTGATTATAAGGATGCCATTGACGAATTAATTGAAAACAGAAGTCATCTACATGGATTTATCACTTCAGACAAAAAACTAGAAATAAAGATTGGTGATAATCGGACATATTATCTACGTCGGTATACCCTTGACATAGATATTTCTGACAAGACAATAACCATCAAAGATAAATCCGCTGAATGTCATTTGAAAGCAATTCCATTTGTCGATCCGGGTGATAATTATCCAGAAGACTTAATAACTTCAATTTCTTCAATTGATTTATTATCAAATAATGGCTACTATACAATCCCTAGTGGCAGTGAATTTCAGAAATTCCTCATCTACTCATCCAACGAAGATGATGAACGTGCTGTACCTAAATTGCTGGATACAACAATGAATCTCGACGACCAACAACGAAACAATAGGAGGGAAACAAATATTGAATCATGGAAGAACGCATTAGACGAAGAAATTTTTACATGCAGAAATGGTGTGTGGGATCTTTGTGCAAGATATCTTATCTTGGCAGACGAAGAGTCTATTCATTTTTCTGCCTTCAATTGTCTCAACGTAATAATGTCAGATGATTTGCTATTAGCAAAGTTTATTGTGCATATGATTCTCGTTGATAATGGCAACTCAAGGGTCATGCATTATCTTAAGAGCCTTGAGCATGAATTTATCTTTTCATCCAGCTGGATTAGCAAGTCTTCATGGAAAACGATTAATAGGGAATTTTCTCTGAACATGATACCAGGTGCAGAATTGGGAAGTAAAGGTGTATCTCTTACCAATGCTGATTCTGCTAAAAAAATAGAATATTCTCAGAAATGGCAACCTGCACTATTTGAAACCCGTAAGGCATTGCTCACTAACACGATGGAAAATGGTCGGCGGTTATTTAATGTGATAGTATATAATAATTACAGAACAGGAAATAGTTTGTCTGATAGACGTGCATTTAGGAATAATGTCAATATTCTTCTGAAACTGAATGATATTCCATATAGAGAGGAAATAAAATTCAATCTCAGAAATAATTATTATGCTGATATTAATCAAATAAACAAACCAGATGTTAGTCAATTCCTTTTAGCTGCAATGTATCTTGCAGAAGTAATTGGTGGAATTCATCCCGAAATTTGGGAAGACGAAAACTATCGTATTAGGAAACAGATAATAAGATGTCAGGACTATAATTCTGAGATTTTTGCGGAGGTGGTTACTGATACACTGGATGTAATATTTAGCAAGAAACTAAATAAATAATTTTTAAATATATGAATTATTTTAATTTTTATAAAAAATCAAAGCAAACAATCGAGCGTGTATTGCTTTCAATTCTTCTCCCAGGTGATGAGGTAGGTCAGAAATATGTAGGCAAACTTTTTTCCGAGAAAGAACCTATCATCCAAAAGCCCATGTTTCAAACTGTTTTTCCATGGGCACCATCTGGTATGAGGATTTCGCATGACTACCAGCAATTAGGCATATCTCAGCAAGTGGCAAGTATTTTGACTAGCCCAGATGCGTTTGAAGCGATGATTAACAGGGAAGCGAGGTTTAACCCTGATTTGGACACAAACCACGATCTTCGAGAACAACGAATCAAAGAGCTAAGAGATATGGCTCTTTTCGACACCCCCTATCAGCATCAGGTTGACAGCTGGCAATATTTGCTTAATAATAACGACGACCGAGGTAAAACGATTGTGGTAACCACAGGTACAGGATCGGGAAAAACAGAATGTTTTATGGTTCCCATCTTACAGTATCTTTATGAGCATAGAAATGACGGCGATGGTGTACAGGCCATTTTCCTTTACCCCTTGAATGCTTTGATGAACAGCCAGCAAGAGCGCATGGATTCATGGTGTCGCGTCTTGTCTGGAGATGTCGATTGTGTAGGATTAGAAAGGCAACTGACCTATGCAATTTACAATGGAGATCTTCCTAAAACCAAGTTAAATGATGTCCAAAGAAAGAGTGCTTATCCTAGACTTGTTGACCGCCCATTGATGAGGACTCATGTGCCTAAAATCATGTTCACAAATCCGACAATGCTTAATTACATGTTAATGCGAGCAGAAGACAACCCCATATTAGATGCATCAAGAAAAAAGCTAAAATGGATTGTACTAGATGAAGCTCACAGTTATACGGGTTCAGCAGCAGCCGAACTCTCTCTCCAAATCAGAAGAGTCGTAAAAGCATTTGGCTGTGACATCAATCAGATTAATTTTGCCATAACGTCTGCCACTATTGGCGATGAGAGTGAAAAAGAGAAACTAATTAAGTTCGTATCCCAATTAACGGGCAAAGATACGAATGATATCAAAATTATCACAGGCAGCAGAGTTGTCCCAGCTCTCAATGAAAACGAGGTTACACCTTTATTGGAAGAACTTAACAATAAATATGAATCACATATTACTTTTGACAACATCAGTCATCTCAGGAATTGGTTCAATGAATCTCCTTCATTATACGCAGAAGAGATAGCCAACACCTTGGGAATAAACATCTCTGATCAGGATTTTGAAAAAGCGATGGAACTCATGGATGATCTCAGTCAGAAAAGGGAAGCACTGCGTTCTGACGGTAAAGACGATGCCTTGCTGCCAAATCGTCTTCATTTGTTTGTCCGCAATATTCAGGGAATTTATTGTTGTACAAACAAAGATTGCCCTAGTCATCAGCATCCTCATCATCCTCTCGGAACTTTTACTACCTACCAGTCGTTAAAATGCCCAGAATGTGGCGGTCCATTACTCGAAGTATGTCAATGTACTCATTGTGGTGAATTGCACTTGATGGGAGAGCAGAATGCTAACGCGAATAACCCAATGCGGCTTAAGATTCGCAACATCAGTCTAGACAATGATTTGTTTGACGATTATGACAGTGCAGTTGATGATGGCGACCAGACTCAGCAGACAACAAATACAACTGTTGATGCCTATCAGCCAAAATTACTGAGCCTATTTGATCAAGAAAGTCGTCAGGGATCAAACTTAAATGTTTTGGATTATGTGATTAGAAACGGACGGATTGAAGATGCCGGACAAAACGATCGTGATAACATTTTCCAAGAGGCTTATAATGTCGATGTTGATCAAGTATGCCCCAAATGCGGTGAGAAGATATCTGAATACAATGTTAAATCGCTAAGTGCCCGAAGCCAGATTATGAGTCTGAACATGGCTGGACTCCTTTTGGATAATGCTGATCCTGCAACTCAAGACGAATTGGATTTAGACTCGGATATCCTATATTCTGGAAAGAAATACATATCCTTTGCCGACAACCGAGATTCTTCAGCACGCTATGCAATGCTGCTCAATCGCGAAGTGGAGAGAAATTGGTTCCGAGCATCTGTATATCATTATTTATCTGACCTAAGGATCCAAAATGGTGTTAATGATCCTTATGGTTGGAGAGATATTAAAAATGTTTTGTTAAATACCCATGAGTTTGCCACACTACACGAACATTTGGAATATACTCGTAGTAGAGACATCGAACGTGAAGATTATATTGACTCTATTTACCTAGATCAGATGGGATGGATCCCCAGAAGGAATTTGACCTTGGAAAATATGGGACTTATCAAGATGGTTTATCCAGACCTCGAGCAAAATTCATTTAATAATGTGCCTGACATATGGAGGCAATGTGGTTTGAGAGATGAAGAGTGGCCATCCTATCTGAAAATATGTGCCGATTATTTCATTAGAAAGAATCACCATTATAATGTTCCAGATGGTGCATACACCTTGATGCCACAACGTTTCCCCTTCAAAGAAATTTGGGGACCAGGTGCTGATTTTACAATTAATAATGAAAGAGTAGAGTCATGGCCTCATTTTGATTATAACAGAAATCTCAGGGTAGTACAGAGACCTATAGTTCTTCTATTGTTGGCTGCGATGGGAATTACAGAACATGATAGTGTTACCAATGATAACATCAGGAATATTAATGTGATATTGGATGCTGTATGGCAAGAGTTCGCAGCTAATCTATTGACCAGAACACAGAACAATCATATGGACAATGGCCAGGTATACTTCTCATATTATCTTGACCTAAGGAACAGCAGCAAAGTAAAGTTGCAATTAGTTGAAAATGCATGGATATGCCCTGTAAATCATGTTGCCTTAGACACGATCTTCTATGGATACAGCCCAAAGATAACAGGAAAAATAACTAATGAGAACTTTGAGAGATTTAAGCTTTCTGCAGAAGAGATTGCCCATCCGTTAAGCTATCCAACATTCCCCTATCCAAACCGCCTACGGTCAATGAACCCACCCACAGGATTTGCAAGTGAGCAAGAATGTGACGAGGCTATTGAGTCTTGGATTCGGGATGAAATGCCTGAGCAGATAAGACGTGGTCTTGTCACGGGCTTACATGTCAGTATATACGAGAAAAAAAACATATATCTAGCTGCGGAACATTCCGCGCAACAGCAACATGGTGTTTTGCACGATTATGAACAAGATTTCAAAAAAGGTCATCTCAATGTGCTTTCTTGTTCAACGACAATGGAGATGGGAGTTGACATTGGCTCTATCACAGAAGTGGTAATGAACGATGTTCCGCCAAAGCCTGCCAACTATTTGCAACGCGCAGGTAGAGCTGGACGCAGAAACCAGACAATGTCTATGGCATTGACATTCTGCTCGGCCACTCCCATCGGTATGAACACATGGAGTAATCCAGGATGGATTATGCGCCACAAGACAGCGATGCCGGAGATTAAACTTGAGAGTGCTCCTATCATCCAAAGGCATATTAATTCATATCTTTTCAGTTTCTTCGTGTCACAATATGGTGGCTTAAACCTTGCAACAAGTATAAGAGATGTTTTTGGCTTGAATCAGAACACAATAAATGGTACATTATATAAGCAGTTTTGTGATTTTCTGACGGATGTCATTAATGGCAGAGATTGTAATCAGGCTATTCTGGTTGATCATTACAATTATATTATCGAGGGCTCTATCATGGACGGTCTTCCTATCGCAATCGCGGCACAGAATGCACTGACTGCAATAATTGACATCTATAACGATGCCCAATCCATGGTTGATATGTACAATCATGAGATTCAAGGTGCGAACAAACCTGCTCAGGCTGGTTATAGATCTGTCATGGAACACAAATTGCAAGACTATCTGAAACAAGATATACTGACTTTCCTTACAGGCCATAATTTTATTCCAAGTGCAGGAATGCCTACAGGGATTGTAACATTCGATCCGTATATCTCAAGAGATTATCGACAAAGGAATACAAGAAGGGGAAATATTGTATTCAATAACCTGCCTACTCGTACAATTGCCCAGGCTTTGTCGTCCTATGCTCCAGGAAGCAATGTTGTCATCAACGAATGGACATATAGGTCTCTGGGAATTGTCACAAAGACAATATGGAATGACACGTCCCAACTATTAAAGCTCCAACATTGTCCTAGTTGTGGCTATACAACTGTCGGTGAACTGGAATTGGATGACTGTCCTGAGTGTACGAAAAAGGGCGTATACCATCAGATGGTTGGGTTGCGTAGCTTTGTCAATCCTATGATTACAAACTCGGCTTACTTTACGCAAATTGTGGAGCCTGTCGGCTTCTCTACAGGTTTTGAAGCTGTGGCGACCAGAGCATCATTAAAATCGAATAGTAGTGATTTTGTTCAGCCACTCCTTTTGAATATGAAACCATGGATGAATAACAGCGAATCGTCCAAGCTTTTGTTGCGTACATCATCCCCGGAATCGCAGATTCTTTTCTATAACTATGGCAATAAACATGGTTATGCCTATTGTCCCTATTGCGGAAGGATGGTTCGTGATACTCAAGACCCTAGAAATCCGTTGGAAAAACATCATCATCTTCGTACAGGAGGGAAATGCCAAGGGAATGATAATGGTGGAAGTGCAATCAAAAGGAATGTTCTGCTTGCAGGTAAGTTTAGAACAGATTTCGTTGAGCTTAAATTGTATGACCAGAACAATCATGAGATTCAAGACCAAGTCACATTATACTCTGTAGCAACCATTATGAGCAGGATGCTGGCCCAATATTTGGGAGTAAATGACGACGAGATTAATTATGGATACAGCCCTTATTATCATTCTATCTTTATCTATGATACAGCTATTGGCGGCGCCGGATATTCAACCAGACTTGTCGACTATATTGACGAGATAATTAGAATGTCCATCGATGCTCTGAAAGATAAAGAGGATGGTCTCGAAGGCGGTTGCGACTGTCAGACCGCATGCGTACACTGCTTGATTGACAGAAGATCACAATGGTATCTTCCTTATCTCGATAGGCATGTTGCACTACAATGGCTTGAAATGGAACAGGCATCAACTACTGCTCCTGATGATATCAGAGCAATATTCCCTGATGCTATCAACGTACTTCAGGACTGCGATACGGTCATGAGACAAATCCTGACAAACACTAACGTGCAGAAAGTCTTCTTTTTTATATCTTCCGACATTTCATGGTGGAAGGTAGAAGAGTTCCCATACATTTTATCTATTATCAACATGGCTTCTTCAGGAAAAGAAGTTGTTATGGTATTGGATTGCAATTTGTCTTTCGATACGATGTTACCAACTGAGGCAAAGTGTATTTTGGAGACTCTTGTCAAACTTAATCAGATCAAGCTCGCTCATTTACAAATACCTGTTACGGATTATCAGCCACTCATAGCAGTAGAATATACGGATGGCAGTCAGAAATTGTACATAAGTAAAAATTGTTCGACAAAGCTCAACTCTTCGTGGGGTGACGGTTCGCAATTATTCTCGTCCTCAAACTATACTTTACCAACTATTGTATTTATGACAGTAGGCAATATCATAAATTCTTTTACCGCTAGGACATCCGAAGTCAATGTGTATTGGATAACGGACCGCGAAGTGAGGACAAATGAATTGATCAACAAAGTGCTTCCTGAGGATACCGCTGAGATGCAAAGATTTTGTAGAATACTGCATTCTAACTTGGACAACAAGCTTGTAACCGTAGAGTATAGCGAGAGGTATCTCAATTCCCCGTTGGGATGTATCATTCTTTGTCACATACTTAAAGGTTTAAAAGAACGATTCAATTTAATTTTCGATAATGTTAGTTTCCTCTTTCCGGATAGGTTCTACCCTCGTAGTGCCAGAAACGAATTGGATTCCGATTTTCAGGGAGATCGTTATCAGACGGAAACAGATGAGAGAAACGAATTCCTTACAAATGCGCTAAGATCTATTACAGGTGCAACGGCTCAAATCCAACTGTTTAATCAGGTAGAGCACGACAGATGTCTCACAATAACAACAGATAATGGGTTTAGTTTTTGTTTGATGCCAGACGGTGGTGTATGTTATGGATGGAAAGTTTCTTTAAATGACAGGACTCTCTTCGGAAATGAACGCAGAACAAGAGATTATCTAAGACAATATCTTGATGAAGACATGCTATTGTTCAATTCTGTTTCATTTTTTAGGGGCATTAAATATTTTGCATCATCAGAAAAAAGATAATTATGGACCAGGAAGATTATAAAAAGATTAAAGAGATTTACGAAAAGAGAATGGTCGTGTCAAAGTTAATAGACGCCACGAAACTGAAGGCTGTTAGAGACTTTGATAAAGCCAGTTTGTATATTATTGAGGACTATGAGTCTCGTATTAAAGATCTCCATAAACAACTTATGCCCTTTAATCAGGTAATTTTTGATTATCTAGACTTACTTAAGTGCGATATGAGAAAGGAATACTCTAATATTTCAAAATTTGAATCCATTTTGGAAGATCGTGCACGACAGTTGATTCATGAATCATATTAAATTGGAGATGGAACAAAAGATTAAGGACCAATTTCTTCGCAAGAAAATTGAAGAGGTATGCGGACATACGAAAGATCTCATAACTCTTTTGGGCATAGAATGTATCTTGCTGAAAACTATCGAGAGAGTGACTAAAGACGGTCAACCGACTTTGTCACTAGAGTTTTTGGCAAAATTTCTAATTGGTAGAAGTTGGAAGTATGCATTTACTCCTAACACAAAGATCCTTTTAAATAATGAGATAGCGGACTTTTGCGATCGATTACAGTATTTTTCCCAGATACCAGTCGATGCTCCTGAGAAAGATGTGGTTGATTTCTTAGAGCACAAGAATTTTTCCAAAATTAGAGAATTCTTCCCAAATATGATTCTCGATTTCCTTATAGTCGCAGAAAAAACTTTTAAAGTGCCAGAGGATGAAATACTAGAAAAAGGCATTTTTAAGTGTAATCGCACAAAAGACAAAAAAGAGATTACAAGTGGCTATGTTTATAATAATTACTCTGAAGTTACACTTCAAGAGAATATCAATCTTATTGAATGCAAGATAAAAGAGTTGACTGCTGAGACCACATCATCTGAAAAGAAATTAGATGGAATAGAGGTTAATACTGAAATACTAAAAATAGCGAAAAACATTATCACAAGACTTGTTGATGAATGCCGAAATAAAGCAGGATTCCAGAGAGGAGTATCTCTGATCGATGCAGAGATCATTCCGTTGATAAATAAAGAAATAGATGATCTTAAGGTAAGTGAAAATGAAAAATTGAAATCGGAACTAATCGATCTCGTGAAGACATTTAAGTCAAAAATTCAGAATGACAGTTCATTCGTAGTTGAGATCAGCAAAGATGATATTAAATGTTCAGTAAAAGATGGGTGACTATGGATAATCAAATATGCAAAGACCAATTAGAAGAAAGATTTGAAGCTATTCTTTCAGCAATTCAGATCCTGTCTCCTGTAAAAAGCGCGACTATTAATCATGCGGATAATTCCGAGCGACTTGCTAGGAACTATATCATTAATAAGATTTTAGAAAAGTTAGACAAAGAAAAAAGGGAAATCATTCAGATTCAATCAAACAAGAAAAAACAATTGGCCGATGAGATCATAATGAAACTTGATGAATTCATTATGTCTCTAAGTAATACAAAAGAAATGAAATCTTATATCGGCCATGTGATACTCGAAGACTATTTGGGTAAGATGGATTTGTCTATGGAAAAAGGAGCTCCATCCTTAGATAATATTGATAATGGACACGTTCAACCAGAGGAGTCAATCGATGAAGATAAACTTAAAGAGAATAACCCATTATCTGACCTTGAGGATGATTCGGTTGAAAATGTCATAGACCTAGATAGTGAGGAGAGAGACGAGGAAACTATAGAGGAATTTAAATTTGATTGTGATACTCCAATAAGAGAGATAATTTATTCTGATGATGAAGAAGAAACATCTAGAATTTTGGATTGTTTCTATATATTCCTTTTAAACAAAAGACATTCAAGTGCAAAAGAAATAAAAGAAAAGCTGATTGAAATATTCCAATTCTATAACCTTGATATCAAAGAGTTTTTCTCCAATGTGGAAACAAAGGGAGAACTGTTTGATGCATATAAAAAATTTAGGGATTATACCGCCATAAATTTTCTTCCCAAATATCATAGAGAAGAAATGCTCGATGCATTTAAATGTTATATTAACTATCTGCTAGCGATATCAGGGACAGGTACCGCTGACACTAACGATGGAGAAAGGTAGAAGTCAAATGGAAACGGTAAAAATAACTATTGAATTATGGCAAATATTGATGATAAATACGTATTTGAGCCAACGGAGTTTGACTATGTGAATCCGAAGGCGGAGGTGGTGATAGTTGGTATCACGCCAGGTAACTCACAACTAAAGGGTGAACGAAAAGAGTTAGACAAGAGGGAGATTAAGCGCATAAATGCCTTCGCAGGGAGTATGAGGTCTAACCTCGTAAACATGCTGGACTACATCGGCGTGAACAGATTGCTGGATATTGAGTCGTGCAGTTCGCTGTGGGAGGAGGACTTCGACAAGGTGGATATGACATCGCTGCTGAAGGAGGCTACCTACGAGCTGAAAAAGGATGGCAGCAAGATGATGTTCAAGGACGTAAAGAAGATTGCAAAGTCGGAGAAACTGACGACGATGCTAGAAGACGGATTCGTAAAAGACTGCACCAAGTATGAGCATCAAGTGCTTTTTGTGGCTTGTGGCCCTGGTGTGTATAACATGCTAAAGGAACTACAGACTGAAGGAAAGATAAAGGGCGAGATAATAGGTATCGCCCACCCTAGCGGAGCCAACTTAGGTAGAGTATTATGCTATCAGGGGAAGGCGGAGCCAAAGGATGATTCCTATGTCTGGTGTCAGGAAAGGGCGAAAGAGGCAAAGTCTTTTTGTATTTCTCAAACATCACCAAAATGAACTACCTGATACAGATAGCAGATTTTCTGAAGGTGAGCATAAAGATTGAAGCAATATAAGAGATGAACAACGAAATACAATTCATATTATATCATCTGCCTGACGAAGAAGGGAAGGTACAGGTGGTAATCAAGGATGAAACTATCTGGGCTACTCAGAAAGCGATGGCTCAGTTGTTTGGGGTGGACAAGTCAGGTATTTCAAAGATGGAGAATTGCGGCAAGAAACGACGGTTGCAAAAATTGCAACAGTCGTAAAAGAACATCAGGGACTGGTACCTGTTTCGCTAAAATAGCCACCCGGCTAAACTCTGTAAGAGGAACTCAAAGGTTCACTAAGCCTTCTCAGACGGATGGCAAAAATAAGTTGTTGCTGAATGACAGCTTTATGTCCTCTTCATCTGCCCCCATGAACACTTGGGACATTTAAAACCAGGGAAACACGAAGGACAAACACGATAGCCACACGTATCACAAACCCACCAAGACCAATCATCGGGTAATTGCTTTCCACAACATTGACAAGGAATCCACATAAGCGTTTTGTTTTAAGTTATTATTTTAGTTGCAAAGAAATCAATTGCGGGCCCTATTGACTGCTTCTTTAATAAAGTTGGAGAGTTCTCCAAAACCGGCTTCGGTAGCATCGAAAGGATTATCAAAATCACGGCACCATGGCTCAGGCTGTAATGTGACCTGAAGGTGATTGGACTCATCAAGCTCCACGTATAAAGCTTCAGCATGAATACTAGCAGAGTTGACACGGTGCCAACTGTTATTGGAAAGATTAACTACTCCAATTCCATATTTCTTTAGAAGTGCAGGAAGTGATGACCCCCCATTCTCATATTGTTTGCATCTCTCTCTAGTTTCAGTTAATTCTTGGTTCTCTCTATTAGGATCAAGTATTGTTTGAAGAGCAGACAATAGTTCGGATAACTTCACAGAACTAACGTCAAGTTGATTTCCAGCACAAAGTAATGTGTCTGGATCATCAGCATCATAGATGTCGCAATGAGGAAAATACATGTGCATTCCAACTTCAAGCATGTAAATGCGTCCTAATTTACCTGTCCCCGAGCCCTCAAACGAATCATAGTGATAGTCTGGACGGAGATCAACAGGAATGACAACAGCCTTTCCGCGAAAGCCCCTACCAATCCGAGGTAGCAAGCGGGCGACCATGCTGGAATCGCTGCGATATTGTTCTGCAACTTTTCCAAGCGATTTTAAATCTTTACTAAACTGGCCTACATTTATGTTTTTAACTTCTTGCGACGTGATGAAGGCTGCTACACCGCAGACGCCTTGCATGTCAAAAATATCCCAGGATACATTTTGGAAGAATTCAACCCATTCCTCGCTGGTCTGAGGACATGCGGAGAGTTGGTTAAACTTCGTCTGAGCCAGTTCATAGCCCTCAGAGTATGTCATTCCGAAATCGTCGTTGTTATTCATTGTCGTAAAGGTTTTTTAAGTTATTACTTGTTTGATGTTGCAAAGATAATCATTTCCCCTCAAATCCTTGGCGGTTTGAGGGGAAAAACAAAAACGAAATTTATACGTATTAAAAGTACTCGCATTTTTAAATAAAGTGAATGGCTATGTACAACAATTACTCAAGTCCTTCTGTCAGGAAACGTCTTAGATGGAGGTGGGTAATGCCGTCGGAATCTTGTCTGCCAACCAGTGAAGTCATTGAGATGACATATTTGGGATAATTGTCCTTGATGGCACGTAGGTTACCAAACTCACGTTCACGTGTGGCTTCATCCGCAATGATGTACGATGCCTGAACATACACCCGCTGTCCTTTGGGCTTCTTACACACAAAGTCAATCTCACCAGCCTGAAGTTGACCAACGGTTACCTCATAGCCAAGACGTATCAGGTGGTTGTAGATGATGTTCTCAATCACCTTCTCTATATCACCCTCGCGAGAACCACCAGACAACGTGTTACGCAGACCATGGTCCTCGAAATAGAACTTGTCGTTGCTCTCAAACAGTTTCTTGCCGTGAATGTCGTAGCGGTTCACCTTGTGAATCAGGTAAGCGTCGCAGAGGAACTTGGTGTAGTTGATGATGACCGTAGAGGTAACGCTTTCACCTTGTGACTTCATATACTTGGCAATGCTATTTGCAGAGATGATCTTACCGGCATTGTCGGCCAGGAAATGCACGAGGTTTTCAAGGAACGGCACGTTGCGGATCTTGTTCCTCATAATCACGTCCTTTAGCAGCACCGTGTGATAGACATCCAACTGATACTCCCGTGCATCCTGCTCGTCAAGACCCATCTTCACCAAGCCTGGCAGACCACCGAACTGGATATACTTAGCCAATGTATCGTCTGAGTCGGGCAACTGATGGAACAGCATAAACTCCTCGTAGCTCAGTGCCTGGATGTAGATTTCCTTGTAGCGACCACCAATGAGCGTACTCAGGTCGCTGCTCAGCATCTTCGAATTCGAACCTGTAACAACAATCTCAATGTCAGGCTCCTCGTAATAGCTGCGCACGCTCTTTTCGAACTCCTCAATATCCTGAATCTCGTCAACAAGAATAAAGTTTGTCTTTGCCTTATTGCGGCGTTCGTCAATATAGGCATTCAAGTCCTTGTATGTCTTGATATCGTCGAACTCATGTTTCTCCTTATCGATGAAGATCACATTAGCCCCAGCATCTTTGCTCACCTTGTCCCTGAACAGACGCAGGATATAGCTCTTGCCGATACGTCGCTGTCCAGTCAGGATGATGATGGTGTCCTTCCCGAGATAACGCTCAATCTTCTCCAGATAACTTTGTCTTAGAATCGCGTTCATATACCTAGTTTCGTCTTCTATAAAAGAAATTCTGTGCAAAGATAATAATTTTATCTATTATAAAAGACAAAAATGACAAAAATATTGTTTTTATCCACTATATTTGATGATTTTAACAACCGAGAACATGGTTATTTGAACTCATCGGGGATGAAGCAGATGTAATCCTGATCGTCTTCAAGGTCCATGTGGTCGGGCAGATCGGGATAGCGCTCAAGAGCCCAGGCAACATCGCAGGAGCAGAACTGGTCGCGCTCCCACTCTTCCCAAAGGTTGAACAGCTCTTCTTCGTCGGTAGGAACTTCGTCGTACCACGCAGAGTCTTCGATATACTCCTCGGGATCGAATTCACCACTCTCTAAATCCTTTTTGAAGTTACGTTGTTGAGCGTCCTCGTCGAGCATGAATCCATCGTTGCGGAGACCGTCGAGGAGATAGAAATCATAGATCTCGCTGAAGGCGGCCTTGGCGATGCGCTCGTGCAGTTCAGGTGCATCGTTCAACAGGATTGGCATCAAACCTGCGCCTTTGTCACCTGTGTAGTCTTTGACCAATTGGCGGATCTTGCCCACTTCTTCATCGGAGAACTCAACCTCAATAGTGAGGTCTTCTGTAACTGGAATCCCAGGGCACATGACGCCCTGAAACAGTTCAATGTCTAATTGATAACTCTTCATATTCGTCTCGTTTTGATGGTGCAAAGGTACGAAAAGTGTTTCAATTCGGCCACATATTTATACGTATAACAACATCTTTCCAGCCCAAGCCTCCAAAGGCCTGAGCTGGAAGTACATGGTATCAAGGCAGACGCGTGGCTAACACGGGTATGTCAATAAAGTTCTCGTCGGTTTCATACTGCTCGACAGTAACAAACTCTCCCTTCTCCTCAGTGATGTAGCCTCTCTGGTCGCCCTTGACGAAGACGATATCTGCCTCGGCATCCATCTCCAGATCATCATACTCAGGGAGTACGCACTGATAGGTCTCGATGTCGATGACACCACACTTGTCACCACTCTCAATAGACATAATGCCATTGACAGCCTCGCTGATGCCCGTCAGAACGTTAGGGCAGACAACCTCGCCGTTGGCTGCGATGACACCAAAGCGTTTCTCACCGTCCCAGCGAGCCACGTAGAGTGTGCAGAAAGGATGAGACTGAATAGAATCGAATTTGAAATCGCAGAGCTGCTGACCAGAACCGTCACCCTTCACAATACCGCACTTGCCGTCCTTGATGGCAATGACTGGCGCATGAGGAGCAAAGGTGTAACTCTGATATTCGTTGAAACTGTCATAGAGAGCGGGGGCAATCACCTCGCCTGAGACAGTCTTCAGACCCTTCTTGCCAGTGGCTGGATCAGTAAACTCGACGTTGAACCAGTCGTAGCTATTCTCGAGCTCGCACAGTCTCTCGGATACTGCATTCACCTCCTCATCAGACCATGAGGGGTCAAGACCATTCAGCTTCTGCTGCAGTTCATCGTACTCTTTTACAATCTCTACTGTTGCCTTGGGCAAATTCTTCTCTACTTTATTCATAATCATTATATTTAAATTGAAACTATTGAATTGTGGGTGCAAAGGTACGTAATTAAAAACATAAAGGCTGTCCATCTATACGTATAACAAACTGTGTTCTTCATCACAGATGGGAAATTGCCACTATGATTATTTGGGAACATTGGGTGCTAATGGGATGGATGAAGCATCGTAGGTCTTAGTGATGTTTAGTCCGTATTGCTCGTTTAACTTCTGAGCCATTTCCATAAACTCAGGGCCATGATCGGAATTCTTAAAACCGAGAAATCGAAGAAAACGACCAAAAACCGAACATTCATTGGGATTGTTAAGATATAAATAGTAGTGAATCATCTCATGAACCATAATGCTCCTGAAGGTCTCTTCATCGAAGTCAAAGTAGTCGGACATAAGAATCACCATATGACGTTTTTTGACAGGCTTATTCTTTTCTCCCCAACGATACTCGAAACGCCCCAGGTAACGATAGGAGTGCATGAGGCCAAACTTGGGCGTACGCAATTGGTGGCCAAAATACTGTTGGTTGCACTCCCAGAACATTTCGGGCATCGTGTTGTAATCCGCTATCATGATGACTATTGTTTCGCCTTTTGAATAATTTCTTCAGGAATAGAAAACGGTATATTCTACGTCGTCAACTTCAACTCCTGCATTCATATGCAGGATGAAAAGTTGGATACATTTTTATTTCTAGGGCAAAGGTACGAAAATAAGTTGGATTACTCTGTTTTTTTATACCTATAACAACTATGGCCGTGACAATTTGGTCACGCCCGGTTCTGATGAATATTTAGCGAAATTTCGTGAATTATCGTACTGATATGGAGATTTTTTCGTATATTTGCCTGGCAATTACATTTCAAACGAACTAAAAACGGATTAGGGAGCAGTGAAAATGAGTCAGATAGTTGAGGGTAGAATGGGCGCTCTTTGCATTGCCCCTTATTCCACTGAAGCAGTTGACTGGTTTCAAGTGGTGGAAAACCATTTTGGTGACAGCGCTCTCGTATCTTTATGCCTTCCTTTTATTATGCGGCTTGATTTTTGTCTATTTTTACATCGAGTTGGGATTGTAGAAAACTGGCGAAAAAGCTGCATCTAACATGGCGATATTTTATTAAATTAAGGAATATGAAAGTACTATTGATAAACGGAAGTCCGAGGGAGAACGGCAACACGTTCACGGCTCTGAGCGAAGTGGTATGATGATGAGGTGGGATTCGAAATACAGTCTATTTTATGTATTTTACCTTTGAGGCATCACGAGGCTTGGCGTTGGGCTGTTCATCGGGATAGCCGATGGCGATGATGTAGTTCAGCTTATAGTCGGCAGGGATGTCGAGACGGTCGAGGAAGAACTTGCACTTCTCGTTAGACAGCAGGAAACGGACAGGCCCCCCCAGACAGCAGGTGCCAAGGCCCATAGACTGCGCTGCCAGCATGATATTCTGGCCCAGCAGGCCGGCATCCAACTCGCCACCGCCATTGGCTGGTGTGCAGACGCAAATGAGATTCGGTGCATTGCGGAACATATTCTTGAAATTCTTGTCGCGCTTTACCTGTTCGGCATTGGCCTGTTTGTAAACCTCGGTCACGTCGGCAATCAGCTTCTGGTCCTCCACGACGCGGACCAACCACGGCTGGCGGTTTACGCCACTGGGTGCATTGATGCCACACTTCACGATGACCTCCAGCTTCTCGTGTTCCACAGGCTTGTCAAGGTACTTGCGGATGGAGCGACGGGCCATGATGTTGCTCAGAACAGGATTAACCTCGAGACAGATGTCGGCCTCGATATCGCTGATCTTATCTCTTGGCTCATAGCGTTTCAACACCTTGCCGTCGCGAGAAACGAGGAACTTGGTAAAGTTCCACTTGATGTCGTTGCCTGACTTCAGCCACGTATAGAGTGGGTGGGCGCCTGCACCGTTAACCTCAATCTTGTCGAACTGAGGGAACTGAATATCGAAATTGGCCGTACAGAACTGATGAATCTCCTGAATGGTGCCAGGCGCCTGCTGTCCGAACTGGTTGCAGGGGAAGTCCAGAATCTCCAACCCCTCATGGCGATACTTTTCGTACATCGCTTCCAGTTCCTTGTACTGAGGCGTGAATCCACAGCGAGTAGCCGTGTTCACAATCAGCAGCACCTTGCCCTTGTAGGCAGAGAGTGACACGTCTTTGCCTGTATCATCCTTAACCTTAAAATCGTAAATACTCTGTGCGGAAAGCGTCAGCACACAAACCATTGCCATGAGGCTTAAAAACATTCTTCTCATATTCGTCTATTTTAGTTTTGTTATACACGTAATATCTAAATACAATTAATTTTATTTGCAAAGATAGTGATTATTAAGGAAAAATAGGTATATTTGCAGTCAAATTTAACAAATTAATGATATGAGAAAGGTCATAATATTCTAGAACATCAGGGACTGGTACCTGTTTCGCAAAAATAGCCACCCGTCTAAACTCTGTAAGAGGAACTCAAAGGTTCACTAAGCCTTCTCAGACGGATGGCAAAAATAAGTTGTTGCTGAATGACAGCTTTATGTTCTCTTCATACGGCCCCAAGTACACTTAGGACATTTATAACTGGGGAAACACGAAGGGCAGACACGATAGCCACAAGTATCACATACCCACCAGGACCAATCGTCTGGCAGTTCCTTTCCACAACACATACACGGTATAAACATAAGCAATAATAGTTTTAAGTTGTTCTGTGATTTATCTTAATTCTTGATTTATTGTGCAAAAATACAAAAAAATCCTCAGAATATGAGTTTTTTTAGTTATTTTTGCAGGAAAAAAGAAAGTTATGGCTGAATTAGGATGGTATGATAAGGCTTTGGAGTGCATGGAAAAAGAAAACTATGCACAGGCAAAAGAGTATCTGGAGAAAG
>JAEEGG010005425.1_pt1 | contig 30323 bp, 57 predicted proteins | sample 9134161 | NCBI WGS metagenome assembly JAEEGG01 (sample SAMN16246543, study PRJNA631951) | gut metagenome | biome: gut microbiome; feature: rumen; material: CR-attached | host: Bos | place: Iran: Karaj | collected 2018-10
ACGGACTCGAACCGTCGACATTCAGAACCACAATCTCTGCCAGTAAACCTTTCAGGCCCTGTTTATTTACTACGTTTTCATTACTTTTTATTTCTGCGTTTGACGGAAATTTAGCGGAAATTTTTTGCGGTTTGCCTGTTTGGTCGAAACCGTTTCCGTCATTTTTCCGTCGCAATTCCACTTTTCTTTTTCCGCTGGACGAACCAGCGGGCATCGTTTCCTCGGTGGGGGGACCACCGAGCACTATTGTTCCGCCGAGGGGCGGTCTCCTTCGTCGGCTGCGCCCATTTGGAATGGGTACTTTTCGAGCATGTCCTTGGACTGATAGGCGGACAGTTGGCGACGGAGGTCGGCGAGTTGTTCGCGGAGGTCGACGATGGTGGCTTCCCTGTCGGCGATGGTGGCGTCCTTGTCGCGGAGCTGACCTTGCAGGTTGAGGATCATCGCGTCTTTGTCAGCCAGACGGGCGTCCTTTTCAGCAATGGTGGCCTTGATGGCCTCGATGCGTGCGTCCTTTTCTGCGATGGTTTCGTCCTTGGAGGCGATGATGGCATTGGTGACGCTGCTTGGGTCGGGCATCATCATCTGGCGCTCGGTGTTATTATTCATAATAAGCATGTCGCCTTCGCCGTGGATGAGCCAGTTGGCTGAGATGATGGGGTAGGCCCGCTGGATGCGGACACAAATGTTGTCGGTAAGCACTTTGGCGTCTCCTGCCAGCATACGGGAGATGTTGGGTGGTGTTGAACCTATGGCTTCGGCCATGTCTTTCTGGGTGTGCAGGTACCCATGTTCGCGGAGGAAGTTGAACGCTGCGTTCACTCTTTCCTTTTTCAAATTAATATTATCCATAATAACTAAAAATAAGTTAATAATAACATAAATTTTTGCGGATAATAACTTTTCTTCTTATCTTTGCAATCCCGTAAGTAAGTTGTAAACATCAGACAATCGGGTACAAGAATAGCCGTTTGACGCTGAACGCCCCTTCCACAAAGCATTCGCGCCAGTTTGCACAAGTAAAATCCAACTGCAAATATACGACTATTCTCCCGATTATTGTAAGATATAAGTAAACTTTTTAATTAATTTATGATTTGCGAAAAAGTAGGAAGAGCCGAGTGGCAGAGCATGAAAGTTGGCGACGTTCGCATCTATACGTTGCCTGACGAGAGGGCTAAGGAGGCTGCGCGAGTGGCCGCCCAGGACGTGAAGAAGAACGACCATTATGAGTTTCAGCGTTACTTCGAGCAGGACTTGCGACAGTTGCTGGGCGGTGATTTTGACGCGGTGGTGCCGAACATGGACACGACGATTGCTTTTAAGCGTATCAAGTGACGTAGTGCGGAAGTGACGCAGGGCTGCGGCGATGCCACAGCATACAAGAAAAGGGAAAAAGGCTATGGAGATTGAACTGAAGGAATTGTTGGCGCTGATGACGGACGCAGTGGATGCGGGAGTGCAGAAGTATGTGCGCTCTTGTGATCCAAATGCGGACTACGTGAAGCAGGGCGAGGCGAAGCGCTACTTGCAGAAGCTGGGCTTCAAGGCGGCCATGCTGCAGCGGTGGACGGACAGCGGACTGCTGACTCCCGTGAAGACGGGCGACGCGCAGAATGCCTCGGTGCTCTACTCGCTGGCCGACATCAAGGCGCTGGTCAGTTCGGTGCGGCTGAAGGGCGTTGTCAACAAGTCGGACCACGACTACGTGTGAGCCACTGCCTATAATATATAAAGGTGTAAAATGATTGAGCCAGATGACACGATACGATTTCAGGCGAAGGATGTGCCGGACTTGCCCGAGGTGCAGAGGCCGAGGAAGCGGCAGCGCAAGCGTCTGGACATTCCCGAGCCGAAGGACTGGAGGCCGTTTGGCGGTGAGTGGTGAATAAGGCCATAAAATTACAATATATATTTCGGCTCTACCACAAGCCTTCCGTTCAGATAGAACGAGCAGGAGCACCGCCGCGAATCCGATTGCTGCCAACAAGACGACAGCGGCGGTGCATTTTTATCAAAGAAGAAAACTTTTAAACGACATACTCAGGCGATATGACCGATAACGAAACGATATTGTGGCAACGATTTATGCAGGGTAAGGGCATTTTGAACAACTTTACCTACCTGTACGACGCGCACAAGTTTGACAAGCGCTCGATGGAGCAGTACCTGGATGACATCGCGGCGGAGGACGTGATTCTGAACGCCTTCGACTTCACGGGTGCGGGCAATACCATCTTCGGCTTCAAATACTGGAAGGACATCGACGGCAAATGGCAGCAGAAGTTGGCCGAGTACCGCCAGACGGGTTCGGCTGACATTTCCGAGGAGCAGATATACTGCCCCCACTGTGGCCGTCTGCGTCCGAAGTCCGCGTTTGCTTTCAGTGCCAAGGGCGTGCTGCACAAGCACTGCCGTGAGTGTGAGGGCGGTTTCTGGGACAAGCAGAAGAAGGAGCGCGAGAAACAGGAGAAGGAACGCGAGAAACAGGAGAAGGCCGTGCGCCAACTGGAAAAGGAGATTGCCGAGAAGCAGGCGAAGTTGGAGCGCATCAGTGCCGGCATCGAGCCCGCCACGCCGCCCGACGGCACGATTATCGAGAACAACCGCGCCGAGTCGGCCAAACAGGAGATTGCCAGCGGTCAGGCCAATCTGAACAAGACCACGAAGGTGTGCGACCATTGCGGCAAGCGTAAGTTGAAGTCGGAGTTTCCTGCCAACCCCGCGTCGCCCGACGGACTGGATGCGTGGTGCAAGAAGTGTCAGACGGCTGCGACGAACGTCAGCGCAGAGGCCGACTTCCTGCTGGAACGTGAGGAACGCAAGCAGGCCGTCATCAACGACGCGACACCGAAGCCCGCCGCAAAGCCCGTCGTAACCACCGCGCCAATCAAGCCAGACCGACTGGTGGCCCCCAAGCTGGGCGAGTACGACGCGACGCTGCATTATAAGAAAGGTCAGAAGTCGATAACGTTCAACGCCACGCTGTCGCAGCAGATCCGCGACGGCCAGTACACCAAGTGTATGCTGAACCCCGACCGCAGCCACCGCCAGTTCCTCATCTTCAACCGCGTGGAGGGTGCCAACATCACGGGTGCCAGCAATCTCGCGCAGGGCCTGCTGAACGTCAACTCCGCTGATATTGTCCGCGCACTGGCCGTCCGCTTCAATCTGGACGAGGGCAGCAACTACTACCTGCACATCACGAAGAACCTGGCACCGAAGGCCGACGTCATTACCGTCGAGGTGATGAAAGTGCGCACGCTGGAGGAGTATGTCCGCATCGTGGAACAGCGCGAGGAAGCCGCCAAGAAGGGTCAGCCAGCCCCCAGCGACGACGTGCCGGAATATGAGGACGAAAACGACGCTGAAAACCGATATGATATGTCGGTTGCCAACCGTATTGAGGATTCGGTTGGCAATCGAACTGATATATCGTCTGAAAACCGTCCCTTGTTGGACTTCGGACTCGACTTTGGCGACGGCCAAAGTGCGCCACCTAATCCCGAGGATGTTATCCAGATGATTATCGACCGCCACCTCGTCACCGAGCGCGACATTGCCGCCTACCTCTGCCGCAAGGGCTGGGAGCTGCACGAACCCGTGGTGGTCACGAAACTGAAGAAATTTACGGTATGAAACATAGAGAACGAAAACACCCAGACGTCAGGCCGGAGGTACGCTCGGGCGGTGCCGGACCGAGTTATAAGCGGAAAAAGGACATCCTGACTGCCGACGGCGAAATCATCGAGACGCTGGGCTACGAGAATTTCCGCGTCGAGCTGGATAACGGCATCACCATCCTCGCCACCGTCGGCGGCAAGATGCGCCTGAACCACATCCGCATCGTCACCGGCGACCGCGTACAGGTCGAGCTCTCGCCCTACGACCTGAGCCGAGGACGCATAGCATTCAGATATAATCACAGAAAATAAAATATTACGACTATGGCAAAGAAAGAAGAACTTACACCGAACAGCTCCGTTGTGGTGGACGGAATCGAGATTAAGACCTACAAGCGGGAGATTACCAGTTGTAACATCATCGAGGTGGAGGTCGGTACTACCGGCCACATGGGCGGCGACGCAGGTCACGGTGGACGGACGTATCTGAAGATTCGCAACCTGTCGAGTACGGATATGCGACCGAAAGCGTACAGTGATAACTATGGCCACAATCGTGTAGAAATTGTACTTGGCGGCGACACCGAGCTCGACACGTTCTACGAAGCGCTATGCTTTGCCGTCGAAGTGCTTGGCCACGAGACCGCAGGCGTTGACTACTGTGAACCGCAGATTTCCCATAAGGAGTCGCAGCAGATCAATTTCGCCATGTACATTAACGAACTTTGCGAATACTACCGCAAGAACCATACACTGAGCGGCAAAGGTAAAATCCGCGAGAAGTACCACGTCACCGACATCAGCGTCCAGCAGTTCTTCGAATGCGAACTGCACAAGGCCGAGGGTTACGTGCCGCAGGACTTCTGTAACGAGGTCTATGCCTATGTGCTCGACACGACAAAAGCCATAGCCGCACCTAAATATAACGAATAAGAAAACATGAGCAAAGCATTAAAGATATTATCCCGACCAAAGGGGAATGCGGAGGAATACGGACGATGGAGCGTGAACCCCTACATCGGATGCAGTCACCTTTGCAGCTATTGCTTTTTGAAGAAAGGCCCGTCGGGGTCTTATCTCGGACAGGATGCACCCGTGCTGAAGAAAGGTATCGTAAATGAGGAACATGCCTACCACCTGGCGATGGCAGAGATTATCGCCAACCGCGACGAGATTATCCGCGACGGTGGACTGTTTATGACATTCACATCAGACCCGTGCGCACCAGAGACGCGGAATCTGTTCTTCCATATCGCCAGCAATGCGATACAGCAGGCAATACCTGTTACGATGCTGACGAAGAACGCCGACTTCTTCCAGTACCCCACGATGATGGCGATGATTGAGGACTCGAAGTATTTGATATCTCTGCCAGACAAAGGAGGAGAACGCATCATACTTAAAGGCTCGACGTTCTGCACGTGGCTTGGCGATATGCACCAACACCTCGTAAAGCCGTTGGTGGCTTTTGGTTGGACGCTGACAGATCACGATGAACTGGAACCAAATGCTTCGCCAAATACAGAGCGTATCGCCACAATGAAACGTATGAGCGATGAAGGTTTCAAGACTTGGGCCAGCATCGAGCCAGTCATCGACTTCCCTCACTCGCTTGACATGATATACCAAGCACTGAATGCGGGCTGTCAGCACTTCAAGATTGGACTGCTGACGAATAACACCCATGTGGTGCGCAAGGACTTCGAGTTTGGCGGGCATCATTTCGATGCTTATAAGGTGAACGACTGTCTGCATTTTGTCGAGGACGTGATGCGGATGACCAGTGGCAAGGCGACGGTGTATTGGAAGCAGAGCGTGCGCGACCTGCTGGAGACCATCTATACTCCCGCAGCCGTCGATGAGCTGCTTAATTATCCACATTCCGTCGGCAAGGACTGGAGTATGTTTGGTACAAAGGAATAACTATGAGCACGGACATCACATATTGCAACGGGAAGGACTGCATCCTGCGGAGCCAGTGCAAACGCTATCAGGACGGGCAGCGCATCATGGTCAACAGCAACGGCGACACCGACCAGTACTATTGGATGGACAACTGCAACCCCGACGACCGCGACGGCTTTTGGGCAGCGGACGATAATAATAGAAAGTAAAATGACGACTGAGACGAAACGGAAGGCCCCGAGGGTGAAGGGGCGGCAACAGTGGCCGGTGTCGCTGGACATCGCCTACTGCTTCGAGCGCACCGAGGACGGCAGCGGGCTGGTACTGTCATTCGTGGGGGCTACTGGACCGTTCATCGACCGCATCTTCCGCGCCATCACGGCGGGCGGCTACCTGTGTCGCGACTACCACCTGGACTACAAGCGCGTGGGGTTCTCCAGCAACAAGCACCACCACATCGTCTGGTACTGGCTGGCGGTGTTGGACGGCTACGACGACAACTTCCTTGCTCCCCAGCAGCTGTGCTACCTCGTCGAGCAGCACCTCCGCAAGCACGGCCACATCGTCACACAGTACAAGGACATCAATAAGTTTTTGAATATATAACGACCGCAAGGCCGAGTTCCGCCAAGAGTTCGATAACGTCATCTGCACCGACAAGGCAATGGTGTGACACCCTCATTCGCCCTGACAACGTGATTAAGGAAAGGGCGTGTATGATAACCCCGACTATCGGAGGTAAAAAGACAAGGGTTTTGAGCATGGAAAGACGGGGGTATCGGACAAGGCTGATTGAGAAGAAGGCTGCAAGGCTGATAGAGAACAGAATAATGAACGTAATAAACGATAAGAACGATGACAGTAAGATACAGGATTGTGAGGCATGAGCGCACACGGCCCAAGACGGCCTCGGTGAGGGCGCAACACGGGCAGGTGATGTCGTTCGAGCGGCTGTGCGAGCGCACGTCGCAGGCGGTGCGTCTGGCGACGCCGGAGGTGGTGAGGATGATAGTGCAGGCAGCGCTGGACGAGGCGTACTACGTGGCCGAGGGCTTTGGCTACCGCGTGGATCTGGGCGACCAGCGGCTGTCGCTATACGTGCAGGTCAGCAAGTCGGTGGCGGCCACGGAAGACCCTGTGACGGGCGAGACGGTGTGGCCCAAGGACAGCGAACTGATACCGCGCCGCGAGAATGCCTCTCTGCAGTGTGAAGTGCATAAGGCATGGAACAAGAAGCTGCGCCGTGAGGTGACGTTTGACCTGACGGACGACGAGCATCATGTCATCAGGGAGAGGTGATCAAGAATTAGAGAATCAAAGAATTAGGAAATATATGACACAACAGGAGAAGCAGACGGCGGAGAAGCTGCGCCACACTCTGACCATGGTCAGAGAAAATCGAACAAAATCTAACAAAATATATTTGGTGATATGAGTAAAGACAGCAGAAAAGAGGCGCAGGAAATGCGCCGGCAGATGAAAGAGAGTATTGCTAAGGGAATAATGTACCCAGGTTACAACCCCGAAGATGAAGACAAACTCGAAGAGTGGATGGACTTGTTGAACAAGAAGCTGGGCGAGGCGTCGGCCTATTGCATCGAGCGGTTCTATGCCAAGAAGGGTTTTGCCGAAGCCTACCTGATAGGACTGGCACGGTTTACGGCGACGATGCTGGAGCGTATGCAGGCCGAGGGTATGGTGACTAAGGGCAAGCGGATATGGGATGCCTACTATCTGGCCCTTCTGCCGACGGCTCACGAGATAGTTGTCAGCGAAGCGAAGCTGACGAAGGGTAAGCCGATAATGAACGACGAGCAGCTTGCCCGCGAAATCTACGAGGCTCTGACTGACGAGTCGCTGACCATTGAGCAGGTCTACGACAAGTTCTTCTCGCTGAAGTCGAAGAAAGACCGTGAGGGGTGCATCCGTGCCCTTACCAAGGTGCGCGAGAAAATCAAGAACGGCGACTTTGATAAGGAGGAATAAATCACAGATTGAACGAATGATGATACAAGAAGCGTATGTTTCGCTGGAATTGGCGAAGATGATGGCGAAGGCGGGGTTTACGGACCGATGCCGTTGCTACTATTTGGGTGATGACGGGATGCGGTGGACGCACGACTGCCAGGAGATACTGCCGAAGGACGTGCCAGTCTATGAGTGCCCCACGCAGCAGATGGCCTGCGAGTGGCTGCGGCAGGTGGGTGCATACCATATCGAGGTGCGGGCGGCTTATCACTTCCGCGTGTTCGATGGCTACACGTTCGAGGTGTTCAGCCTGTTCAGCAACGAGTATGTGGACTACGCCAACGGCAAGGGTGTGTTCCCTTCCGTCCCCGAAGCCTACGACGACGCCATCAGGTTTTGTTTAGAGAGATTACCAAAAGAGAAGTGATATATGGCAAACGAAAAGAAAAAGTGTATGTACACGGAGGGCCACTACACCGACGAAGACAGAAAGATTCTTTGTGATGGCTGTGAAGAAGAGTGTGAGTACAACCAGGAACAGGAGCCCGAAGTGCCAGAAAGGGTTTATCTGCAGCAAAATACTACGACCGACTGCTATGGCGAACTGTGGCCAGAGTGGTTTGAAGCAAGAGCAAAAGGTACGGATATAGAATACGTCCGCACCGATGCCTTTATCGAGAAGGCCGCACAGTGGCTTACGAAGCACGCGATGAAATACTACTTAGACGGCAGTAAGTTCCTTGGCACGGACGAGATGGTCGAAGATTTTAAAATTGCAATGAAGTTATGACGCAGGAACAGTACATCAGAGCCGTGCAGATTGACAATCGCATCGGCGAACTTGAAAGGGTGAAAGACGAAATCAAGCAGACCACCAAGCATCGCCTATGGTATGCCCACAACAGCGGCGAGTTTGGAAGCAGCTGGTCGTTGGTGCCTGAGTGGACTATGCGCAACATCAGCGAAATCCTTGACAAACATGACCTGATGATTCGGCAGGAGATAGACGAAGAAATCGAAAAGTTGAAGAAAGAAATCGAAAAGTTATGAAAGCAATCAGTAAATTCTTAGAGAACGTGATGGGCATCCTCATCTATACCGTTGTGTTCATCATCTTCATCGGCATAGCGAATAACACGCTTACGACCAGGGAGTACGTCGGCTATGCGTTGATACTCGGATTCTTCGCAGGCATGATTAATAACATTGAAAGGGTGCTGCGCGAATTGTTTGACAAACGTAAGGAGGGCTGAGATATGAAAAATGGAGAACTTATATTTGCGCTTGTGATTGCGGCACTGGTGATTGTCGGGTGTCTGCTGGGGTTCTTTATCTCTATGCAGGCAAAACCCTGCGCAGAACCGTCACGGACTAACGAACCGCCAAGGCCACGCATCGTGCTGCCGACCGACAGCAATATCTACACATTCTCGCTCGACAGCCAGTTGAAGCCAGAGGAGTGGCAGTTGATCTTGAACGCAGGATGGTCGTTCCTGACCTGCACCACAGAGCAGTATGTCGACTATGCGGGCTGCTATCCCGGAGCGCCCAAGTATCACCGCACACGGTGGAACTATGTCTTCCGCCGACAAGGTTAGAAATAGATAGAAATATAAAAAGAATACATCATTATGAAAACGGTAACACTTCCTATTGAGGAATACGACGAGCTGGTGCAGGACCAGATGGACAAGCAGCGGCTGATGCGAGAACTGGAGGCCGACGCAAAGGAGCGTGGATTCTTTGTGAAGAAGGTGAAGCACATGTATGAGATGAACATCTACGGGTGTCCCCATTATGCTGAAATCGAAGAGAAGGGCCGCCTGATGATTGTCTCCAATGTCGATGTGTTTGCCGACGCGCAGAAGGAGATTGACCGGCTGTCGGCACTCAGCGAGAAACTCGCCGCGAAGGTCGATAAATTGACCAAGGAGAACGTCAGACTGAAATGCCGTGGCTTCTGGAAGAGGTTGTTTAACAGGGAGGAATAATATAAAGATAATATTATGACGCTGAAACAGGCATTTACAATATGGGCTTATTCGCCGGGGAACACGGTGCTGGCTGCGAAGAGTCGCGAGGCGGTGCAGCGGGTGCTGATGAAGAAGTGGAACGACATCGGACTGGAACAGTTCACGGAGCAGTTCTGCAGACGGATATTCTACCAGAGCACGGAGTCGCTGGAATTGAAGGTGAAGGCGGCAAGCATACTGGTGTACGTGCTGCAATGGGGCAGCGACAACGGCCACTGCCAGCGTCCGACGTTCACGCTCGCCATAGCAAGGGAGGAGCACGAACGGGCGGAGAAGGACAAGTCGCAGCAGGCGGAAGGCATCGTCTTGCCGACGCTGGCCGAAATGAAGGGCGAATCGGTGTATATGCCCGCCGACGAACCGACCGTCAGGGTGAAGCCGGAGGCGCTGGCCAAGCGTAAGGCGGAACTGAAAGCAAGGAAGTCAGAAACTAAAACCGAAAAGAATATGGACGAGAAAAAGACGCGGGGGAAGCAGCCGAAACCCGTGGCGCAGTTGGACGCCAAAACGCTGCAAGTAATCAAAGTGTGGTCGTCGCGCAGTGAGGCCGAGCGTGAGTTAGGTGCCTGCAATCTTGACCGAGCCATCAACCGCAAGCGTATGTCGGCAGGGTTCTTCTGGTGTTCGCCAGAGGATGCTGAGGGATTCCAGCCCAATCCACTGTCGAAGTATGCGCCCAAAACGCAGCCAAAGAAGCAGACCAATGCTGAAAAGCAGCAGGCGAAGGTGAAAAACAATTTTCCCACCGACGTTGCAACGCTGGCTCCTACACCGAAGTCCGGCGACGCGACGGACGTCCCCAACGACAATCAGCGGGGCACCGCTGCCCATGAGGCGCTGGAGGTGTTCACCGACGACGAACTGATGGAAGAGCTCGACCGTCGCGGTTGGCAGGGCGAACTGCGCAAGATTCAGATAGTGACCATCGGCACGAAGTAATTTAGCGAACACGGATTGCACGGATGACACGGATTATCTTTGGGTCGCCTTCGGACGCAAGACCTTATTTAGCATATTAGGAACTATGGCAGCAAAAGATTATGTAATCGTGACGGGATGGCGGAATGCCTACCTCACAAAGAAAAAGAAGCCCACGAAGAAAGGGCCACAAGTAATGAGTCAAGACCGTCGGCCAATCACCGAGGGCGAAATGATTGGACTCTTTGAGTTCTATCTGCGCAAATGGTGTGAAGACCATCCAGGCGAGGACACCGTAGTAATCACCAACAGCGACGGCAAGAAGATATTCGAGGCGACGCTATTAGACAAAGACGAGGAATGAAGGTAATCACTCACGAAAACCTATGGTGGTGGGGTAAGACGTACACGTTCATCACCGAAGACGGCAAGAGCATGGTTGAACTTGCCATCGAGGACGACGAGGAGCGCAACTACTACGGCACTATCCAGTCGCTGATGGTGCATGAATCGGTACGGCAGCAGGGCAGAGGGAAAGCCCTGTTGAAGATGGCCGAAGAAAAGGCAAAAGAGGTGGGACTGAAACAGGTTGTGCTCTGTGCCAGAAAGGGGACGTTCCTCATTCCCTGGTATCAGCGCAACGGCTACGAGATTTACGACGAGGATCCAGAATACTCGAAAGGGAATACGGTAGCAATGAACAAGTATTTCGAATGACAAATTGAACAAATTGGCAATATGGATAAGAAACAAGTAACGATGGATAGCCCGGAGTTCAAGGCTATCAAGGATGCGACCATCGAACTGTCGGCGATGATATGCGAGTATATCGCTGGCAAGGGGTTCAGCGTGCCGCACGGATTGACGGTGATGGCAGGTGCTACGATTGCGGTGGTTGAGACCGTATGCGAGGTGATTGGCGACGATGCAGGCGAAATGATGAAGACGTACATCGGCGGCTTGCAAGAAGGTTGGGAGAACGAAAAAGACACAAAGAGCCTATGACACTTAATGAACTATTCAGACGAATTGGGGGGGGTAACTCTGCGTACTACACACCCGTTGCGGTGGTAGGAGAACTGGTGAACCAAGACGGAGGCACGGTCATTATCAATCCGCCGTACCAGGCAGAGAAGCCAAAGCGCAAGTGGTGGAAGCGGTCGTTCCGATTCGGACACCTGTACCTGACGCTCTCGAACTGCCGAGTGAAGAAGCGCCCGACGGACGGCTACAGCATCTGCAAGTACAGCAAGCTGGGCAAGGACATCTACAAGATCAAGCTCAGGCTCTATGAGAAGCAGAACAAATGCTGTGCCGAATGTGGCGAGCACTTCGAGTATGCCGAGATGGAGAACCACCATGTGCTGCCGTGGGGACGTTTCCCAGACCTGCGTGACCGTGAGGACAACATGGTGCTCCTCTGTCACAGGTGTCACAAGGAAATCCACTGCAACCCGTGGCGCAATATCGAGCTGATGAAGGCTAAGGCGAAGGAAATGGGTATCGACCTCAAAGAACGTTACGACTATGGCGAATCAAAAAGTGAATAATAAGGGTGTGCGCATAACCCGTGACCTGCTGGTCAAGGCACTGACGTGGCATTGCCCGTACTACACACGGCAAGGGTTCGCATCCTGCTGTGACACAGGCGACGGGCATCCAACGAACTGCAGCGGTCCTGCACAGCTTTGCACACGAGTGACCGACATCTTTCAGACGATGGCGAAAATTCAGAAAGGCGAAATAGAAGTGTATTGACTATGGCAGACCTCACTATCACTATCCCGAGCCGCGACCTCGGTGACTTCTATCGGATGTTGCGGGACTTTAGGCGAAATCGTGGCAACACGTTCGCCTACCTGCAAATCGAACTTGAACAACGATACCCCAAACTGAAAGAGCAATATGGCAATGAAGAAACCGTATGAAATAATAGAGAACGTGGACGGCACGCTGACCCTGCGTGTTGCCGACATCAGCAAGACGTTCCGCACGGCAAAGGCGCTGAACTCCTTCGCTATGCAACTCTATGAGCAGGTGCAGACCCGACAGACGGGAATGTTCCGACTGCAAGACGCACAGGACGGACGGCTGAAACTGATATTCAACAAGGGCGGCGAGGTGCTGAGCATCAAGAACTATCAGCAGGCAGAGCAGTTTGCCAGCATGATAGTGCAGGAAACCGACTTAATGCAGAAGAAATAATGGTAATCGGTAACGGCTTTTTCAGTGAGAACCGCGAGGCGGCATTGGCCGAGATGACGGAGCGCAGCAAGTGCGAGGTGAAGCACCTGCCGTACCCGACCGTCGGCAACATCACGTACTACATCAGCTACGTGGGCGACCTCTACGGACAGCAGATGATACAAGGCCGACCGCTGACCCGACAGCGCAAGCATCAGAAATATTCCATCGGCTACACGGCGCGGCTTTGCGAGGCACCGCACAAGGAGGCCAATTTCCACTTGCAGGTGCTGACATGGAGTGCTTTCGTGCTGAACGAGTGGAATCCCGACGTGGACTTGGAGTTTAAGAACGGCAACTGCTACGATGTAAGACCCTGCAACCTGCAAGAGCGCGTCGAGACAATCCCGACGGAGTGGGCGGCGACGATGGAACGGCGCAAAGGCATGTATGTGTCGCACTTCCTCGACGTGGCTTGGTCGGTGAACTACGTCACGGGTCTGCCGTTGGAGGACTGCAAGGACGCGGCGCAGGACGCTTTCATCTACCTCTGCTGCGAGGGCTATATGGGACATCAGCGCGAGACCGACGAGTTCATCGGCCTGTGGAAACGGGTGGCTCGCTTTCGTGCCATCGACCGACTGAAACATCAGGAGTACCGACAAGTGGGCGGCGAGGCATACGACGTGGTGCTGGAAACACACGGGCGGCACGACACGGGCTACGAGTTCGACTGGTTCAAATTCCAGCCAGGCGAGAAGCGACAGCGGTATCTGCGCATGTTCTTCGAGGGCAACCGCCCCACGGAGATAGCCAACGCCTGCGGTGTCACGCTCGGCACGGTCAGCAGCAATCTTACCCGCTCGATGCAGTTTATGCAGCGATATTTCAAACACGAAATCGAATTATGGAACAAGATCAAGTAAAAGCAACGGTCACGCAATATGGCCCACAAGAGGGCGGCAAATCGCCCTGCGTCATCGTCCGACGTGGCGAAGACCCCGAGCCAACCTGCGTCAATCCGCAATGCCCGCGACAACTGAACTGCCGTCGGCATATCCACAAGAGAACTGATAAGCGCACGCCGACGATAGCCATCATCACCTACGCCGACTGCACATGGTATCAACCCATCAAAAAGGAGAAGAAGAATGGAACAGATTAATTTTGACAACAATGACGAGAAGCTGGGCATTGCCGAGCAGTTGCAGCAGGACTGGCTGAATGCGTGTCTGGCGGCGGACATTCCGGCGGTGACGCGCGACACGGCGGCACGGCTGCTGGCGGTGCTCTACGTCCACGGCGGCGGGCACGAGGAAATGGTGATGAACCGCAAGTTCACCAACGAGATGCGCTACATCCAGCGGCGCTACGGCATCGAGGGCGGCCAGCGGCCCGACGCGCAGGTGGTGAACTTGATTCAGCACTATGTGTCGGACTTGCAGCAGTACGAGAGCCAGCACGGCAAGGACTCGGCGACGGACGCGGACGGCAAAAAGGTGATGGACTCGGCACCAGAATGGGCCGTGCGCCTCTTCCGCGACAGGTACGGCATCAAACTGAGGCATTAAATTAAGGGTCGCCTACGGCTCAAAATTTTTCAAAATCGAAATAAAAATCATTCAAAAACAAAGGTATTATGGTAACATTGAACTTAGATTGGCACGAGGTGCTGTGGTGGATGCAGGGAGGTATGGCGGGGAGCCATCTGCGCTGGAGTGTGTATGAGGATATGGTGAACCGCGTGTGGCCGCAGTGCTCGGAGCAGGAGCGCAGGAACCTGTGGCTCATCATGCGCCGCGATCTGGGCAGCTATTGGCGACCCGACGGGTGGAGCGGATTTGACCTTGCCACGGCGCACGGCGAGGGCGAGTGGAAACCTCTGAAAGGGTACGTCATCGACCGCGAGGATGCCGACGGAAAGCCCGTGGCGTACATCATGGACGAGACGCCGTGGATGTACTTCCGTCAGGTGCTTGCCCGCTTCGACCCTGAGAACCAGTATGCCGTGACGATGCACGTGCATAATCAGAAGGAACTCGATGGTATTTTGAGAGACCGCCACATGGGGCATCTGATTGACTGGCCGAAGTTGTCGCACGTGAGAGGCGTAGATTGGGAGAGCGACACCACCACCGTCACCGTCCGCACCTACAAGTGGAAGGAGGAATACTACATAAACTGGACGCGCCGCTGCGACGAACTGCGCATCACGAAGGCCGAGCGGCTGACCATCCCAGACGACGGAACGATGTAATAATATATAAAGGTATAAGACTATGGCAAATTTTGTTGGTATGGCAACGCGGCGGGCGGTGGAGAAGATTGACCGCGAGCAGCTGGAGTTGGACGTGGCGAAGTGTTCGGGGTTTGTGAAGATGATGTGCGGGGTGGCGAACAACTGCGCCATCAAGATTGTGGACGAATGCCGTTGCAAGATTGCCGATATCCGCGACGAGGATGACTATAAGATACGCCCCAAGCAGCCGCACCCAGGCTATAAGCACCGTGCGAAACGGATGTTTACGCAGTTCTTCCAGGAGTGGCACGCTATGGAGACGAACCTGCTGCACCCGTCGGCTGGCGAGACGCGGTTTTTCCACGTTGGCGACATGCCGCCCGAGTCGCTGAAGCATTACGGCACGATGACCGATGCACAATACTTCGAATTCTGGAAGGGTACGGGGGCGCTGGCTATCGTCAAGTCGCGTCCGCTGGTGACGTCGCTGCAGAACAAGTTCCGCCTGTCGCTGGAACACCACGGCGTAAGGAACGCGCAGCAGACGGCATGGGCGATGGTTGGCGACGCGGTGCTGCAACTGGCCGTCGAGACGTGGGAGCGCACCATGCGGTCGTGTCAGGAGGCGCTGCCGATGTTGGAACTGTCGTTCGTCGAGCGGCTGTGGCAACCGTTCTCGCCCAAGCATCCCGCCGAGACGTGGCGCAAGGCGATGCTGCTGATGGCTCCTGAGTGTGACGGCTACAAGTTGGATGCCGTCGAGGAGCGTAACATCGCCCTCGGACTGGAGCAGTTGCGCGAGCTATGGGTATCGTCAGACCTGCCGTTCGATGCCACCATCCGTGCCGTCGAGGACTACGACGAGGACATCTTCCGCACCCGTGGCGAGGCGAAGAAGTCGATGCGCCAGCTGGCCGAGATGCGCGACGATGCCCGCCGTGAAATCGAACAACTGAAACGCGAACGCCGGCAAACTATGTCCGCGAAGTAAAATCATTAATTTATAATTTTGGCAACGTAAACTTAAAGGCGATATGACAAACAACGAGAAAATTGAATTGGCTGAGAAGATATGCTCCGCACTGTTCGGCAGCGACTTCCTGACTAACGACGCGACCAGCGGTGACGATATCATCGACCGCGTGGGTTATGTGACAATGAACACCGCTGGCGGCGAACTGTGCGAACCCGTCAGGCTGACGGGAGCCGCGCACGACTGCTTTACATTGCAGTGGATGCACAATAAACCGCTTTGTTTCTTTAACAACAAACAGATGGAGGCGTTTCTGACGGGCGTGATGCACGTCGTGGTCCCAGGGTTTTTAGTGACCGACTCGTTCAGCGACGACCGGCTGGTGATATTCGTTGAACCATCAGAGGGTTAATCCCCACCTTTTATAATATATATGGCAGAAATCACTCTTTATAGTGCCGAAAACGCTCTGTCCGTACCCACTACGTGCAGAATGTCGTGCAAAAACTGCGATATTATGCGTGATAGTTTTGCAAAAACAATGCGCATTTTTGCACGCAATTATGCACAGGTTTTCGCGCAAAAACGTGACGTAGAAAACGCGATAGTATTGCATAAACTATGTATCAACCTATCCCCGTTTGCATCGCGATTTTTGCACGGCATTTTGCACCGATTCTGACACAACCTGACAACAACATGTAACGATATAAACGTATAGACTATGGGACGAAAACGTAACCCCGTGCTACCCATCTTCACCCGCGACATCCTGTCGTCGCCGAGGTGTCGAGCCCTGTCCGAAGCAGCAGCAGGCGTGTACTTCTTCCTGCTGTGCCGTATGAACGAGCCGCCGCAGCCAGGAGCCTACCGACTGAGCGACTGGGATCCGCACCCCACATGGCAGCGGTCGAAGACACAGCAATGCCTTGCAACTGCCGATAAATACGAGCGTTTGCAGTATTTTGCCGCTCTGCTGGCGAAGAACGATTTGCCGTGGAAACAGAAGGGCATACTGGCTGGTCTTCAGGAACTTTACCGCTATGGGATTATAGTGGTCGAGGGCGATATGCTGGTACAGCCTCGCATGTATAAGGACAACGGTTTTACACTGCCAGATATTGACGGTGACGGCGATCCGGAAGGCACGATTCTCGACGACCCCGCAAGCGGGTCGATGGCCAGTAAGGACGGTTCGGAATTAAATGAAAATAAAGGTGCAAAAAGTGGTACACAAAAACGTACCAAAAAAGGTACAGAAAAAGTACAGAAAAAAGTACGTGTTTCTCCTGCGCCCGCGTCGCGCAAGGAGGTAGAGGTAGAGAATAATAAAAAGAATAATAATATTGATAATAGTATAGGTAATATAGGGGCGTCAACCACGTCACCAGCGCCGTCGGCACCATCGTCGCCAGCCGCGTCGGACAAAACGCAGGAAAATACCCCTACGACGTCAGAAACGGCTCAAATTTCGACGAACGGGGGTGAAGTGGGGCAATTATCCACCGAGCAGGAAAAACCCCGTCAGAAACCCTTAAAATCAAAATCAGCACCTACTGACCAGTCACAGACCAAGCAAAAGACCGAGGTTGCCGACAATCCGCCGACGCTGGCCGACGTCCAGGCATACGCTGACGAACGGGCTCAGCAGGGCAAGCCGTTCCTGTATGTCACCCCCGAGGAGTTCTTCAACACCTGCGAGATGGACGGATGGAAGCGCAAGGGCAAGCCGCTGTTCAACTGGAAAGCCTACATGCTGCGCTTCGAGCAGTACCGCAAGGACCACGGCGAGTTAACCATCGAGCAGCGCAGTCATACCCAGCAGGGCGGGCAACCTCCGACCGCTCCACCCAAGGCGGGCGACCCCGTGAATGCCACGAGGCCGACGAAGAACAAGTATAAGAACAAATGGTGACGCTATAATAATAAATGTTATTACGCATATACGCACAGATATATAAAGGAACGAGCCCGACAGGGCGGCGACAACAACAATGGCAAACAATCTTAGCGACATACTGAACGACGAGACCCGCGAGGCGTTGCAGCAGATAGCGGCGACACAGCACCAGCAGCAGGACGCGCAGCGGACTAAAAAAGACCGCACGCAGCGCATGGCCGACGTCATCCGTCAGCAGCGCAAGCGAGGCCGTGGCTTCCGTCAGGACCAGAAGGTACGCTGGACGCTGGACCCCGACCCCGACACGGCGCAGGCGATGGCTGCCGACCTGTTGATGCGCGGGCTGGCTTATGCCATCGGTCCTACGGCGCAGTGGCTGCCGGAGTACGACGGCATTGTGGACTGGCTGGCCGACAACCGTGGCAAGGGGCTGATGTGCATCGGCGACTGCGGGCGCGGCAAGACCATCATCACCCGCGACATCCTGCCCGTCGTCATGCAGAACTACGTCCGCATCCACGACGCGCGGCAGGACTACTGGTACCACCCCGTCTACAACTACTTCCTGGCGAAGGAGCTGCGGACGCGCTGGGCTGAGGTGGAGCGCTGCAAGATTATCTGCGTGGACGACGTAGGCACCGAGCCAATAGCCCGTGTCTATGGCGAGACGCACAACTACTTCTCCGAGCTCGTCGACCTCTGCAACGACCGCGACAAGCTGCTCATCTGCTCCACCAACCTCACGCAGGTGCAGCTGTTCGGCGGACGCGACGACGACCCCGACTCGCCCACCTACGGACAGGTGCTGCCCGCCCGGTGTGATCAGCGCACTTTTTCGCGCTTGGTCGGCAACACCGTCCGCGTGTATTTCGAAGGCGAAGATTTACGAATTAAACAATAAAACCCAACAACGACTATGATTCATTTTGGAAAAGTACCCAACGAAGACAAGGTGGTGATTGAGGTGAGCGAAGGCGACCTCATGCACCTGAAGAACATCTTGCAGGTTATGCCGCTGCCCGAGCGACGCGCGTTCTACGGAATCAAGGAACTCGTGGAGAATGACGAGAATCTGCGCAAGTACATCGACCCATTGATGCAGACGAAAGGAGGTGACGGTCATGGCAACGAGTAAACTATGCAGGGGCGAGCATTGCCCCAACCGCGCACAGTGCCGCCAATACCAGATGCACGTGGCACAGCCCGAAGCGCCCAGCGTGTCGAAGTGTCCCGACGGGAAATGGTTCGAGCGCAACAAGTTGGACCACCCGCAGATGAAGGGCTCCTACCCTCGCGGCTGCTGAGAGCGAACACGAATCTCACGAATCTAACGAATTTTTTTATAAACCCATTTAACAACAACAACATTATGACAACCAACGAAATTACCATCGACGTCCAGGGCTTCCGCAAAGTCCTCGACATGGTGAAGGGCTGCGTGCCCGCAAAACCCAATTTGCCCATCCTTACCGACGTCAAGCTCGATTACGACAGGCAGGCCGAAACCTTCTACCTCTCGGCATCCAACGGCGACCAGTACATCCGCGTGGAGTGTGCCGAGCGCACCCGCAAGGACGACGACATCCACGTCGAGCCCTGCGTCCACATGCTCCGCGAGGACGACAAGGCGGGCTGGGAACCCGTCTGCATCGAGTACAGCCACCTGCGCGAAATCTTCGCCAGCCTGCCCGCCGTGCGCCGCTGCACCGTCACCCTCAAACAAAAGGACGAAGGCCAGACGCGCCTCATGACCATCGACTACCAGGACGGCAAACTCTCGTTGCCCTACGAACCCGCCATCGAGTTCCCCGAGCCCCCCGCGCTGGCCGCCGACACCGACGACAGCTTCCGCATCCGTTTCCAGATGCCCGCTGAGCAACTCATCCCCGTCGTCCGTCAGGCACGCAAGTGTACCGCCGACGACGAGCTCCGTCCCGTCATGAACTCCGTCTGTCTCGACTGCTTCATCGACCACCTCATTGTCGTAGCCTCCGACGGCCACAAGTTCTACAAGCACCTTCTTGAAACCATGGGCTACCTGCAGAAAGCCGGATTCCCCGTCGACCAAAGCACCCGACTGCTCGTACCCAAGCAGGCCATGCCCAGCCTGAATGCAGCCTTCGACGGCACCGACACCCTCAACGTCAGTGCCGACACCCAGCGCATCGAGTTCCGCACCGACGGCGCCACCCTCGTCACCCGCTGCATCGAGGGCCGCTACCCGAACTACGAGTCGGTCATCCCCCGCGACAACCCCTACAAGGTGCAGATGAGCCGCGACACCCTGCGCATGGCCCTGCGCCGCGTCGGACTCTCGTCGGACTCGTCGTCGAACATGGTCACGTTCCACAGCGACGGCACGGCCTTCACCATCTCTGCCGCCGACATGGAGTTCTCCCGCAGCGGCTCCGAGCGCGTGCCCATCCAGCAGACCGACGCCTTCCTGCCCGAGGGATTCACCATCGGCATGAAGCTGTCGAACACGCTCGAACTGCTCGACCTGCTCGACGAGGACAGCATCGTCTTCTTCTTCTCCGACCCCTCCCGCGCCTTCCTCCTGCGCAACGAGTCGCCCAAGGCCCAGGCCAAGACCCTGCTCCAGATGCCGATGCTGGTGAATGAGGCTTAATCCACGTGTCGGGCTGCGGTGCGGGTTCCGCGTGGTGCCCAGGGATTCTTTTCAGCCCTGCCAGCGTCGCAGCCCTTTAATATTAACTTAAAAAGGAATATAGAGATTATGGATCAGACCGAGAACGAATTTGGCATTCCTTACAAAGAGCCAGAAATGAAGACAGAGGAACAGAAGGATGCCGAGCAACCTGCAAGCGGAGAACAGCCCAAGGACAACGACGAGGAAATCAGCGATGATGCAAGGGAAATGTTGGCAGAGTGCGAGAAGAAGCACCGCCGTCAGTACCTGTTGGAGAAGCTGTGGATTTGCGTTGTTGTGATGATAGCGGCTTCAGTTGTCGGATGGCTTGTTACGGGCAAGTGGCTCAATGCTACAAATAATCTGCTTTGGCTCTTCATCGCTTGGATGTATTGGCGTCAGGAGAAGGTATGTCTCAGTGCTGCCGAGTTCATTGTTCACCTGCTTAGAGAAATGTTCAACCTCACAAAGCAGGTAGAACACTACGATAAAATGGTGAAGGTGTATGGCGAGAAAGATGAGCTTTGGCAAGAGTTACAGAGGAAACACGAGCGGCAAATTGCGAACTGCGAGAAATTGATTGCCAACCTTGAAAAGAGCAACGACCTCCGTCAGCAGATTATAGAGAAACAAGAACAACTGATAAACATAAAACAATGAAACGTGACAAGATTTATATTAGTGGTCCCGTGAGTTCTATCGGGATTGAGGAAGCACGGCGGCGGTTCGGCGAGGCGGAGAAGCATCTTCAGAAACTTGGTTTCCGTACATCAAATCCAACCAAAATGCGCTTACCAGTGTTTCTTGCTGCTCGATGCGGGAGCTGGGGGTATCGCGCTTGCGTAGTCCTTCAACTTATCTGGCTCTGCATGACGTGTCAGTGCATCTATTTGCTGGATGGGTGGCATACGTCCGACGGCGCAAGGGCAGAGCGAGCCGTAGCGAGAGTGATGGGCATCACCGCCCTGTATGAGCAAAAGCGCAAGCCATTGCCCGTCAGCAAGGCCGCCGAAGCCTTTGCCGAACTGGGCAAGGCCATCGCCGCTTGCGGAGTGAATGACAAGACAATCAAACCGAAAAGTAAGAAACATAAAAAGAACTAAGGCGATATGAAGATACCTTTCGACATCAAGTACCGACCGCAGATAGAGAGCGGAGAATACACGGTAGTGACACGAGGCGGACATCCCGCGAGGATTGTCTGCTGGGATGCAAAGTATGCGCAGAAGATTGTGGCCGTCAGCGACAACGGCGACTACGAGGCGGCGTACATGTACGACGTGAAAGGAATGATGCGCGTCGATGGCAAGAGCTGCGACGCCGACCTGCTCATTGAGAACGAACCGCCGTTGACTGAGGACAATATGAACGACTTTCAGCGGTATGTCTTTGGCATCATTGACACGTCCATTGAGGAAGAGCGTGGACTGCGCAACGTCTGCGACGAACTGCTGAAGTTGGCTTGCAAGCAGATAGACATCGACATGCCGCGATGGAAGAAAGTGGATGGCGAAATCTATTGCAGGGAGGCCATCATCGTGAAGAAGGCAGACCGACGCGACATATTCGACGGTTTCTCCGTTGCAGCCGACCACACGCTGACACCCAAGATGTATGACTACTACATCGAAGCATCTGAACTTGATAAGTTGCCAAAAAAGGATTAAGTGGTTATGGAATACGGACGAGATTACTTTACGCGGCACTTCACAACGGAGTGGGCAGACACGAAGAACGTGGTGGTGTCGCTCTACGAGGCGGGCGACCCGCTGCACATGCAGATAGGCATCATTGAGGTGCGGCTGTTCCGTGGCGAGAGCAAGTACAAGGGCGAGGCATACATCTGGAACCTGTGGGTCAGCGAGGACCACCGACGCAAGGGTTATGGTCGTGCGCTGCTCTCCGACGCGCTCGACCTGGCGATGCTCGACGGCTGCAAGGCCGTGACGCTGGAATGGGACCGCCGCGACTCCCCGCAGTGGGTGTTCGACTGGTACACCCGTCAGGGCTTCGACGAGCGCGAGTTCTCCGACGGCTACGCCATGATGGTGAAGGATATGACGAATTATGCAAAAGGAATAAATAAATGAAATTAGGCGATATGAAGTACATTGAAGCAGAGAGAATCACAGCCGAGATTGACAAAATCATCGAAGGGCTGAAAAGAAATTGTAACCCCGATCCAATGGGCACGACAGAAGAATGCCTGGCTGCTGCCGAGATTGAGGCACTTGAGCTTGTAAAGAGTGCCATCGACGAGATGAAGCAGGAAGAGCCGACACCTCCGGGCATCGAAGAGGAAAGTCAGAGGAAAGGATGGCTCGACTACGGACTGATGATGAGCGAGATAGGATTGCACCGATACAATGCGATACACCGCATCAAGGAGCACAAGGAGCAGTTCAACCCGCAGGCTGTTCCCGACCTCTATCACGTCGCAGAATACTATAAGTCTGTAGGCGCGGAGCTAACCTGCTGCTGCCTACAAGCATACGGCAAGGACTTCATCTTTACGCAGGACGAAGTAAAGGAAATCATCGAGAAGGAGAATAAGATATGAAGACAGAGAATTACTTAGACCCCGAGCGGCTGGCGAAATTGCAGCAGCGTATATGGGAGATTGCCACGGCGCACGGATGGCACGAGCAACCGATACCGACGGCGCAGTATTGCGGACTGATAATGACCGAAATGGCAGAGGCAATAGAAGCCGACCGCAACGGCAAGCGTGCCAACACCGAGGCGATGGCCGAACTGATGCGGGTGCAGGCCGAGAGCGAGGTAGGACTGTCGGACCACTGGTACGATATGTGGTACGGCGAGTATTACAAGATGTACGTCAAGGGCAGTATCGAGGAAGAGTTTGCCGACGTGGTGATCCGCGTGCTCGACATGGCGCAGGAGGTCCACGGCGACAGGATGCGATGGCTGGGCTACTACCCTTTTGGGCTGGTGTACCACGAGGACAAGAGTTTCATCGAGAATGCCTGGTACTTCATCCGTGAGGTGCTGAACTGGGGCACGATGAACATCAGCGACTCGGTGTCGTTCATGTTCGACTGGGCGCAACACCTCGGCATCGACCTCTGGCAGCACATCGAGTGGAAGATGAAGTACAACGAACTCCGTCCGTATAAGCACGGCGGAAAGAAATATTGAACAATAGTAACAACCCAATTAAAACATTTACGATTATGAGAAGAAACAGTAGTAGTTTGTCATCGGCGATCCTGCTGATGCTGGTCGGGGCTTTCGTACCCGTAGTATGTTGGATTATGAGCATCCAGTTTGACCAGAACTGCGGCGGCTATCTGAAGCAGGCTGCCGATGCCAACACGGTCGAGCTGGCCAAGCAGCGCATTGACATTGCCGTGAAGTACATGGAGGACAATCACCTGACCGATGGCTACACGTCGGTACTGTGGCGCACGGAGGGTGACAATGTGGGCTATTGGTATAACAACGTCAAGGCTTGTCAGAAGGAACTGGCCGAGTGTCAGGACGGTTCTCAGTTGGAGAAGTCGAACGTGCTGATGAAAGTGCGCGAGTCGCTGACCGACGATGGCGAGAAAGGTACGAAACTGACATTGCCGAAGGGTATCAGCCGCTATCCCAACAACGCTCTCTTCGGGGTATTGTTCTGGATAAGCGCTCTGATTTTCTGCTGTGGCTTCTGGAAGATTGCAATGTGGTATGAGTATTATTTCTAATCAAAAGGATAAGGCGATATGAACGAAGAAGAATTGAGAAAACTGATGCAGTCGGGTTTTGAGAAACTGAGACCTCACATCGAGGGAATGACCGCTGCAATGATGGAATGCTATCAGCAGGGCTTCAAGGACTGCTGGAAGGTTTTGACCGGAAAGGATTTTTAAGTAACGAACACGGATTACACGGATTACACGGATTATGGGAGTAACGAAACAACAGCAAGGCATGAAGAAGGAGCAGCTGACGGAACAGTCGATACAACAGCGGCTCAACCACTTCTTTGCTTCCTACAAGTACAAGGCCGACGGGCTCTATGTGTTCTCGTGGGAGTCGGACAAGCTCATCTGGACGAAAAGCGGCTATATCTACGAGTTTGAAATCAAGATAAGCCGCTCGGACTTCAAGAACGACTTCAAGCACAAGAAGGAGAAGCATATCGTGCTGGCATCGACCATCGCCCGCGACAAGGCCAAGGAGATACAGATGTCGCTCTTTGAGCAGAAAGAGCAGGAACACCCTAACCATTGGAGCAGGGAATCACTTGAACGCTACTACGGCGACATCGACGCGATGGCCAAAGGCAAGCGGATGCCCAACTACTTCTACTATGCCGTGCCGACAGGTATGCTGGAGCCCGACGAGGTGCCGCCATACGCGGGACTGATATACATCGACAGCGAGTACCGATACGTGAAGCAGTCGTACCGCATCGTCAAGGAAGCCCCGCAGCTGCACAAGACGAAGTACACCGACGCCGAGCTGAACCTGGGCGAGAAGTTCTACTACAACTGGCAGACCGCCCTGCGCCATCAGCATGACGCCGCCAAGCGTGCCGACACCGCAGAGGGCAAGCTGCAGCGCGAACTCGCCCGACAGCACCACGACCGCACGTGGGAGGACATGGAGCGTGACCTGGAGTACAGCAAGGAAAGCAGCGAACGCTACAGCCGTCTCTACTACGAGTATCAGCACAACGCACTCATCGACCGTCAGGAGATACGTCTGCTGCGCCGCGAACTGCTGAAACTCCAGCCCGACTTCGACTACAAGGCCATCGAACAGGAGGCCGAGAGGTATCACGGCAAGCGGGTTATGGTAGAATGATAATCCGTTAAATCCTTACAATCCGTGTTCAGAAAAAAAATAATTAGTGATTAACAAGCAACAGAGATATGACACGACAAGAATTAGAACGATTACGCCAGCCGTGGCCGCCGGTAATGGAGATAGCCATGAGAGCTGGAGGGTGCGACCTGGAGCCGACGTGTATTGAGGATGAGTACGGCTGCTACTCCACGGGATTCTTCTGCTGGAAGGGGAAGGACATCGCCATAACCATCGACGCAGGGCTGTGGCACCTGTCTGCCGCCTGCAACCACACGCTTGGCTACTACGAGCTGAAGGAGATACGCTACACGTTCCTGCCCAACGCTATGTTCGTGGCGCAGGTGTTCCCGCCCCGCGAGGACTTCGTGAACGTGCATGAGAACTGTTTCCACTTGTGGCAGCTGGCACCAGGCGGCTACGCAGAATATCAAAAGGAGGACTGAATAAATTAAACAACCGCCGCAAGGCATAGTATTAACAATCAAAATTCAAAAACGACAATGCAAAACTTTGATGAATTGGCTGAGGGGTATCTCGGCCTGGTAGAGAAACAGAAAGAGAGTGAGGGCAAGGCCGTGGACAGCTTCAGCCGTGGCGACATGGAGACGTGCTACGTGGCTGGGGCACAGTCGATGGAGCAGTTGCAGGAGGGCTGCGAGGGCACCTTCGGGCAGGCCATCGGCTCGCTGAAGCACGGCTTCCTGGTGCGCCGCAAGGGGTGGAACGGCAAGGGCATGTTCCTCTTCCTGCGTCCGTGGGACTCGCTGAACGACGGGTCGGTCATCGGCACGGTGAAGTCGCTGCCGTGGAGCTTCAAGGAGTGGGTCAAGGCGCACCCCAACGCCGAGGGCGAGCGGCTGTTCAGCGAGTACATCTGCATGAAGGCGGCTGACGGCTCGATAGTGAACGGATGGCTGGCCTCGCAGACGGACATGCTCTCCGAGGACTGGGTGCTGGTGGACCCGAACGAGTAACCCCGCACCGTCACCGACCCCGCAGGGCTGTCACGGCCTTGCGGGGGATTGGGGAGCGAACAACGGATTTATTAACGAACACGGATTATTTTCTGAACACGAACTTTGCGAGTAAGCGAGAGCAGAGCCAAAACCGCTTTTGAGCTATGCCGAGCGTGAGCAAAGTCAAGACCGCGACAGCGGGATTAATTTAACGAATTAAACGAATTTATAAATTAAAAGGAATTATGGAAAGAGACAAAATCGAAAAGAAAGTAAACGACGTTTTGAACGACGTTTTGGGAATTGACTACAGCGAAATCAAGGATGACGCAGTGTTGGAAACCGACCTCGGTGCTGATTCACTCGACGCTGTGGAAATCGTCATGGGCTTGGAGCATGAGTTTGGCATTTCTATCCCAGACGAAAAGATGTATAACAATGAAGGTTGTACGGTCAAGGACGTTTATGACTTAATGGAGGAATTGTTATGATTGAAAAGATTCTAAAAGACACCTACGTCAATCCCAAAGTGGAACTGACGCAGACGGACTATAACCGACTGGTGCAGACGGCTCAGATGAAAGCCAAGAAGATTGAGGAGCGTGCCCGTGAGATTTACGAGAAGGAGGGCGTGGTTAAGATTGACTTCACTTGCAACATCTACCGCAAACGCTACGGCGAAGTAGAGAGCGACCGCCACGAATTTCAATGTGACTGTCGGGAATGGGGTATTTCGCCATCAGGCGACTACGAGAAGACATTCTTCAAAGTGCCGGAGAAAGACCGCCAGCGGATTGCAAAGCATGTAAAGAGCATCGTGCAAGATGCCTTCTATTACTACTTCGGCGAACACATGCTGAACCTGAACGAAATCGAGCGGTTGAAGCACAAACAGCAGCAGATGGTCAACAAGTTCATCATCGTGACGATTGCCGGCTGGCTCTTGGCCGTGCTGATGCTGATATATATAATACTGAAGTAATGGAGGACTGACCGATGTTTACCAAGCATTACTATCTACATGTATCTTATCAGTCAGGCGACGGCAAAGGCCGGATGATTGTCGGCGACACCCTGCTGAAGGTCAAGGAGGGCACAACCATCGTTGACATACGCAAAATCATACTTCAGAACATTGTGAATGACGAGCCGCAGACACAATGGCAATCGCCTACGATTCTCGGTATCGACATACTGCCAAAGCGACTTTACAAATCATTATCAGTAGTACAACGATGAGAACAATCTTCAAGACAAAGCTCGACGTCTGCGACTATCAGACCGTGGAGCTGCCACAGGACTATAAGATCATCCACGTGGCCATGCAGCAGGGCACTCCCTGCATCTGGTACGAATGTACGCCCGACATGCCGCTGGTGAAGGTGAAAATCCTCTGCTTCGGCACAGGCTACAGGATGCCCGACCCTGGCACTCCCGACGGAGCCATCGAGCACATCGGCTCGGTAGTCACCCGCGACGGATTCTACGTCTGGCACTTCTACCGCAAGTATTAACGAACACGAATTACACGAATAAAAATTATTGGCAATATGACAGACTACACAATTCCGATGATTATCGGCATGACACTGGCCTTCACGCTTGGCGCAGGACTGGGCGGGCTGTGGGGGCTGAGCCGGCACGAATGGCTCTACTGCCGCGTGACGGCACATCTGACGTGGAGGATGCGCGAGGCGATGAAGTCGCTCGGCATCGAGGAGTGGAAAATCGACAAGGCGCAGGAGTATATGGGCTCGGTGGTTATACCGCCGCACATCCCGATGCCGGAACCGCAGGTGCAGGAAGAGCGCGACTTCGACAGGGAGCCGTACACGGTGGACGAGGTGGTGCGCCGACTGTCACCGCAGGGCGACGGGGCAGGCGAGTGGTACTGCACCAGCCGACAGCCCAGGATGGCGTGGCGCATCGACATGGTGGACGCGGAGGGCCTGATAGTCCGCAAGGCGGTTCACGACATGCGGGAGCACACCGTCAGCAAGGCCCCCGAAACCTGCGAGCCCGAGACCGTGGAGCAGCTGGCAAGGAAGATCATTGATTACGATTTCCGCTTCCTCGACGACTTCGACCGCAAGGAGTGGGACTGACTTTTTCAGACGGCTGATGTCTGATGGCTGAGGGCTGAACACGGATTGCATGGATTGAACGGATTAGGTTTTTGAACACGAATTAAACGAATTAAACGAATTGAATTATGACAGTATTGGAACAACGATTCATGGAGTCGGTTCCTGCAAGGCTGAGAGGCATTGAGGAACAAATGAAGCGCATTGCCGACGCGCTGGAAAAGTTGGCAGAGACAAAGAACGATAGTAAATAACCCTTTAAATTTTAGGCGATATGAATACAAATGAAATCAAGGCCAAGTACGAAGGCCGCAAGTGTGAATCACAAGTAGAGTTTGACCGCGTAATGTCGGAAATGAATGCCGAGCAGACGCAGCTTAACCACCCGTATCTCGACCGAGACCGAGAACTTGCCAAGCAGCGCGAGAACTTGATGATGCAGATGGATGCCATCAAGATTCAGTTGAAGGGCATAGCCGTCGAGCGTCTTGAATTGGAGCAGAAGCGCAAGGACATCAACCGCCTGTTCCACGAGTTGAAGCACGAACTGATTATGGCGAACCCTCGCGAGAAGTATGCCAAAGCCGCCACTTGCTGACCGCATCAAGGCGCTGGAGGAAGCCAACAAGCAGTTGCTCGACAAGATTGACCGCATGAAGGCTCAGGTCAAGCACAACAACGATTGCATCCGCAAGTGGAAGAAGCGCGAGGACAAGCAGGATGTGCAAGCCCTACTCGACGAAATCAGCCGCAAGGAGCAGAACGAACTGCAGCGGCGAAAGGCGCAATCGGAGCGCGACCAGCAGCGCACAAAGGAGGCGAAAGCGGCCAAGTACCGCGAAGATATGGAACGGCGGCTCCGTCAATGCCGCATAATGAACGGCTTGGAGCCAGGCGATGATTGACTTATTGGGAGGGTAGCAGCACGGCTGATGTGGGCAGTCCTAAGCCTTGCTTTTCCGTGCCGAGTGAGACTGATGTAGGCGTGAAGTGCAACGGTCGTAAGCCTTGGTTAAACTCACTCACCCTCCAAACCACAAGCGAGACAAGGCAGCGTGCTTTCTGCGGGTTTTCCAGTACCTCTGTCCTCACGCTGCCCCTCGCTTTAACACAAGAAACGACAAATGAAGAAAGTTTGGAACGAAGAAAAGGATAATCTGCTACGGCGACACTATCCGAAGCGTGACCTCGACTGGCTGGCAAAGCGGTTGGGAGTGACGAGGGGTGCAGTGAAAGCAAGGGCGCAGGTGCTCCACCTCCAACGCAAAGTGCATAAGCGTGAGCCGTGGACGGAGAAGCAACTCGACTACTTGAAAGCGCACTATGCCGACATGAGAGCCGAGGACATTGCCAAGAAAGTACGGCACACCATCGGCAGCGTTTGGCGCACGGCATCGAGCCTCGGACTGAAAAAGAGCCGTGAGTTCCTTGCACATTGGGGACACCTCGTCAGCAGCACCGAGGGCGCAAAGCGTAATCAGTTCACGAAAGGACGTGAGCCGGAGAACAAGGGCAAGCGCATCGAGGAATTTATGTCGTCAGAGGGCATCGAGCGCAGCAGTCGCACAAGGTTCAAGAAAGGTCACAAGCCGCACAACACCCGTGATGTCGGCACCGAGTGCGTTCATGCCGACGGCTACGTTTATCTGCGTGTCGAAGATGGCTGCGTACTGAAACATCGTCACGTATGGGAGCAGCATCACGGCGAGATACCCGACGGAATGACCGTCGCTTTCCGTGACGGCAATCGGCAGAACTGCGACATCAGCAACCTCGAACTCATCAGCAGGGAAGAGTCGGCACGTCGCACGATAAGCCGTGAGACACCCGAGGCAAGGCAGTCGCGTGTCAGCAAAGCGGTGGCAACAAGGAACAAGACTATTCGCATGGATAAGATACGTCTGCATTGGGGTATGGAACCGAAATCAAAACTTGTCAAGAGGTGGTAGTCGCAAAGTCTGTCCCACTTTCGCCGGCGCGATGTTGTATATTTGCATCAGCAATCGGGCGGCGCGATGTCCGAACCGATGCGCAAGGATTTCGTAACTTTGCTGCTGTCGCAGCGTTGCAGA
>JAEEGG010005427.1_pt1 | contig 30304 bp, 28 predicted proteins | sample 9134161 | NCBI WGS metagenome assembly JAEEGG01 (sample SAMN16246543, study PRJNA631951) | gut metagenome | biome: gut microbiome; feature: rumen; material: CR-attached | host: Bos | place: Iran: Karaj | collected 2018-10
AGTCGCGGCCGGTGTCGATACCCTTGATGCGGTTCATCACCTCGGTGATTTCGGGACCGAAGAAATTGGGGTTGCCGGTCACAATCTTGCGGATGGCATTGGCTGCAGCTACCTCGGTGTTCTTGTTGTCCAGATATTTGGAGGCGAATTTGATGCCCTGGAATGCGCCGGTGTTTCCGATGCAATCGAGAATCAGGCACTTCTGGGCGTCGCTTGCAACATTGTCCATAATCTCGCGATAGCGGAGCAGACGCTGTGCGCCGGGCTCGGCTGCAGTCTCAACCTTTACGATGTACTGCGGAACGGCCATCTCCACAAATTTCTTGTCGGCTGCATTCTTGTTGATGAAACCGGCCACCTGGGAAATGTTGGCCACCTTGAGAATCATGGGCCAGTAGTAAGCCTTGCTCTGAGGGGTTACGATATTGTTGCGGTTGGTAAGGATTTCAAGCTTTTCTGCATTGCTCATACCGTCCAGAGCCTCCAGGATAGCATCCTGGATCTTGGGGCGGTTGGCCTCGCTGCTGCTCTCGAGCAGAGTGTAGAGGCTAAGCAGGTCTTCGCCCTCTGCAACGGCGGGCAGTGCTGCAAAGGCGGCCTCGCTCACCGCGCTGCTGTTGTCAAACAGAGAACCCAGCACAAGGGCTTTGTTGGTGATGGACTGACGCTGGCTGATGAGGTTCAAAATGGCCTCTTTGCCGGCTTCGCCCGACTTGTCAAAATAAGAAGCAGCCACATCTGCCACCTTGCCGGGGAGGCTGCGGAGGCATTTTTCAGCCACTGCTACGTCTGCGGTATCGGCGCTGGTGAGCATCTTGGCCACAGTGGGCAGGGCGCAGCCGCAGCCCGATTTGGTAAGAGCCCACGCGGCTTCTTTGCGCACGCGACGGTCAGCGTCATCGATATAACCCTTGAATACAGAAGAGAGGGCTTTGTCTTTCTGCTCGCCAAGCCACCAGAGAAGGTCGGCTTTGGTATCGCTGCTTTTAAGTGCAGGCAAAAGTTTCACGATGGCATCCTTTGCGGCAGCCACATCGCCAACTTTGTAAAGAGCGTCAAAGATGCTCTTTTTGTTGCCCTTCTTTATAAGTTTTGCAAGGTCTTTGATTTTGGTTGCGGGGGTGGTGCCGGGATCCAGCTCAGAGGAGGTCGTGACGTTCTTGCCGTCGTAGTTCTCTCCCAGGAACAGGAGCTGACGCACAAAGAGCTGCTTTATGGTTTCGTCTTTGGTCTTGTCTGCATAGCCCTTGAATGCCTCTTTTACATTCTGGAGGGTCTCGCCGCCAACCTCGGTAGCCTTGGTGGTGATGGCGCTAAGTGCAAACTCCACGGGAACCATAGATTCATCCTGCTTCTCCAGCATATTGTACAGAAGGTCCATACCCTCTTTGCCGGTGCCCAGGAGTTCGGTGGCGAGCTCGTTGTAGAGCTTCATATCCTTGGCGGGGAATTTTGCCAGAGCGTCACCCACTATGGTGCTGGCCTTACGCTGATTGGGCTGAGCCTGCACGCCAAAGCTGACGAGCAGCAGCGCAACTATTACTAAGCTTTTGAATATCTTTTTCATTGTTTTCTCCTCCCGATAGATTAAAGATGCCAAGGTGCGCGCATAGGCTGGTAAACCAGACGGTTGGCGGCATCGTCATTGATGAATTCCTGCTTTTCGGAGTCGAAGTAGAGGGTGCGGCCAAGCTGCAGTGCCACTGCACCGATGTTGACCAGGGTGCAACTGCGGTGGCCGTTGACCTCGTTGAGGGCGAATTTCTTGCGGGTGCGTACGCAGTCAAGGAAGTCGGTGTTCTGCGGCAGCGGATCGGGGAAGTCTGCAAGTTTGTCTTTCCAGCCGGGAATGTCGCAGACGAAGTTGTTGTATACATTGCCGTTGGGGCCCTGGATGTACGGAGTCTTGGGATCGCCAAAGTCTTCTCCCCAGAGAACGATCTGGCAACCGTCGGCATAGGTATACTTGATCTCGCGCCAGGTTCCTGCTGCATCGTAGTGCTGCTGAGGTGCATCCACCTCAACCTTTACAGGGCTCTCGTCGTCCTTGCCCAGCAGATACTGTACGGGGTCGAGATAGTGCTGACCCATATCTCCCAGTCCGCCGGCATCGTAGTCCCAGTAACCGCGGAAGGTATCGTGGCAACGGTGCTCGTTGTACGGCTTGTAGGGTGCGGGACCCAGCCACATATCATAGTCGAAATACTCGGGGATGGGCTGGGGATCCAGATGTTCCTTGCCTACCCAGAAGAATTTCCAGTCAAATCCTGTATGTTTGGAAACAGTGACTTTGAGGGGCCAGCCCAGCAGGCCGCTCTGAACAAGTTTCTTAAGGGGTGCCACCTCGGTGCCCAGACCATAGAACGTGTCTGCAAAACGGAACCAGGTGTTCAGGCGGAAGATGGTGTTGTAGCGTTTCATGGCCTCAACCACGCGCTTACCTTCGCCAATGGTACGGGTCATAGGTTTCTCGCACCATACATCCTTGCCGGCCTTTGCTGCCTCGATGCTCATCAGGGCGTGCCAGTGAGGCGGGGTGCAGACGTGCACGATGTCCACGTTGGGGTCGTGAACCAGATCCATCCAGTTGTGATAGAGAGCGCACTGCCCAAAGCCCGCTTCCTTAGCCATGTTGTCGCCTCTTTTCAGGCGGGTTTCATCCACGTCGCAGATGGCTACCAGGCGGTCGGGCATATGGAAGTGATGGCCGCGGCCGATGCCGCCGAAGCCGATGATACCCTTGGTGAGCTGGTCGCTGGGAGCGACATAACCCTGTCCGCCGAGCACGTGGCGCGGTAAAATCGTGAACGCAGCAGTGGCCGCTGCGCCCTTTAGAAACTGTCTTCTACTTGTCATAGTGTTTTTATTGTTTGTAGCTGATATACAGTGATTTAACTGATGTTTCGGTTTGTTTCGCCGCAATATCAGTCAAAGTTAAGTATTTTTTGGAATTATTACAAGCGTTCGCGCTCGCGACGCATATCCTTCTCTTTGATGGATTCGCGCTTGTCAAACTCGCGTTTGCCCCGGGCGAGAGCTATATCCAGCTTGGCATAGCCCTTTTCGCTTATGAAGATTTTTATGGCGACGATGGTCATTCCCTTTTCGCGGGTGGCGCGCTGCAGCTTGCGCAGCTCGCGCTTGTTCAGCAGAAGCTTGCGGTCCCGCTTGGGATCGTGCCGGTTGTAACTGCCCCACCAGTACTCCGCAACATTCATATTGCGCACGAACAGTTCGCCTCCCACAAAGTAGCAGTAACTGTCCACAAGGGAGGCCTTGCCGGCCCTTATGGATTTGATTTCGGTGCCGGAAAGCACAATGCCGGCGGTGAACCTCTCCACGAACTCATAGTCAAAGGAGGCCCGCCTGTTTTTAATCTCGACCGTGCTTCTGGCTTTTGGCATAACTTACAACCTGTTAGACACCTCTACATTGGTAATGAGGATTCCCCCCAGACCTTTCGAATCAAAATGGCGGAAGGCTATGCAGATGGTGATATTGTCATATTTGTCCAGACTGTACTGGTGGTGCTTCAACTCTGTGGCGCTGTCCACAGTCTCTTCGCAGAGCTTTTCCACGCGCTGCAGGTTCCCGCCGTCTTCGTACATCGCCACCCATACCTCGTATTTGTCACCAAGGTATTCCGGATCGCTGCCCCGGGAATCCCACCTTACGCTGACACCCGGTTCCGGGAAATTGAATCTGGGGGTAACCAGCCAGTTGTCCGGCTCAAGAGCCCCGTAATAATCATCATACGAATATGACCAGGCAAATGTCTCTTGGGTCTCGGGGTCGCGGACACAATGCCATCCGTTTTCATCTTGGTCGGCATCTAACGAATACCATCCGGAAGGCAGCTCTCCAACATAAATCAAGTTGTCGCGGTCAAAGTTCTCTTTTAAATAGTACACCAGAGGCGCCTGCTGGATTACGGTGAGCACCAGCGTCTCAGATCCGGCGGTGATGGTAATTTCTCCGGTCCGGTTCTTGGCAACGATGTTCGGAGACAGGCTGAATTTGAAGTTCTGCTCTTCTGCTGCCTCTCCCTTTGGAGTCTGAATCTCTATCCACGACTCTGTGCAGGCCGCCTTCCACGAACGGCTGCTGGAGAGTTTGAGCCTTACGCTCTGCCCCTCGCTGGTATACACCAGATGGTCCGGATCGTCTCCAACCAGATTCAGATAGCCGTCGGCCGGCTGGCAGGAGCATACCAGGCATATAAATGCGAATAATATGAGTTTATAATATGCTTTCATCTGTTTTCAAATGTCCAATTACGCAAATATACTACATTTCTTATATTTGTGGATATGTTTGAAGACTACGACATCGTTTGTGTTCTGGGGCCGACCGCCAGCGGCAAGACCCGCTATGCCGTGGATCTTGCCCGCAAGATGGACGCCGAAATACTCAGCGCCGACTCGCGACAGGTATACCGCGGGATGGACATCGGCACCGGCAAGGACCTGGACGAATACGGCGATGTCCCCTGCCACCTGATAGACATTGTGGATGCCGGCGAGAAATACGACATCTACCGCTACCAGCGAGACTTTGAAAAGGCCTACCGGGATGTCCTCTCGCGCGGCAAGCGGGCCATTCTGTGCGGCGGAAGCGGGCTGTACATAGAATCGGTGTGCTGCGGCTACCATCTGCCCGATGTCCCCGCAGACCCGGCGCTGCGGGCCGAATTGGAAAAGTATGACGACGAAACCCTCATCGCCCGCCTGGCCAGCCTCAAACACCTTCACAACACCACCGACTATGACACCCGCAAACGGCTTATCCGCGCCCTGGAAATTGCCATCTGGGAGCAGGAACACCCGGTGCAGCGGAGTGCATTCCTGCCCAAGAAGACCAAATACATTGGCATCAACGTCAGCCGCGAAGAGCGCCGGGAAAGAATCGAGCGCCGGCTAAGGGCCCGTCTCGAAAGCGGTATGATAGAAGAAATAAAAGGTCTTCTGGAGAGCGGAATCGCTCCTGAAGACCTTATCTACTACGGGCTGGAATATAAATTCGTGACCCGCTATCTTATTGGCGAACTCTCTTACGACGAGATGTTCAGCGGCCTGCTTACCGCCATCCGCCAGTTTGCCAAGCGCCAGATGACGTGGTTCCGGGGGATGGAGCGCAGGGGTATCGAGATCGAATGGGTGGACCCTATACGGTCATAATATCCTTTTCCTTGGCATCCAGAACCTCGTCTACCCTCTTCACATATTTGTCGGTAAACTTCTGGACTTTCTCTTCGTCGTCCTTCTCGATATCCTCGGGGAGGCCGTCTTTCTGCAGTTTCTTGAGCTGGTCCATAGCGTCGCGGCGGGCGTTGCGGATGGCCACCTTGGCATTCTCGCCCTCGCCCTTGGCCCTCTTGACCAGTTCGCGGCGGCGCTCTTCGGTGAGAGCGGGCACGTTGATGCGGATCACCTCGCCGTTGTTCTGGGGAGTGAAGCCCAGGTTGGCATCCATAATGGCCTTTTCAATGGCGTGGATCATACTCTTGTCCCAAGGCTGAATGAGCATAGTCTTGGCGTCGGGAGTGGTGATGTTGGACATCTGCGGCAGCGGGGTGGCCGCACCGTAGTAGTTCACAATCACAGAAGCAAAGACCTCCGGGTTGGCCTTGCCGGCGCGGTAGGTCTTGAGTTCTTCCTGGAGGTGCGTTACCGCATCTTCCATCTTGAGTTCGGCAAACTCAAGGACTTCGTTAGCTTTTTCAATCATATCGGTACTTTTTCAGTTATTCATTGCAAACCACCGTTCCAAGGTTCTCGCCGGCCGCTATCTTTTCCAGCGTCCCCTCTGCGTTCATATCGAACACCACTATGGGGATGTTGTTCTCGCGGCACAGCGTAAACGCGGTGGCATCCATCACTTTCAAATTGTCTGCCAAAGCCTTGTCAAACGAGAGCTTCCCGTATTTCCGGGCATTGGGGTTCTTCATGGGGTCGCTGTCGTACACGCCGTCTACCTTGGTCCCCTTGAACAGCGCGTCGGCGCCAATCTCGCAGGCACGCAGGGCTGCGGCGCTGTCGGTGGTGAAGAAGGGGTTGCCGGTGCCGCCGCCAATGATGGCCACGCCGCCCGCCTCCATAAACTTCACGGCCTCGTCACGCACGTAATAGCGGGCCATCGGCTCCATCTTGGTGCTGGAGAAAACCTCCGCCGGTACGCCGGCGTTTTTGATGTACAGCGACAGGCCTATGGAGTTGATGACGGTGGCCAGCATACCCATATGGTCGCCGCGAACACGCTCAAATCCTGCCCCCACACCCTGCAGACCGCGGAAAATGTTGCCGCCGCCGACCACAATGGCCACCTGCGTGCCGGCCTTTACCACACCTGCTATCTGACGGGCAAACGAGCCCATAACCTCTTCGTTAAGACCTTTTCCGGAGGCGCCTGCAAGGGCCTCGCCGCTGAGTTTGAGAAGGATTCTGTTGTATTTCATTGCGTAAAATATTGCGTTTTATCCTAACAAAAGTATTCAAAGATTATGTTATTTACAACTTTCGGCTTAACTTTGCAGGACACTATTGTAGAAAAACAAAAATTTCATCACTCATACTATGGCAAAACTCTTCACCTCTTCTATCGGCAAGAAGCTCATTATGAGCGTTACCGGTCTGTTTATGATCCTGTTCCTGACAATGCATATGGTGCTCAATCTCACCAGCGTTTTCAGTCCCGAGACCTTCCAGGCAGTGTGCGACTTTATGGCCCTGCCCATCGTGACCATTATGACCCCGATCCTTGCCGCAGGCTTCGTTTTCCACATCATCTACGCCTTCATTCTTGAGATAGGCAATATGAAGGCTCGCGGCGGCCTCAAGAGATATGAAGTTGCCAACAAGGGCGCTGCCGATTCCTGGGCGGCCAAGAATATGATATGGCTGGGTCTCATCGTGCTGTTGGGTCTCTGCATCCACCTGACCCACTTCTGGGCCAAGATGCAGCTCGCAGAGCTCCAGGGCGGCGAGGCAGCCGATCCCAATATGCTGCTGGGCCAAACCTTCGGCAACATCTGGATACTGATTCTCTACCTCGTATGGTTCTTCGCCATCTGGATGCACCTCTCCCACGGTTTCTGGAGCGCATTCCAGACCATCGGCTGGAGCGGCAGCAAGTGGCAGAAACGCACCAAAGTGATTGGCATCGTGTATGTCACCCTGCTTATGCTTGGCTTCGCAGCCACCGCAGTTGCAGCTTACCTGCGCGCCAAGGGTTATATAGCTTAATCTACCGGAGATACTGCTCGATTATCGAGTCACAGATAAACCATTTGTCACGGGGGATGCACAAAGCGTCTCCCGTTTCTTGTAATATGCCGGGCTCTTTTATGAGCTCTTTGGGCACGCCGCGGGCGGTGCGAAGGCCCAGCATTATCTTTTCGTTATAGACATCGTCTGCCGTGAGCCTCTCGCCGCCGCCCCAGGGCATGTGGCCGGCCTCCAGGGCAGAACAGTATTCCTCTACCGAAGCGGGGTTCCACTGCCGCCTGTCGCAGCCGTTGAAAGAGTGCGCTGCGGCACCCAGACCCAGATATGCGGTGCGGTCCCAGTAGGCGCTGTTGTGGCGGCTGTGACGGCCAGGAAGGCAGAAATTGGAAATTTCGTACTGCCAGTAGCCCGCCGCGCAGAGGGTATCCTGCAACATAGAGTATTGGGCTGCGCAGGTTTCGTCGCTCGGCTCAGAATATTCGCCACGGGCGGCCATTTCTGCCAGAGCGCTTTCGGGATCGATGCTCATCTGATAGGCAGATATATGCTCCGGCCGCAGCGCCACCGCTTGTTCCAGATTGTAGCGCCACTGCCCTTCTGTCAGGCCGGCAAAGCCGAAAATAAGGTCTATGGAAATATTGCCGAAGCCGGCCTCACGCAGACGGGCGAATGCCTCCCGCGCCGTGGCGGCCGTGTGGCGGCGGTTCATCCATTTCAGATGATCGTCGCAGAAAGACTGGCCCCCCATACTGATGCGGTTCACGCCGGCAGCGCGATAGGCCTCCAGCGGCGCCGCGCCCGACGCCACGTCTTCTGGATTGACCTCAACGGTGAATTCTTCAATATTCGACAGGTCAAACGCTTCCCCAAGCGCAGCCGCAATCGCCGTAAAGTCGTCGGCAGAGAGCAGCGATGGCGTCCCGCCGCCGAAATATACGGTCTTTACAGGGCCGCAGCAGTCAAGATAATCCCGCCTGAGGGCCATTTCTCTTTTGAGCGCAGCCACATAGCGGCCGTGCCCGCCGAAGCGGGGGCAGACCTCGGAATAGAATCCGCAATAAGTGCAGAAAGAAGCACAGAACGGGATATGGACGTATATCCCCGCCAAAATTATCTCAGTACAAGGTCAGCGCTGCCCAGCTTGCCGTCGGCGCCGTAGACATCTACGGAATAGGTGCCTTTGGTGTAGCTGGAGGCTCCGCTGAAGTAGATGCTCATATCCACCTCGCTGCCCTGGTAGTCAACCTCGCGGGAAGCGCTGCAGATCATCTCCTCTCCGCCGCTCTTGAACACGCGCTGGTCGCCGGAGGTCATCACTATGCCGTCGGGGCCTTTGACACGGATATAGATGCGCCTGTAACCCGTCTTGGCCAGGGCATTCTCTACCAGGCAGAGGTCGGTGCGGAGCTTGACCACGCGGCTGCTGCGGTCGGTGACGTCGCCGCTGCCGTTGATGCCCACCAGGGTGATGCCGCGGGCCTTGAGCACGCTGCCCTTGGTAACCTGCTTCTCAAGATTGTCTGTGGTGGTGCGCAGCTCATCATATTTCTTGCGGCTGTCGGCGGCCTCTTTCTTGGCGTCCGACGCCTGCTGGCGAAGGGTGGTGTTAAGATTGTTCAGGGAGTCTATCTGTACGATATAATGCCTCATAATGGAGCGCATTGTGCCCAGCTCGTTTTCGTATTTGCGGATCTGGGCGCGGTTGGTAGCCTCGGTCTTTTTGAGGCGCTCTATCATCTGGTCCACCTTCTCGCGCTCTACTGCCAGCGAATCGGTGAGCAGGGTGCTGTTCACATACAGGGAATCGTAGTCGGCACGAAGGGCCACCATCTGCTCTGTGAGATCGGCTTTCTCTACCTTGAGCTGCTTCACTATCTTGCTGTTGTTAAACCAAATCACACCCAGGGCGATGAGCAGTATCGCAGCCACCATACCCAGGGCAACAATGATTTTTCTAAGTTTTTCCGCAGTTTCCATATAGATGATATATTTGATACAAAAATAGTTATTTTTGTAAACATTCAATTCTTAAGCCACACGATTATGAAGTACCTGATCCGTTCCCTGAAGTATCTTTTATACTTTGTGATTATATTCTGCCTGTGCCTCGCCATTGTGGTGCTGTTCTCACACCAGTCCTTCTCTGACATCCCGTCCCTTTTCAAGGAGGGTTCATTCCTGCCCATCTGCCTCATTTTCCTGGGCTTTGCGCTGCTTTACCCGGCCGTGGGTTACCGCAAGGCAAAGCTGGTGCTGGACGGCGAATGGAAAGACTACCGCAATGCCATTATGAAGACTATGGAAGGCGCCGACTACGAGCTGGTGAGCGAGACCGACCGCACTCTTAAATTCCGCTCAAAACGCGCCGGCGTGCGCTTTTCCCGTATGTGGGAAGATGCCATAACCTTTGAGCAGCAAGAGAACGACCCCGCCCTGGTAAAGGTGGACGGCCCCAGCCGCGACACCCTGCGCCTGGTGGGTGGCGTTTATTACAACTACCGTATGGAACACCCTCAAAGCGAAGAATAATATGAAAACGGTAAAGGAATATCCCGAGCTGATGCCGGCCGAAATAGACCGCTCCCTGCTGGAGGCGGAGGGTGTAATGTGCGACATCCTGAACCAGAATCTGCTCTATATCAGCTATGCGCCCTGCGCAGACTTTGCCATCAAGCTGGTGGTTGCAGACGAAGACTATGACCGCGCCTGCGAGATTCTTGCGGCCACGGTTACAGACGAACCCGGGGCAGAGCCCGAGGCTGCCGAATAAATCAACTGACTATATTTCCTGTAACAGCGCGTCAGCTACAGATAGCTGGGCGTAGAAATCTGCGCCGTAGGCGTCTATGATGGGGTCTTTCAGAAACTGATAGACCTTGATTCCCTCTTTGCGGCCCTTCTCAAAGGCCTCTTTGCAGAGGTTCCAGCGGTGCAGGTTCAGCGCCTTGCTACCATCCGAAAAGGTCACTTCCCTTATGGGATAAAGGCGGCACGAAATGGGCTTTTTGAACTTGCAGCCGCCGCAAATATGCGTGCGCTCTACCGCGCACAGGCAGTTGCCATCCTCAAAGAAAGTGTAGGCGCAGGGGTTGTCGGTGGTTTCGCAGAGCGTTTTATTGCCGGTGGCCTTTCTGGCCTCGGGGGCCATCTGCATAAGCGGAGTCACCATATCGCCGTCCTGATCAATTTCAAAGAAGCCTTTGGCGGCCACCGCCGCCTTGCCACTTTCTGTAAGCAGCGGGCTGAATGCGGGCCACGCCTGCTCCAGCTGCCCCTCTTCTCCCTTTGCCAGCGGCGCCCCGCTCTCGCCTATCACGCAGCAGGCACCCTTGCAGCGCTCGTAGTCGCACGCAAAGTATTCGGTGAGGATTTCGTCAGAAATCAGGATATCGTTTATAGAAATCATTTCAGCCGGAAAGCCATATAGGTGATGGGCAGCCCTTCTGCAAGGAATTTCTGCTCGTAGTAGGTCTTGACGTTGAGGATATCCTCTTCGGTGACGCGGCCGGTGCCGTAGATGTCGTTGTTGGCCTCCAGAATCTCCAAACCCTGCTCGCGGGCCACCTCCAGCGTGTATTCGTGCAGCAGCTGGCTGTCGGTCTTAAGGTTGATGATGCCGCCGGGTTTTAAGAACGCGCGATAGCGGTCCAGAAAAACCGGCGATGTCAGGCGGCGGTTGGGGCTTTTGGGCTGCGGGTCGGCAAAGGTTATCCAGATTTCGTCTACCTCTCCGGGAGCGAAGATGCTCTTTATGAAATCGATTCTGGTGCGCAGGAAGGCGACGTTGGGCATAGCGTTCTCGGTGGCGTATTTGGCCCCTTTCCAGAGCCTTGCACCCTTGATGTCCACGCCGATATAGTTGATGTCGGGGTTTCGCAACGCCAGCGCAATAGTATATTCACCCTTGCCGCAGCCAAGCTCCAGCACTATGGGGTTGGAGTTGTGGAATACCTCTTCCTTCCAATGTCCCTTGAGGGGATGCTCTCCCTTGAGCATCTGCTCTGTGGGAGGCTGTATCAGGCACTTGAAGGTCTCGTTCTGGGCAAACTTGAAGAGTTTGTTCTTGCTCATTTGCGTCGTCCTTTATATGTAAAACCGATGGCCTTTATCCGATCCAGGTCGGTTTCGTTCTTGCAGGAAATTATCACGCGCCACCGCCCGGGCAGGGTGTCGCAGCCTATGTTGCGGCGCCACCCCCACTGGTTGTCCAGATAGCTGCCGCGCCTTTTGAAAAGCACGTTGGCCCCGTCGCCAAGGGAGTTTTTCTGGCGGACATTGCTCACCACGGGAAAAGTCACCGTTTCGGAGAAAGTCTCAAAGTTGGGCGCGATTACGTCAAAAGTAATATCCGCCGTCTCTTTGACCCAGTAGTCGGAGTCAAAACGGCACACCACGGCGGTGTTGTACACAAAGCCGGAGTCCATAGGGAAATCAAAGCTATAGCCGCCGCGCAGCTCTTCCGGCGTAATCTCCTGCACAAGAGAGAACTCTTCGTACGGGTTGTCACAGCCGGTGGCCAGGCACAGCAGCAGCGCCGCAAATATGGCGTTAAGCTTTGTTTTCATTGCCACGGGGTCTGCGGTTGTTGTTACGGCCGCCCTGCCATCTGCGGCCCCGGTCGCCTCTGGAGCGCTGTTCCTCTTTGGGTTTCTGCTCCTGCTGAGGGCGGTTCTCTTCGCGGGGGCGTTGCTCTTCGCGGGGACGCTGCTCGTCACGTGGACGCTGATCTTCGCGGGGGCGGTTCTCCTCGCGGGAACGCTGCTCGTTTCGCATCTGGCCAGATGCCTGCTGCCCTCCCTCGGAACGGCCTTTCTGGTCGTCTGACGGACGGCGGCGGTCCCTGCCGCGGCCGCGGTTCCGCTTGCGGCCGGTGGAGTCAAAGCGGGAAATGCTGTCGTCGCCCACAGCACTCACGAATTCGGGCGTATCGTCGCTGCCCTTGGACTTTTCTATCACCGGATCGCCCTTCTTGCCCTGCCGGTTAAGCTCGCGGATCTGCATCACCTGCTCTGCCGAGAGGGGGAACATATTGGCCATATTGCTCTTGTCAAAAGAGAACCACATTGTGCCCACCAGCACGTCGGTCTTCACCAGATATGCCAGGCCGTCGCTGAAATCCAGCGGCTCGCGGGCGTCGGGAAGGCTCTTGCGGGCATCCAGATATGTAGATGCCTCGTAGTTGATGCAGCATTTGAGTTTGCTGCACTGTCCGGCCAGTTTCTGCGGATTCAGCGCCAGGTCCTGGCAGCGCGCCGCAGCGGTGGTTATGGACTTGAAATCGGCCATAAACTTGGAGCAGCACAGCGGCCGGCCGCAAACGCCTATGCCGCCAATAAGGCCCGCCTCCTGGCGTGCGCCAATCTGCTTCATCTCTATGCGGATGTGGAACTCCTCGGCAAAATCCTTGATCAGCTGGCGGAAGTCCACGCGCTCGTCTGCTATGTAATAGAAGATGGCCTTGGTGCCGTCTCCCTGGAACTCCACGTCGCCTATCTTCATCTCCAGCCCAAGCCCGGCGGCAATCTGACGGGCGCGGATCATTGTGCTCTGCTCCCGCGCAATGGCTTCCTGCCAACGCTCCAGATCCAGCGCCTTAGCCTTGCGGTAAATCTTCTTGAACTGATAGGTCTCCGGGTTTATCTTGCGGCGGATCATCTGGCGCAGCACCACCACCCCGCAGAGGGTCACAATACCCAGATCGTGGCCGTTGGTGGCCTCAACCACCACCAGGTCGCCCTCTTTGAGCATCTGTCCCGATTCGTTGCGGTAGATAAGCTTGCGGGTGTTTTTGAACCTTACCTCGTAGAGGTCGGTGTATTTATCTTCGTCGATGCCCGCCAGCCAGTTGTAGTCAGACAGCTTGCAGCAGCCGCGGTCGTAGGCCACCTGCAGCATACCGGTATTGTCGCGATCCACAATGCAGCCGCGCGAGCAATCGTGATTCTTATTGTCGTAGTCCATCGTTCTAAATGTATAAATAAAAGCGGTTGGCCAGGTCGGCAAAGATCAGCTTGGCCGACACGTTGCTATCCAGCAGGCGCAGCGCAGCATCCAGCGCATCTGCGGCCCTGCTGTAGAAAGTCTCTTTGATGCGGGGGACCATCCGCTCTATGAATTCTTTTTCGTCGTTGTTCAAAAAAGCTATGCTTTCCAGGCCCTGAGAGGTCACAAACATCTTCCTTACAAACCCCTCGGCTATCACGCACCACTGTTTCTGGCGGTCTTTGCCCATAGAGGCCAGCGCGTCGGCCACGTCCAGCACTCCGGTCAAGGTTTTGGAAAGGGCCGCTTCCAGCATCTCCTGCACAAGAAGCTCATTCTGGCCGCTTTCGCCGGCATTTTCCACTGCAGAGAAAGCTTTGCCCACACTGCCGCCGGAGATTGTGGCAAAATCCATAGCCTCTTCTTTGCCGATGCCGAATTTCTGCTCCAGGATGGCCGCCATATTGCTGCGCTGCTCGGGCTGCAGACGGATAATCTGGCAGCGGGACAGCACGGTGGTGAGCATCTTCTCTATCTTGTGGGTAACCAGCAGGAACAGCGTCCCTGCGGGGGGCTCCTCCAGCAGTTTGAGCAGTTTGTTGGCAGAGTCGGAGTTCATTTTTTCCGGCTCCCAGATGACCTGGATCTTGTATTGCGACTCGTAGGGCTGCAGCGAGAGGGTGTTGGCAATCTCTTTGGCCTCCGCCACGGTAATGGCTCCCGCCTTGTTTTCTATGCCCAGGGCGGTGTAGAGGTCGTGGCTGTCAAAATAGGGGTTCTCCTGCACCAGGGCACTGAAGTCCCGGAGGAAATAGCTGCAGATGGGGGTCTTTTTCTCCGAGTCGGAGAGTTTGGGCGATGTGCTTATTGGAAAGCTGAAGTGCAGGTCGGGATAGGTCAGGTGCGCGTGGCGCCTGCACGACGAGCACTCTCCGCAGCTGTCGCCGCCGGAGCGGTTGGTGCAGTTGAGGTATTGCGACAGAGCTATGGCAAAGGCCAGCGCGCCCATCCCCTCCTGCTCCACGAACAGCAGGGCGTGGCCCAGGCGGTTCTCGTCTACCATCCGGACCAGACGGGCCTTGAGGGCCTCATTGCCATATATCTCGCTAAAACGCATAACTTACAAAGATACTATCATTTCGCAGGATTTGCAATCGAAAGACAGTTTGAGTTTGCGGCCGGCGTTCACCAGGTACAGCGGCTCTTTCGCTTTCTGCGAAGGACGCAGCTTGGGACACAGCCCCAGCTCGTATTTTATGCAGTAGCGGCTGCGCATCAGCTCTGCGTCCGCCACCGGCTTGATTTCGTAAGCATCCTCTACCTTCTCGTAGCCCAAATCCATCAGCACCTCCCTCGCCAGATGGTTCGCACAATTCGCAGTGTAGTTGGCAGTGCCGCCAGGCAAGCCGCCTCCCGAATTGGTTTCAACCATCAAATCATCGGAATTCCGATCCTGCGGTAACGGTCCAGACTGTGGACCGGTACCCGAATTTTGGGCCGTTTTTTCAGGTATCCTGCCATTATTTGGACCGATACCTGAATAATTTGGAGATACCGCGTCCATCCGCTGTTCGGTTAGACTCTCTGCGAGCGCCCGGCGGAGAGCATTGAGGGCGGAAGCGGGATAGAATCGCACGGGACTCTGCTCCACCCTGTCGCACTTGAAGTCGAAATGGTCGGTGCGCTTGCCCATATTGCGGCGGATATTCTCCGCGGCGGCATCCTGCTTCTCTGCCAGCGGCGCATCTTCAGGCAGCGGCAACTCGGCCCTGAAACCGTCGGCATCCACCGCCACGGCACTCCCGGAGCCAAACACCACCTCCACATCAATCTTGCGGCGCGGCATGTTGGCCTGCAGTTCCTTCTCGAACTTGATGTTGTAGTTGCGATAGACATAGTCGCCGGGAGCGATGCCGGCGGCATCCTTTACCGTAACGACATTGCCATCTACCACATCGGCCCTCATCCCGGTGATCCCGTTCTCCCCCACAAACACCAACCCGTCACCATTGCTTAGCGGATTATGACTTCCCGGCTCATTCGGCGTAGAAAAACTACGCGTAGGGAACAGGGGTTCTATGTTCTCCCTGGCCCGGAGCGAAGCTTTTTCGAAGCCGGAGCCGGGCAAGATAGTCACCGTACGCGGGCTGACGCGGACGACGTTGCCAATGTATTCTCCAAGGGATTTGGTGCTTTCCAGACTGTTCCAGCGATGCCGCTCACCGTCTATGAAAAACTGCGTGTAGCCGCGGTTGAAAGTGGCCTCGGGATTGGGAGAGAAACCGCCCTCCAGCGTACCGCTGGAAGCCTTGACATACTCCGGCCGGCGGGCACAAATCTCGTCTATCCGTCCGCGGTAGTGCCGGCAGAGATTCTTGACATACGAGTCGTTCTTGAGCCGTCCCTCTATCTTGAAAGAACAGATGCCGGCATCGGCCAGCTCTTCAAGGCGGCCGTCCAGACGATAGTCCTTGGGCGAAAGGATGGCTCTGTCCTTGACCAGCACGCGACCTTCGCCGTCCACCACGTCGTAGAGGCTGCGGCAGGCCTGGATGCAGGCGCCGCGGTTGGCGCTGCGGCCGGCCAGATACTGGCTCAGATAGCAATTGCCGCTGTAGCAGACGCAAATGGCCCCGTGCACAAAAAACTCCAGCTCTGTGTCGGGGACTGCGGCGCGGATGGCGCGGATCTCGTCCAGCGAAAGCTGGCGTTCAAGAATCAGCCGCCTGAAGCCCAGGGAAGCTAGCGCTGCGGCCTGCTGCGGCGTGCGGATGGCGCACTGCGTGGAGGCGTGCAGTTCGATGGGCGGCAACTCCATACGGGTGATGCCGAGGTCCTGCACAATGAGTGCGTCCACCCCGGCATCGTACAAATCCCAAATCATTTTCTGCGCCTGCGCCAACTCGTCTTCATAGACAATGGTGTTTACAGTGGCGTAGATTCTTGCAGAGAATTTATGGGCATAGGCCGTCAGGGAGGCGATGTCGCTGGTGGGATTCCCCGCCGCGGCGCGCGCCCCGAATGCCGGCCCTGCGATATATACGGCATCGGCACCGCAGTCAATCGCCGCGATGCCGATGTCACTGGTCTTAGCCGGAGCTAACAGCTCAAGCTTTACTGGTTGCATTTAAGCTCTTCCTCTACTTTATATTTGGCAACTGCGCCAAACTTGGGATCGCTGAGAATCTGCTTGTAGTAAGAGCAGGCTTTTGCGCGGTCCTTGCGGCCTTCGTATGCGGTGGCCAGCTGATAGATGATCTGAGACTTGTCGTTTGCATTGGGAGCAAGTGCAAGATATGCCTCGAATGCTGCGATTGCAGTGTCATACTGCTTGAGGTTGAGGGCGCTTACGCCAATGAGCTTCTCTGCATTGGGAGAATCCATTGCCTGAGCGGAACGCTGAGCATTTTCCATTGTACCGCGGTTATCCTTTGCCTTCTGGCAAGCGACTGCCTTCTTCAGGTAGCAGTTGGAAATCTGCTTCATAGCATCCTTGGCCTCTGCGGTGCCTTCGCCAGCAACTTCCGCTGCCTTGGTAAAGGTCTCAACGGCTGCTTCGATATCGCCGCCGCCAACCAGAGCGTGACCCAGACGCATCATAGCCTTGGTGTTGGTGGAATCAGCTGCCACAACAGCCTTGAAAGCCTCTGCAGCCTCTGCAAAGTTCTTGGCGTTGAGCATCGCACCGCCCTTTGCCATAAGCATCTTGGGGATCAGGCCCTCTGCGCGCTCTACGGCGTCGGGGTTGTTGTCATATTCGGTAGCGGTCTCTATCACCTTTTTGAAATTTGCTACGGCAGCGTCAAAATCGCTCTCTTCTGCAGCAGCTTCGCCAAGCTTCATATAAATCTGCGGAATGATACCCTGGCAGTCACCAACCACGTTGCTGGCCTCGTCTCCAAGAGATTTAGCCATTTCGAGGCACTCCAGGAATTTAGGAAGCGCTTCTGCAAGATTGCCTTCGTTCACCATAGTGCCGGCCTCGTTGTAGAGGTTCACGGCGGTTTCAATGTCCTGTGCTTTTGCAAAGGAGAAAGTCGCCAGAGCGACAGCCAAAGTGAGAATTATCTTTTTCATAATGTCAGGTAAAATGTTTTTCAAAGTGACATAATAGCACATAGCGTGCCAAGTGCCAACAAAGGTATAAAAAATCATTAAAACGACACCACTACTTCTTCCTCATTTTCTGGAGCGAGGTACAAATTCTGCGGGTTATTTGTATTTCGCCACACGATATCCCACTATAACCACATTCTCTCCGCAGCGAGACACAAAAACGGGCACCATTTTGTACTTCGTATGAGGCGTGTCTTCGCAATCAGACCCGTCATCACAGCGCCAGGCACCGACGTATCTGCTCAACAGTGGCCTTGCGGCCGGCGAACAGACCTTCTGAATAAGGCCTTTCCCGCGCGGGTCCCAACTTGAAATCTTCCCATAGCGCATTCCCCAAGTCAACACGTCTGGAATGCGATAGCGTATATATCGTCCCTTTCTCCCCGCGGGGCAGAAAGTGTTGAAGGTACACTTCGTCAATAATGCGACACAATTCTAAATCCGTCAGAAAGCTGTTATTGACCCGGCCTCCCTCCGCAACCAGCGCTACCTTCAAATCAAAGCCATTGACGCCGATCTCGATGGAATCCAGCGTCACCGGGGCGGAATCATTCTCCTGCATTTGTTCCTGCACAATCTTTTCGTCGGTAAAACGGTTCATCTGGAAAAGAAAGTTGCGTGGGGTAATGTATAACTGCTCGACAAGGGCGGTATCCAGCACGTCTTCCCTGAGAATCAGTCCCTGTGCCGACATCCTGCAGCTGCCTGGCAGCGACTTGCCGTGCGGCAGATATTTATAGCGCCCGCTGGCCGACAGCAGAGCCGGCAGATGGTCTTTCCCAAGTTCCTTTCGGAAGAAAGCATTCACCGAACAATGCGGATACCCGAACGGCGTGGCGGCAAGGCCGTGGTGGAGACCCTGCCGGAGAACGTAATTGAGCGCCGTTTGCAGATGGCACGTCCCTACCACTTCCAAAGAAAAACACTGTCGCTCTCCCAGACTTCCCCGTCTGGAATACTTCGCGTTGAAGTATCTTGAATAGGCATACCTTTCCCGCCGGACCAGTTCAGCGGGGTCGTCGGTCTGCACCAACTTGTGATTGTGTGTGGTCATAAACCCCTCGCCAAGCAACCGGGACTCTGTTTCCATAACAGCCAGTGCCAGGCAGTTGAACCCCATATTGAGGTCCGCCTCGCTGCGATACATTACTTCTTGATGTGACGAAAGACAAAGATGAACGGTCTTTCTCATAATACGCCTCGTGCCTCCTTGCACAGAATCTGGTTAGAAATGAACTATCATTAGCAAATATAAATAGAAATTAAACTCGGCGGAAGAGCAGTAAATAATCTTTTCCCATTTTCCGCGACGAGGTACACATTCTGCTTGAAATTTGTACTTCGCTGCATGATATCCTGCTATAACACATCTTTCCTTGCAGCGAGACACAAAAACAAGCGCCTATTTATATCTCGCTACCACACACCGTCCGCCGGGCAGAAAAAGACGAAGCATTGGAGAGCAGAGCCGGAGCGGCGGGGTTTGGGGCGGAGCCCCAGTATCATAGCGACAGCAAGACACGGCACTTCAAGCGAAGGCTTCTGCCCGGCAGGTGGTGTGTGTGAAAAGAAACGGTTAAGCTTTTCGCTATCGTAAGATCTTGGCGAAGAAGAGAAACGGTTAAGCCTTGCGCAGGCAGAGGCTGCGGGCAAGGTCGCGCAATAGGGTTTTTGCGGTGGTGTCAGGCAAGACCGAAAGAGAATCCGGCTTAGAATAAACTCATTTCACCAAAACTTCACAAGTGGCAGTGAAACCGCCATCGGTGCTCGTAGCGGTTATAGTGGTTGTTCCTTTTGAGACCGCGACGACATGTCCGTCAAATACCCAGGCAACTCCGGGGTTGGAGCTGCTCCAGGCAACTCCCTTCTCAAACGCATCCTGTGGATATACTGTCGCCGAAAGTAAAACATCGGAAAACATATCCGGCGTACTGGTCAACGCCAATGTACTGGAGGATCTATCAAGAGAGATACCAGTTACTGCCACTCGGTCACCCCATACTGGCCGGACAGCCATCTTTATTGAGCGGTGACCCCTTGGTACGGACATAAAATTTTTGTCAAAATCAAAATACCACGCATAATTCATATCTTCTTTATACCCCGTTGAAGACCAATAATAGCCGCGCAAATAAAGAAACGGATCATCTCCATGCCATCCCGTTGGTAAAAAAATGCTGTTTCCATTTACGAGATATGTGATAGACCATCCACAGTACGGGGCATTCTCTCCATTTGCATACCACCATTGATAGTCAGGATTATTTCTTGTGGCCACTAACTCTTCCATCTCATTCTTGCTTGGAATTCTCCATTTTCCACCCGCAGTCAGATGCGCCACATCGTCACATTCTTCCAGCGCTGTTTTATGGTCTGTAGTATGATATACCTCATCTAAATAGTACTTATCCCATTTAACGCCTTCAGCATCATAACCGATTGGAGCCGTAGTCTCTCCCCATGAATAAGTATCGCCTAAATCAGAAAAAACGGCTGCCCCAACATTGCAGTCGGCCCACAACACAGAAAGGCCCAAATCAACCTTTTTATATACTTCCCTCTCTTCTTCCCGGCCAGGTTGGACCAATTCCTTTCCACACCCGGGGAACAACAGTAACACGGATATAATTACAAGAACTCTCTTCATCATATTTGTTCCGAATAACTACGCCTGCCTCAGGCAGAGGCTGCGGGCAAGGCCGCACAGGAGGGCTTTTGCGGGGCTGTCGGGGAAAAAGGCAAGCGCGGCCACCGCAAGATCGGTTTCTTTCTCGAGGACCTTCTGGGAATATTCGATGCCGCCGTTGTCTTGCACAAAGGGCAGCACTTTGTTGAACCGATCCGCCCCTATGTCGGCCACCACAGCGGCCCGGGCGGCAGCTCCGGCATTCTCAAACGCCCCTATCAGCGGCAGCGTGATTTTATGCTCCAGTATGTCCTGTCCGGCAGGTTTGCCGGTATCCAGCTGCGGGGAATAATCCAGGATGTCGTCCCGCATCTGGAACGCCAGCCCAAGGTGCAGGGCAAAGGCATCAATCGCCTCCAGCTGGGCAGCGGTGCAACCCACATTGCGCGCCCCGGATTTCATAGCGGCGCGGAACAGCGACGATGTCTTGTGGGCGATTATGTAGATGTAATCGTCCAGCGTGGTGTCCAGGCTCTCAGCCTTCTCTATCTGGAACATCTCCCCTTCTGCAAGGTCTCCCAGACACTCCGAGAAGTCCCGCAAGGTCGTTTTTTCGCAAGCATCTATAAGGGTTATCACGCCGCGCGAAAGCCAGTAGTCGCCCACCAGGACAGAAGCCGTGGGAGACATCAGGGCCCTTATCGTGGGGGCGCCGCGGCGGGTATCGCTCGCGTCAGCCACATCATCGTGCAGCAGGGTTGCGGTGTGAATCATCTCTGAAGCCACCGCGCATCGTATGCTGGCCGGGGAACATATTCCGGAGCAAAGCCTGGAGGCGAGCATACACAGCATAGGGCGCAGTTGCTTGCCGCTGCGCCCTATGAGATATTCGTTTACTTTGTTCAGAACCGGTATCCTGGAGGCGAGTGTCTCGGCGAAAAGCTTTTCAAAAGCTTTCCAGTCTTCGCCCAGATATGCTTTTACCTCCGATACCATCTGTTAGAAAATATAAGCCAGGGATATCTGCAGGCAGCGGGCGTTGCGACGCTCGATACCCTCTACCCTGTCTTTGTAGGCAGTAAGATTGGCCACGGGGCCAAAGTTCCAGTTGTAGTTTACGCTCAGCTGCAACGAATTCATAATGTCCAGGCCGCCGCCCACGCTGAGGCCGTATTCAAAGCGGTTGGCATCTGTGGTCACGGTGCCCAGGGCATTGCCGGCAGCGGTGTCGCTGGTGTTGTTCATAAAGTCGTAGCCGATGCAAGGCGCCACCTGGATGAAGGGACGCAGCACTATCAGGTCCAGGCCCCACTGCAGGTTGAGGGGCATCTCCAGATAGCCCATAGTCCAGCGGGTGGCGTCGTCCACGCGGGTGCCGCGGACGTTATATACCAGCTCGGGCTGGAAGCGGAGGCCGCTCCAGGTTCCGGTGCGGTAGCCGACGCCCACGTGATAGCCGGTGAAATTCTTGAAGAATGCACCGCTTAGCACGTCGTCAGAAATCACGGTGGCGACGTCTTTGTTCAAATCCATATTGGAGTTTGAGAGGCCGGCCTTTACCAGAAAGCCGCCCCGCGCAAACGCCGACAGGCTAAGCACCAGCGCCAGCGCGATGGTCAAAAGGCGTTTCATATTACAGAAGTGCATTCAGTTTTTCTACCAGTGCGCTCTTGGGGTTTGCGCCCACCAGGCGGTCCACCATCTGTCCGTCTTTGAAGAACAGGAAGGTAGGAATGTTGCGGATACCGAACTGAGTGGGGAATTCCTCGCTCTCGTCCACATCACACTTAGCCACAATTGCGCGGCCTTCAAATTCTGCTGCCAGTTCGTCCACTACGGGAGCCATTGCGCGGCAGGGGCCGCACCAGGTTGCCCAGAAATCTACCAGGACGGGCTTGCCACCGGCAAGTATCTCTTTAAAATTGGAATCGTTGATTACTTGTGCCATAATATGTACGTTTTAATTGATTATACTGTTTGTTCTATGTTCCACACAAAGGCGCGGACGCCCACCTCTTTGTTGCGCAGATCCAACTTGCGCACAGTGAGCAGCAATTCGTCCACCTTGTCGTCTTCTATCACCGTCATAACGGCCGAATTCATCTCCGGCCAGGCGTGGGTCCCGCGGTGCGGCGTGCCACCGTTGGTGCCGCGTCCCTGAACCTGCTCGAAAAAGGTAAAGCCGGCTATCTGGAGCTCGTCCAGCATATATTCCACACGGCCCGTATTGGCCTGATTGAACACTATAAAAACTGCTTTCATATCGGCTTATTTCTCCTCTTCGGGTTTAAGTTGCATAAAGATATACTCTTTGCGCTGGCGGCTGACCTTGTCGCGCTCGCCGTGGCGGCTCAGGACTGCATAGAATACAGGCACCACTATCAGGGTCACGAAGGTAGAAACCAGCAGACCGCCTATTACCACAATGCCCATAGGGTGCCACATTTCGCTGCCCTCGCCGGTGCTCAGGGCCATAGGAACCATACCCAGGATGGTCGTAAGGGCCGTCATAAGCACAGGACGCAGACGGGAACGGCCCGACAGGGCCACGGCATCGTTGAGTTTATAACCCCTCTCCCTCATCAGGTTGATGTAGTCCACCAACACGATACCGTTCTTGACCACGATACCCATAAGCATAATCACACCCAGGGCTCCGATAAGATCAAGGGAGGTGTTGGTGATTAGCAAGGCCAGGATGACGCCGGTAATGGCGAAGGGGATGGCCAGCATAATGATTGCTGGTTTGGAGAAGGATTCAAACTGTGAAGCCATCACAACATATACCAGCATCAGCACCATAAACAGCAGCATCAGCATATTGCCAAAGCTTTCCTGCTGCTCTTCATAGTCTCCGGCCAGGGTATAGGTCACGCCGTTGGGCATATTCATCTCGCTCATCACGCCGTTGATCTGCTGCGCCAGCTCTCCAAGGGAGACCTTGTATGGCGTGACGCTCACGCTCACATAGCGCTGCCGGCTCTTGTGCTCGATTTTGGGCGGGGCAAAATATTCGTTTACAGTGGCCACCTCGCTCAGCTTCACACGGCCTCCGGTAGGGGTAGGAATGGTGAGGTCCATAATGTCGGAGATACTGTTGCGGTTCTCCTCTTTAAGGCGGACCACAATGTCGTATTCATCGCCGTCCTCTTTCAAGAAGCCAACGGTCTGGCCGCTGACGCGGTTGCGGATGTAGGTCGACACCAAAGATGAGCTGAGGCCCAGCTGCGACACTTTTTCCTTATCCACCACTACGTTAAGTTCGGGACGGTCCTTGTCGCGGCTGATTTTGATGTCGCGGGCGCCGGGCACCTTGTCGCGAATGGCCTCGCTGACCTCGTTTGCAACGATATTGGTGGCATTGAAATCATAACCATAGATTTCGACATTTACCGTAGAGGCGCCGCCACCGCCACCGAAACCGCTGGATACCACGCACTGGAAACGGACTATCTCGGGATACTTGGATATCTCCTCGCGCAGCACCTCTGCAATCTCGAAAATCGAGCGCTTGCGCTCATTCTTCTTGACGCAGACAACCATCATAGAGATGGTGTTGTTGGTGGTATTGGAAAAGATGGCAGAAGTACCGCTGGCATCGTTGGTACCGGCCGTGGTAGCCAGGCGCTCCATCTCCGGGACAAGCTCCCAGAAGCGCTCTTCAAGGGTGCGTGCAGTGACCAGGGTCTGCTCTATCTTGGTTCCGTTCTGGAGTTCGATATTTATGCTTACGCGGCTGTTGTCGGTCTGCTGCATAAAGTCGGTGCCGATCTTGCCCGTAATCAGCGGTATCAGCGAAACGCCAAAGAGAACCAGTGCCAGAATCAAGGTGATTGCCTTATGGGCCAGGCACCAGCGCAGCAGGCGTGCATACGCATTGTCCACCTTATCCAGGAAACCCACCACGTATTTCTGATACCAGCTCTTGGTGTTCTCCATATCCACCAGCTGGCCATTCTCGTCCACGGCCACCTTGCGGGGCTTGAGCAGTTTGGAGGCCAGCATCGGGGTCAGGGTGATAGCCACCAGGGTGGATGTCGCCACCACTATGGTCACAATCCAGCCGAGCTCCTTGAACAGGATGCCCGCCATACCCTTGAGCATAGTGAGCGGGATGAACACCGCGGCAATTACCAGAGTGGTTGCTATAACCGAAATCCACACTTCGTTGGTACCGTAGATGGCGGCATCGCGCGGCGAACTGCCTCGGTCGATATGCTTGGTAATGTTCTCCAAGACTACGATGGCGTCGTCCACCACCATACCGATGGCCACCGTAAGGGAGCAGAGCGATATGATGTTGAGCGAACTGCCAACCAGCCACAGATATATGAATCCTACTATAAGGGCGATGGGGATGGTGATGCCGATGATGAAAGTGGCGCGCCATTTGCCCAGGAAGATGAACACCACCAGAACCACGAACAGCAGCGCGTAAAGGATCGATTCCTCCAGTGAATAGATGGAGTCTTCAATATCCTCGGAGGTATCGAACAGCACCTGTATCTGGACATCGTCCGGCAGGTTGTGCTTTATCTCCTCCATCTCCTTGCGTGCCTTGGCGCAAATCTGCACGGTGTTGGCGCCCGACTGCTTGGTGATGCGCATACGCACTCCGTCGCGGCCGTTGGTCTTCTCGTCCAGAGAAAGGTCCTTGATGGTATCACGCACTGTCGCCAGGTCCTTTACGAAGACCTTCTGGCCAGTGGCGGTCGTGGTCACCACGATATCCTCAATCTCGCGGCTCTGGGCATATTCGCTGCGGACCTCAAGATTGTACTGCTCCCGCTCCATCTTCACAACGCCGCTGGAGAGGTTCACGTTGTTGGCGCTTATGGCGCTTCCTATGGTCTCCAGGGGGATACCGAACGCATCCAGTTTCTGCTGGTCCACGTCAATATAGATGTAGCGGTCGGGGGCGCCGGAAATGGAAATGTTACCGATGCCGTCCACACGGTTCAGCTGAGGGATGACCACGTCGTTGAGAATCTTCTCCAGACCGGCATAACTGTCGTCGGCGGTTATGGAATAGTTGATGATGGGCGCGGCCGAAGAGCTGAACTTGAAAATATAAGGGTTGCTGCATCCGCTGGGCAGATTATCCTTGAGCATATCCACGAAACTGCGGATATCGTTCATAGCCTCGTCCAGGTCGGACCCCCACTCCATCTCCAGCAAAACAGTGGAATAGTTGTCCCTGGAGGTGGATGTCATCCTTTTGAGGTGGTCCACCGAGTTGAGACTGTTCTCTACCAGCTTGGTGACATTCACCTCAACCTCGGATGCACTCGCGCCCGGATAGGTCGTCATAACCGTGATATACGGCGGGTCCATCTCCGGGAAGCGGTCCACCGGCAGCTGCAGGAATGCAAACACACCGATGATCACAACCGCCACATAGATCAGGGCGGTGGTTACCGGTTTATCAATCGCTGTTTTATAAATGCTCATAGCGGACTCTCCTACTCGGTGACTTTTGCTATCTTAAGTTTGGCTCCGGGAATGAGCTTTTCGGCGCCGGTGGTAACCACCTCTACACCTTCGACCACCTCGTCAGAGATGACCTCAATCTTATCGTCAAAGCGCTGGCCAATCTGTACGAAAACACGTTTGGCCACTCCGTCGCTGTTAATGTAGATATAGCGGTCGTTGGCGCCGGTGAGTTTCTGAACCGACTGGTAGGGCATCAGCAAAGCGGTGCTCTTGCCCATCTCCAGCGAGGTGCGGACATACATACCGGGGCGCAGGCGCTCGTCGCCGTTGGGAATCTTGACCTTGACATTGAAGGTATGGGAAGCCACGTCAATGGTGGGATAAACTATCTCGATGGTGGCGGGGAACACGGTGTCGGGGTATATCTCAGAACGGATATCCACCTTCATACCGGCCTTTACCAGAGGATAATAAGTCTCCGGGATGGCCATTAGGGCCTTGAGAGTGTTCACCTGGGTGAGCACCAGAATCGGCTGGCCGCTGTAAAGCTCGCCGTCTTCATAGTTCTTGGCGGAAATGATGCCGGAGAACTGGGCGCGGACAAAGGTGTTCTGCTCCAGGAAACGGAGGTTCTCCTGAGTCTGGTCGTAGCTCAGCTTGGTCTGGTCGTAGGTCTGCTGCGACACTGCGCCGGAAGCAACCAGCGCCTCCAGGCGGCTAAGCTCCAGCGCCAGGTTGGCGTAGGTGAGCTTGGTGGTGTTGTATTGCTGCTGATCCATCCTCACCAGAGTGGTACCGCGGGCTACCCTGCTGCCGACATCCACATAAATATGCTCTATACGGCCCGTCACACTGGGGGCGACGCTCATCACCTGATACCCTTCGAGGGTGGTGGAAACGTCTATAGTGCGCATCACCTCCTGCGGATGAAGCACCGTCGTCTCTACAAGTTCTTCACGGACGGCTGTCTGCTGAGCGGCTCCCTTCTGCTGATTCTGGCAGGAGACGGCGGATGCAAGCAGTGCACAAACCATCAAAAAATAAACCTTCTTCATATATCTTTTCTATTTATTCAAGAGTTTTTCAAGTGCGATGCGGGCATTCAGGAACTCCATAATGGACTGCACGTAAGTGCTCTGGGCATTAATAAGAGTGGTGCCGGTGTTGGTGAGATCCATAGCGGAGGAATAACCCTGCTCGTAGCGGCGGGAGATGTTGTCAAACACCCTCTGGGTAACCTCCAGGTTCTGTTTCTGGGCGTTGTAGGTGTCAAACGCTGTGGACAGGTTGTAGCACAACTGGCTGTGCTGCACCATCAGCGACTGCTCGGTGTCGTGCATTGTGTTCTGCTGCTTCTGATATGCCATACGGGCAGCCTGCACCTTCTTGGTCTGCTGCAGCGAGGTGAACAGGGGCACGGAAAGGGTGGCTCCCACCATATTCGGCGGGGTCATATTCATAACGTTGGCATCCTTGCTCAGATATTCCTTGTAGCTGTACTGGTGGTAAGCAGTCAGGCTGGGCAATCCGGCCATAATAGTGGCGTCCAGCTGCTTCTTTGCCAGTTCGGTGCTCTTGTTGGCCAGCTGCCAGGCATAGTTGCGCTCCAGGTCAAAATCTTCGCTTACCAGCTCCAGATAGTCGTCGGTTTCCATCAGACGGTCCAGGGTGTCGGTAAGTTCCAGCTCGGTGTCCACATCCACATCCAGCAGCAGCCTCATAGAGTTGTACGTCATCTCAATAGTGCGTTTGCTGCTGGCAATGCTGTTTTTAAGCTGCGCCACCTGCACCTCTATCTGGTCTGCCGCGGTCTGCTCGCTGGCACCGACTCTGACAGAAGTCATTGTCATATCGTGAAGCCTCTCGAGGCATTCAAGGTTGCGGCCTAGAAGATTCAGAACCTCTTCTGACACGAGTGCAGAAAGGTACAGTGTCTTAACCTGATTGGTGATATCCTGCTCGCTCTGCTGCAGCGAAATGTCGGACATCTTGTGGGAAATCTCGCTTATCTGGGTGTTGACCAGCAAGGCGGGTGTGAAAGTCAGACTGGAACGCAGGCCCAGGGTCACATACGGAGGCATGGCGATGGTCATACCGCGCAGATCCATTTCATAGCCCATAAAGTTGGAGTAATCGCCGCTGGCGCTTACCTGAGGCAGCATCTGTGCGATGGCAGCCCATTTGTTGGCTTTGGCAATCTTGACATCCAGGGCGGCGTTGGCCAGCGTTTTGTTGCGCTCTACCGCCATATCCATAGCCTGCTGCAGCGAGAGCGAAAGCTTGTCTGCGGCAGAAACGGAAAAGGTGGAAACCGCCAGGGCAACTATAAGCTGCACCGCAATTCCCACCCTCTTTATATTGATTTTCATACTTTTAATTGATAATGAACGCCTTGGCGCTGCAAAAAACACGCCAAGCAGGGCTCAAAATCAATCTAAACTGCGACTTAAACGACGATTTATCTCCACAAAACGCTCTTCGTTGAATTTGAACACTTTGCGGTCGTAGGTATAGAGGCCGTTGAGCTCGGTCTCGCAGTCTGTAGTCTGAGTGTATATGGCACCCGAAATGCCCATCTCATCCACATTCTTGAGAATCTTTTTGGTAAGTGCCACATACCTGTCGGTCAGGGTCTCGGTATCACCTATAAGGCCGCGGTAACCCCAGCCTTCCTGCAGCCAGGTGTGGTCGGGAACGCACAGTCCAAGACCGCCGTACTCGCCCACTACCACCACATAATCTTTATGGGGAGCGGTGTAAGGCAAAGGGTTTTCACTGTAGTTATGGAAGTCGATGATATCGCCGCAAGGGAACAGGTTGCCGCCGCTGGCGGGATTCACCAGGCGGGTCGGGTCAAGCAGCTTGGTGCGGGTAGCTACCTCCATTGTGTTGAACTGGCCCCAGGCCTCGTTGAAAGGCACCCACACTATGATGCAGGGGTGATTGTGCAACTGACCCATAATGCCGGTCCAGTCTTTCCAGTACTGGTCTATGCTGGCTGCCGAGCGGTTGGAGACAGCCTCCATCTCGGGAGCGAAATCGGCAGCAAACTCCCACTTGGGACTGGCCGCATAATCGCCGGAAGGCATATCCTGCCAAACCATCACGCCCAGGCGGTCGCAGTGGTAATACCAGCGGTCGGGCTCCACCTTCACGTGCTTGCGGATGGTGTTGAATCCCAGCTCTTTGGTGCGGATGATGTCAAATGCCAGAGCTTCGTCGGTGGGAGCGGTGTAGAGGCCGTCGGGCCACCAACCCTGGTCCAGGGTGCCGAAGCTGAATATAGGCTTGTTGTTCAAGGCTATGCGCAGTGTGCCGAAGCCGTCTTTGTTTACAGAAACCTTGCGCATTGCGCTGTAGCTCTTCACCTGGTCCACAACCTTGCCGCCGTCTTTTACCACAATCTTGAAATCGTAGAGGAACGGATCTTCAGGGGTCCAGGTCTTGGGCTCTTTGATCTTGATGTTGATATCTTTGCCTGCCTCGCCCTTGCCGGATGCAACCTGGCGGCCGCCGTCAAAAATCTTGACCTCAACGGTGCCGTTGCCGGTGGATGTGGCCGCATTTACACAGAAGGTGCTCAAATCCAGGTACGGGGTGATTTTCAGGTTGTTGATGTGGGTCTCAGCCACGGGCTCCATCCATATCGTCTGCCAGATGCCGGTCACGGGGGTGTAGAAAATGCCGCTGTTCTCGTTGCGCTGCTTTCCTATAGCGTGGAAGTCGGCATCGGTTTTATCGGTGACTTTGATTACAATTTCATTCTCACCCTTCTTGAGATATTCGGTGACATCTTCGCTGATGGATGTGAAACCGCCGGTATGCTTGCGCACGTACTCACCGTTGATCTTGATTTCTGCAACGCAGTCAATGCCGCCGCAGTTGAGCAGCACGTGCTGCTTGAGGTAACTTGCAGGGATTGTGACCTTGGTGGAATAGGTAATGCAGGAGTCCATACCCACTCGCTTGCCCACGCCGGAGAGAGCGCTCTCTACCGGGAACGGAACCAGAATTTTGCCCTTGCTGCCGTACATCTTATAGTCCCAGAAGCCGTTAAGGTTCATCCACTTGCTGCGGACCATCTGCGGACGGGGATATTCAGGCAGGACATTTGTCGGGTCCAGATTTTCGCCCCACTCCGTCAGGATGTGGTCACCGGCAGGTGCCCAGTCGTAGGTTTCTTTTTTCTCGGTGCAGGCAGCTACTGCCACCATAGCCGCCACTATCAGCAAAAATTTCTTCATATGCGTCATAAAAAAATAAAAGATCAGCTCACAAAGCTAATCTTTTATTCTTAAATATCAGTTATTTTCTGTTAGTCGCTGAGAGAGAAGCGGCAGAAAGCGGTGACCTTGGCCTCGGGATCTACACTCTTGATGTAATCCTTGACGCTGATCTTGCCTTCCATTACGAACTCCTGATTCTCCAGAGTCTGCTCCTTGAAGAATTTTGCAAGGCGACCCTTGGCGATGTTCTGGATCATACCCTCGTTGAGGTTTGCCTTCTGGGCCTCGGATACGGTAGCGATAATCTCGCGTGCCTGAGCTGCCTGAGCCTCGGTGAGCCAACCCTTTGCGGTATTGGAAGAGATGTGGTCGTCGCTGTCGCAGTGAGCCGGGTTGATGCCTGCTTTCTTGAGGGCATTGTCCACAGCCTTGCGAATCTGCTCTTCTTTGGTCTTCTCAACTGCAACTTCCAGCTCCTGCTTTACAACAGCCTCGGGAACGCTGGCCTCGTCTACTGCAACGGGCTTCATAGAAGTCACCTGCATTGCGATGTGCTTTGCAAGATCTGCAGAAACCACTTTGTTGAAGCCGACAATGGCGCCGTCCTTGTGGGTGAAGTGGATGTAAGAGCCTAGGAAAGCTGCCTGCATCTTTGCGTAGTAAGCGATAGCGTGTTTCTCGCCACACTTTGCAGCCTG
>JAEEGG010005429.1_pt1 | contig 30289 bp, 32 predicted proteins | sample 9134161 | NCBI WGS metagenome assembly JAEEGG01 (sample SAMN16246543, study PRJNA631951) | gut metagenome | biome: gut microbiome; feature: rumen; material: CR-attached | host: Bos | place: Iran: Karaj | collected 2018-10
ATTCGAGAAAATCCCATTATCTACCGAGCGTCAGATAGCCATTATAGAGCATCAGATAGATGAGATAACCCTTGCGATACAGCAGGCAAAAGCTGACAGGGGCGAGCGTTATACCATAAAGGAAATGGAGAAAAGCAGGAAAAATCTTGTGGCAAAGCTTGATAAATTAAATGATAATACACGTAAGGATAATGTCGTAACCTTCGAGCAATTGGGCGTTGACAGACTCTTTGTAGACGAGTCGCATTCGTACAAGAATTTGTTCCTATATACGAAAATGCGTAATGTTGCCGGCATAGCACAGACCGAGGCTCAGAAGTCCCAGGATATGTTCAATAAATGCCAGTACCTTGATGAACTCACAGGAGGAAAGGGAGTGACATTTGCCACGGGTACACCTATTTCCAACTCTATGACGGAGTTATATACAAATATGCGTTACCTGCAGAACAGTACTCTGAAGCGTCTGGGATTAGGACAGTTTGACAGCTGGGCGGCGACATTCGGAGAGACACAGACAGCCATAGAGCTGGCACCTGAGGGAACCGGATACCGTGCAAAGACAAGGTTTGCAAAGTTCTTTAACCTGCCGGAGCTTATCTCACTTTTTAAGGAAAGTGCGGATATCCAGACACCGGATATGCTGAAGCTCCCGGTACCCGAAGCTGAATATGAGAATGTAGTATTAAAACCATCGGAAGCACAGAAAGAAATGGTGCAGTCCTTAGCAGAAAGGGCGGAGATGGTGCGTAACCGTATGGTTGATTCCTCAGTTGACAACATGCTCAAGATAACCAATGACGGAAGGAAACTTGCTCTTGATCAGAGGCTTATATCCGATATTTTACCTGATGCAGAGAACAGCAAGTCAACAGCCTGTGTCGAGAATGCTTTTAAAATATGGCAGGACACCATGGAAGAAAAATCAACCCAATTGATTTTTTGTGATCTTTCGACACCTAAGGGTGACGGAACTTTCAATGTATATGAGGATATAAGGGATAAGCTCGTAGCAAAAGGAGTACCCAAGGAGCAGATTGCTTTTATACATGATGCAAATACAGAGATTAGGAAGTCGGAACTCTTTGCAAAAGTCCGTAGCGGTCAGGTGCGTTTTCTGCTCGGTTCCACTGCAAAAATGGGAGCCGGAACAAACGTCCAGGACAGGCTCATAGCCCTGCATCACCTTGATGTACCCTGGCGTCCGGCTGATATCCAGCAACAGGAAGGCCGTATACTCCGTCAGGGAAATATGAATGACAAGGTAAAGATCTTCCGGTATGTTACGGAAAATACGTTTGACAGTTACTCATGGCAGCTTATCGAGAACAAGCAGAAATTCATAGGGCAGATAATGACGAGCAAAAGCCCGGTACGGAGCTGTGAGGATATAGATGATGCAGCATTATCATATGCGGAAGTAAAGGCACTTGCAACAGGTAATCCATATATTAAAGAGAAGATGGACCTTGATATTCAGGTATCTAAGCTTAAACTATTAAAGGCAAACCATACCAGTCAGAAATACCGGCTGGAGGATCAGATAGCGGTACATTATCCGAAACTTATAGAAACACTAAAGGAGAGGATAGAAGGCTTCAAAGCTGATATAGCATTATATAACGCTAATAAGCCTGTGGAACCTGAGAAAACTGATATGCCGGAACATAATGTCCAAACCACTACAATAGTAGAAAAAGAAGCAAAGAAAGATAATACAGAAAAGACCGATAATTTCCGCATGAAAGTTGCAGGAAAGACTTATGATGATAAAAAGGAAGCCGGTACTGCGATTATCTCCATGTGCAAGGAACTTAAAGCCTTTAAGGAAGCTACGGAGATTGGAGAATACTTAGGTTTCAAGATGTCTGCAAGCTTCGAGCCTTTTACATCAAAGTTCAAGCTGACACTTAAAGGGCAGATAAGCCATGAAGTAGAGATAGGCGGAGATGCGGGCGGTAACATAGTCCGTATCGGAAATATGCTTGAAGGTATGGAAAAGCAGCTGCAGGAAGCGGAGCTGAGGTTATCAAATGCCGAGCATCAGCTTGAAACAGCCAAGGTCGAGGTAACAAAGCCCTTTGAAAAAGAACAGGAGCTGAATGACAAACTTGCAAGGCTCACAGAACTTAACGCACTCCTGAACATGGACGAAAAGGGAGATAACACCCTTGATGTTGACGAAGAGTCAGTAGGTGACGGTAATCTTGCCATGGCAAGCGAGAAGAAAGCGGTATATATGGCATCGGAACCGGAAATAGCTTATACTCCGACACCTCAGAGACAACAGGCATCCTGGAAAGAACCTAATGAAACTAAGGACAGAAGGAATGCCGGTCCTTTTCATCAGAAACTACAGGATAAACTTCGTCAGGTACAGGAAAGTAAGACAAACAAGGACACACCGGTAAAAGCACACGATATCCAGAAGCGGAATACCGAGAAAGGAGCGATATGAACGATACAGAACATACAGAAACCATAGAAAACACCGAAGAAACGGATGCAGTAGCTACCCTTAACAGCACATCGGAACTGGCAGCTTTCTTAAAGGAAAACGATGGGAAGATAGTGAGTGTGAGGATAGAGTTTGTAGGAGGTGCAGATGGCAGATGAATATGAATTAAAGCAGGTGACAGTCCGTCTGAGACTGTGTGAAGATACCCCTTTATATAGCGAACAGAAGCTGACGGATTCTCAAAAGGCAGTAGATGTAATGGCTCATGCCCTGGCAGAAATGGACAGGGAGTACTGCTGTGTGGTGAACCTTGATGCCCAGAAACGTCCGATAAACTTCAATGTAGTCAGTATCGGAGATACATCACAGACCCATATACCGGTACAGAATCTGTTTAAGGCAGCCCTTCTGAGCAATTCAACTAATATCATGGTCTTTCATAATCATCCGTCAGGCTCACTAACACCGAGCCAGGCTGATCTGTCAGTTACAAAACGTATGGTAGAAGCAGGGAGACTCATAGGGATCCCGGTCACTGACCATATAATAGTGGCCGGAGGTTCCGGGCTTCATACAAGTATCAGAAGCATGAACCCAGAGTTGTTCAGCGTCGTGGCTGATCCTTATAAGGAGTTTATAGCTGAAGAAGAACCTAAAAAGCGTGTATCAGTAAAGGGAAAGATAGCTGAGAAGCAAGCTATGGTAGTACATAAAGATAGACCAGTCAAGGAAAAATGGCAAGAAAGATAAGACATAAACCCATTAAAAACGATTGATTATAGGGTGCTGTGAAAAAAGTCCCGTAAAAAAAGAACGCTTTCAGCCATAAAAGTCTGGCAGCGTTCTTTTTGTTTTGGTATACATATCTTCAAGACTGATCAGCTTAGTTTTGCCTGTTCTTCGTCTGCCATACAAAATGGTCATTATGACCACTTTTTGCTTATATTTCTCATCTAACACTCTTAATTCAGCTGTCTGTCCCCTAAATATCTCCTGCATACATCTCCATGCAATATAAATAAAAATGAATTTAACCGAAAAGGACTAGACGAAATGGATTTTTTTCCGCTACTATTTGTGGCAACTTTTGTTTTTATGGAAAAAGAACGGTTGCCCTGTGAATAGTAACGTTTGATTATATCGGCCTGATAAATTTCGAAATAACTATTGACAAATAAACAATAGTGTGATAATCTATAGTTGCAAAGCGATTCAATGTATTTTTTTAAGGAAGGACATATAAAATCATATGGAAAAAACAGATTATATTATCAAATTGAAAATGAGATTACTTCCTTTCCTAAATAGAAAAGCTGTCTCGGATATTCTGGAGGACTATTATAATGATTCTTGTGATGATGAAAAAATGTTGTCAGGATACGGCGAACCGAAACATTTTGCCTATGAAATAAAGAAAACGGCAAAAGATAAAAACTATGGCTATATAATTAAAGCGGTTTTATTAACTTTGGTTTTACTAATGTCCGTTATTCTGTTAAGGACAATACCATTATGGATGTATTCACTAATTGTTTTAGCAGAGCTGTGTATACTCTTTCTTTCGCTCACAATGGATTATTTACTGCCTTTTAAGGATGAAATACATAAAAATGAAAAAATAGAATTTATAATAGTTGAAGCAATACTATTAGTTATTGGTTTGGCGGCAATAATCTTTATGTCTTTACTTCCAAGTTTTATTGAAAATTATAACGGAGAAAAACATGAAATCGGCGGGAAAATTTCTGCGATACTGTCTGTTGCGATAGTTGTCACTGCTATTGTTTTTGGATATTCGGTCTATAAATATATTCAAAAAAACAAGTTATGGTTTGGCGGAGCATTAATTCAAACGTTAATATATATTATTGTTTTAATTACCTTTATTAGTCATTTGGGAAATTATGTGACATCTAATAACATTGAGGAATGTCCGGCAACTTTTTTAGAATCAGTTGCTTTGAGTTTGATTTATTATAAAATGAGGATAGTAAAAAATAAAGGAGTATAAAGAGTGGGAAGAAACGAATGGATGTACAGTTAAAAAAAGGCATTATTGAAATGTGTATTTTAAAGAGCATAGCTGATAAGGATATGTATGGATATCCGATAATGCAAAAAATGGAAAAATATTTTCCGGAAACTGATAACAGTTCAATTTATGCAATACTAAGAAGATTGAACTTAGAAGGATATACTGAAACTTACAAGGGAAGAGAATCAGGAGGACCAACAAGGAAATACTATAGAATAACTGAAGGGGGGCGAAAGTATTTAGCAACCAAAATCAAAGAATGGAATATGATACACAGGATTGTTGAAGATTTTGGTTTAAACGGAGAATCGGAGCAGTCGTAGTCTATGTAGTCAACAAATAACACAGGAGGATAGGATTATGTTTACAAAGAGGTTTATTGCAATTCTTTTTTCAATGGTTTTATTTATAGGTAACGTTTCTGCTTTTGCATCAACATCGCCAAATAGTGAAAACACAGAGGCAATAATAGTTTCTGAAAGAACATATTATGACGAAGATTTAGAAGCTGAGGTAAGGGAAGTCATCACGTATGAGCCGGTCTATGAAAAAAGTAACAATCGTAATATTGTAGGAAGTGGTCATTATACAAAAAGCAATACATACACTTGGATGAGTGGTGAGGAAATGGTCTATTATGTTGGTGCTGATTTTGAATGGAATGACGATGAAAACTATATTTATGCTTATAATCCTATAAGCGGAGTTTACAATCAACCAGCTTCAATAGCTATAATAAATACTGACAGGAATATTTCATATGGGCAGTACTTATTCTTTTTTAATAGATATGTGGATGTTGATTTCTCTTTCCAATCATATAATATGATTGGGTCGACAAAAGATTTTAGTATAAGTATCAGAGTAAGTCAGACAGGTTCAGTTTCATAATACGAGGATAGTAAATAATTATAGTCAGTTGTTAGATAATCCGGGACGTTACAATGGATAAAAGTACAAGTAAACGATTCATATGAGGTATATGACTCAGATTGGTATCTATATAGTAGTTCAAGTGGAAGAAGTGGAAATACAGCATATTCAAGTTTTGTATTTAAGCAATATTCAACAGGAAAACAGGAACCAGGTTCATTAAGTATCTCATGTTCAGGAAATGGTACAACATATTAAGCAGATTATGGGTCTAATCGTTTAGCAATTGGAGGAGAAAATTATAGATGAAGAAATTATTATTTGTTTTTTTAACTCTTATGATGGTTTTAATATTTAGATCATATAATGTTTCTGCCGATGATAATGCAGAAAATCTCAAAAAAGTGATATATACAGTTGAATCCAATAATGGCGTTAATATTTCGCCATTGGACACATATGACATGGTAGATATATCCGGAGAAAAGAGATTTTTTGTTGTTACATTCATGTGTGATGGAAATAATGGTTTTGCAATATTAGATAAGGAAGAAGACGAAGTTGCAATATATGCCTTAAATTCATCTGTAGAGTTTGTTCATGAAAAGCCTATGATGTTGGTTAGTTTATTTGATTATGTCGTAATAGATGAAGAAAATGATTCAGCAGTATCTTTGGTTTCAGGAATTTCATATGTTTTTTCTGATTTATCTAAGGAGTTACAAGAGAGAAAAGATATTGATGAACAGGATAATGAGGAAGATAATGAATTTCTAATCCCAGATGATTATATAGAAGAATCATCCATGGAAATGAACGGAACCAGAAGCAATATAATTGTTTATGGCGGAAATGATACAAGTTTGGTGTATAAAGCTGGGAGTAATTCGGGTTCATATTCGACTGATTGTGGAATAAACGCTTCTGCAATGTACTTGAGACATATGAACAACTATTTTTACTATTCATATGTTTCTTCAGCACATAGCACTGAGACATTGTTGAAAATATGTTTGGCAGAAATATCATATAATTTATATTCCGCAACCAGCGATTTAACTATGTCAAAAGTAGCAGCGATTACTAGCACATATATAGATACTTACAGTGGTACTTATGCAGATGAGGTGTCAAGTTATTCATACTCTTGGGCAAATTACACATATCGAATAAATGGAGGATCTGGAAAACCTTGCATACTAAGAGTTCCTGCTGGTACCACGGGCTATTGGACACAAGCTCATGCCGTTCTAGGAGTTGGTTATACTTATGGAGCTACTGATTCTAGCGGTTATTTGATTGTTAACAGTGGATGGACTAACCTTGGATATGTGCAAATTCCGACATCAGTGCCAAATAAAATGATAGCTTAAATTTTTCAATGCTTTTGAGGCTATTACAGCCCAATTTTATTGGGGAATTCATTCATTATATGATTGGAGTTAGCTATATTATGAAAAAATGTCTATCAATCAACGCTTGACACTGAAGATATATATGATATAGACATTATTTATAATATTGATGGCAGTATAGATGTTATCGTTACATATTTATCCGAAGTAAAGACGTTTCTGATTGGGGACAGAAGTTATAATACAAAAACAACCGAAAAAGCATGGTATCATTTGGAAGGCGTTGATATTACTTGCAAGGCAAAATTAGTGGCAACCTTTTTATATGATGGAAGTTCAGCTTTGTGCATGGCCAGCAACGATTCATATGAGGTATATGACTCAGATTGGTATCTATATAGTAGTTCAAGTGGAAGAAGCGGAAATACAGCATATTCAAGTTTTGTATTTAAGCAATATTCAACAGGAAAACGGGAACCAGGTTCATTAAGTATCTCATGTTCAGAAAATGGTACAACATATTAGGAAAATTATAGGTTTGATTGTCATGGAATAAGGAGTTTATGCCTACTTTTATGAGTTTAGATATATCTGGAAGGTAAGTCGGATTCTTGAATTGATAAGGCTATCATTATTATCAAATAGGGTATTTCGATAGTAATTCAGTATTTTTATAAAATTAGAAAAAATTTGGAGGTGACAGAATGAGAAAAATATCTTTGGTAATATTTGTTACAATAATTATGATTCTTTGTTTGAAACCTTTTGAATGTAAGGCAGATGAACAAGATAATTATGAAGAATACAGAATAAAACTTAATGAGTTAAATGAAGAATTAGGAACAGATTTCATTCTAGATGAAAATCCTGAGTTTGCCTTAGCTTTTGGATCAATGAATTTAGGGAAAATGTCAATAGAAGAGTTTGAAGAGTATGTTAGAGGTATCTATGCTAAAGAATTTTGCTCAAAAAAAGAGCCTTTGAAAGCCGATGAATATGAAACAGATTGTAAGGACGTTAAGACACGAGAAAATCCTGTAATGACAACACAAAAGTGCTATTATGACAACTTGGGGAATTATTTTTTCATAGAAGCGTTAACGATGTATATCAGTGGTACATATAGATATGCGTCAGGTTTATCAAGTTATGGATATTGTATAGTAGCTTATCCTGCGTATGAGATTCAGTCGGCATCTTATGAATTCAAAGACAATTATACCAAAGTCACCCTTTCAACAATGTGTTATAAAAAAATTAACGATAATACATATTGGCTTACCGTATATTATCCCCAGATTACATTTGTTGCTGGGGCTGGTGATATTCCCTATGATCCGGGAACTGTCATAGTATAAATATGTTATTTGGTACAAGTCGGGGGTTAGAAAAGTATTTATGAAGAAAATTGGCATATTTATTTCAAGCATATTGGGGATTATATGTATTATTACTATTGTCTTAGTTGTAAAAAGCATATATAAGAGACCGTCTTCTGGCTCTGAGGCTTTGAAACCTTATGAAGACCGTCTTGAAGAACTTAATTCTGAATTGGGGGCTAATATGGTTATATATATTTCCGAATCTGATCCCAATTATGAAGAAAATATCCAGTTTTATACATCTATGACTATGGAAGAGTTTGATAATTATATTAGAGACTTGTATGATAAAACAAAAGAATATGATGAAACAAATAATCTGTCAGATGTTCCATATAAAAATATAACCAAGGAGGAGTTTGAAAAAATCAAGCAAGATTTCTCAAACAATAGTAAGGGTTTTGAGGTTATAGATAAAAGTAATACAAATGCTGATAAGGAATAAGAGAACTATAACTGGCAAAAAGATTTTGGGATAATATGTGCGATTAGAAATGGTTGATAAACGGGAGCAGGTTTGACTTGCTCCCGTTTTGAAGATTATTAAGATATATGAACATTGGTTGAACATTCTTTGACCATTGCCTAAAATTATTATGATAATACCATACGATTTCATACATAGGTAATGAGTTTGGCAGGTAAGATATTGGGATATGCTAGGGTAAGTTCAAAGGAGCAGCACCTAGATCGACAGATAGCTGAACTGGAAAAATATGTAGCACATGAAAATATACTTGTCGATAAAGCCAGTGGGAAAGACTTGGATAGACCAAGTTACCAAGCGTTAAAAGGAGCCTTGGGGTTGAGAAAAGGGGACACTCTATATGTCACATCACTTGACCGATTGTCACGTAGCAAGCAAGACATAAAAACTGAGTTGGAGTGGTTTAAGGCTAATCAAGTTACATTAAAGATATTAGACTTACCGACCACTATGATTGAAGTACCGGAAGGTCAGGACTGGATACTTGAGATGATAACAAATATCCTTATCGAGGTCCTTGCTTCGATGGCAGAGCAGGAATGGTTAACTATACGGAAAAGGCAGGCTGAAGGAATAGCTGCTGCTAAAGCTAAAGGAAAGTATCTGGGAAGACCAAGGATAGTTACTCCGAAGAACTTCGAAGAAGTATACATCAAATGGAAGACAAAAGAGATAACGGCAGTGAGAGCAACATCTGTTTTGGGTATCTCAAGAAGTAACTTCTATAAATTGGTTAAGCTTCAGGAGACGATACCAGAAAAATGCTGATATCTGTTTTTTAAGGTCACTGACTTTGTTGACATGTCAATAAAATAGGTAAGGAACCTAAAAAACCACCATGGCTTACAAAACCATGGTGGGTTTAATGGTGTACCTTTATAGACTATTCGTCCTTGTATCAAAGATTGGTAATGCAATGCCCAAAGAGTCGATTTGGCAGAATACTGTATTTGAAGTGGTCATTGGTAATTAGAAGAATTGATTAAAAATTTTAAATGAAAAGGGTTGACTGATAATAAAAAGAAATGTAAAATAAGTATGCTAGCGGTGATTAAAAGTATGGATGCCGATAATATAGTCAAAGGAGGGAAGTTCAGATTTAAAATGGCACCCGTTATTTTTTTGACTGTTGGTAAAACGTTTTAGAAAATGATAGATTTGATAAAAAAAGGAGAAGAAGGTATGCCACGAAAAATAATAGCAATGCTTTTAGTGTGTTTTTTGCTAATGGGTTTAACGGATACGAAAATAAATGCAGCCAATGTGGACAACACAGATAGTATAGATATTACAAAATGTGTCCTTTATGCTCAGCAAAATACGGATGCGATTACAATTAATGCTGGAAATTTATCTATCAATGGGGATGTTGTTTCGGGAGGAAACAACACTTTTACAGCCAGATCTAGAAACGTAAATGGAACAATCTATGATAATCAGGAAATATCTATGTTAAGATTAATGCCTAACATAGAGAAAAAGTATTTAGCAAATTCAGATTATTATAATGAAGATTATGTTTCTGAGAATTTCAATGAAAACATCAATAAATCAAAATATTGTGCATGCTCTTTCTCGTGCAGTAATTTTCTGTCTGTAAATAATTCTGCAATAATGGTTGGTGGAGATGTTACAATAAAGAACTCAGTCACTAATATGAATAATGCGATACTGGCGTCAATTGTAGGTGATATTTATATTGAATCAAACAATTTTTCGGTAGATGGGCTCATTTATGCTCCTTTAGCAATGGAGGAAATTCCAGTTCAAATGCATTATCATATTCAAACGCTACAGTAACTCTTTACAGTGGGAATAATATCTTTGACCCTATAGTTTATCATATTCCCGTCGGAAAAGAGGGTACTTATTGGTACGTTTTTGAAATAAAAAATTACAAAATTTCAAAAATTGATAGAATAGAATAGTACTTTATAATGGAGGTGATTTTACTTATGACTAAGTTAAAAAGCACTGTCATTTCAATCATTATTGTTGGTATTATTATATTTGGAACTTCATGTAATAGCTCAGATGAAAATATAAAGGCTGATGAAATAGTCATTTCTGCTTCTGCTACACATTATGACTTTCCTCTAGATAATATATTAAAGTATAAAGGCATTATAATAGACGAAGATTTTATTATTTATGTATTTGGTGGTCGATCGGAATTAGTTGAAGCTTTAAACAATACAGACGACGTGAAATTGTGGACAGAATATAATAACATTTCCAAAAGAAAAACTACCGATGAATGGAAATTGATACAAAATATAGAAAATTGGTATCTAGTTATCTATTGTGATCCAAGTAACTATGATTTAGAAGCCGGTATTGTTGTCTCGGATTGTTTAGAAGATGATGGATACACCATTGATTATCACAAAACCAATAAGACAATAATGAAAATTTGGGATTTGGAGACACCAAAGTTAAAAATTCAAAAGCTAGACGAAGAGGATTTATTTCAATATTTTGATAATGGTACATGGTCGGAGGTATCTAGAAAGGGGTATATAAACTTGGATCCATAATTTAATTACGTTTATATAAGAGGATTCTACATAATCTTAGCTCTGCGTCAAAGTGCGCAGAGCTTTATTTGTATCGCAGGTACAAATAAACCACCTGCTATGCAGGTGTGTTCCGAGATAGCTTTAGCTTCAAGAATAAAACCTCCTGAGGTATAATAGTGTTGGTTCGCCAACCGCACAATATCAACCGAAGGAGGTTTATCCGAAATGGACTATAATAGTTTAGCACATACGACGTGGGAATGTAAGTACCATATTGTATTTGCACCAAAATTTCGTAGAAAAATTATCTACAATCAATTAAGAGCAGATATAGGTAGAATCCTGAGTGAACTGTGTAAAAGAAAAGGAGTAGAGATAATAGAGGCAGAAGCTTGTCCTGATCATATACACATGCTTGTAAGGATACCACCGAAGTACAGCGTGTCAGAAGTGATGGGATATCTAAAAGGGAAGAGTTCTCTGATGATAAGGTGTTATTTTGAAGATGACAATGGCTTCCCTGGGGGAGTACAGGTTGCATCGAATCGAGCTTATAGGCCGGATTATGCATATCGTTTTAACGATAAGGATGTAATTGAGGAATTGTTTGATTTGGGATATAGAATTGGTAATAATTAATCAACAACTGAAGAATCGATGAAAGATAAAAGGATTATTCCCGTGGAGAGAATAATCCTTTTTTGTTGTGCGCCTAGCGGCGCACGTTTCTAACGGGTTAAAGTCCCGAATCCGCCCGGTAGTGGGAAGATATAGCCGAAGGCAAGGGTGTCCGCCGCGAGGCGGAATCTGAAGGAAGCTGAATGTGGGGAACATACTAACCCACGGGCAAATCTCCGGTCTGACGAACAGAAATCTCATATAAGGTTATGCATGAGGGTAAGGCTGCGGCACAAGTCGAAGCCTAATAACTACACGGAATCATGCATGATAAATGAGGCAGATAGATGGAGAGGAAGAAACGTGTGGTACCTGAGGATTTGGCATGGCAGGCTGGTAACAGCCGAAGAGGCTATTGGTGATAACAGAAAGGTTACCAGTAGCATTTTAATACATAAAATTAAAAAATCTATTTGAATAGAAAAAAACTGTTGACATTAATCAAAATATATGCTATATTTTGATTAATCTATTCGAATAGATAAATTTAGTGTAATAAATCTGGATCTTAGAGAGAGGAATAATAAAACTATGGAGGTACCCAGAATATTTGAAAGTGAATACCGCTTATGCAGGATTGTATGGAGAAATGAGCCTATAAAAAGTGGTAAGTTAGTTGAATTATGCAAAGAGGAATTGGGCTGGAAACCATCAACAACTTACACCGTAATTAAAAAGCTATCAGAACGAGGAATCCTTGTTAATGAGAAAATGATAGTAAGAAGTCTTATAAAAGAAGAAGAAGCTCAGATTGCTTTTATAAGAGACATACTGGATGCTCGATTTGACAGTTCATGTCCTGCGTTTCTAACGGCATTTTCAAAAAGCAAAGAAATGACTGAAAATGATATTAAAGAAATTGAGGAAATGATTGAAAAAATCAAAAAACAAAAGGGAAAATAGTAATTCTTGAGGAGGTAATATGGTATTTATTTTCGAAAATCTTCTTAAGACAAGTTTATATTCATGCTTAATTGTTATTATTATTTTTATTTTCAGAATAATTTTTAAAAAAGCTTCCAGATCTGTTATATGTTTATTATGGGTTTTATTAGGGATTAGACTAGTTTTTCTGTTCCCTATAGAAAGCCGTTTTGCAGTCATACCTGAAATATCTGAAAGTGCTTTGACGGACAATCTGGATATAAAAACAAATACGTATGGGATGGATGTTGTAGTATTAGGAGAATCAAATACCCTTAACAATTATTTAAACATAAACAATGAAGGAACCCTGCCACAGAGCTATTCTGAACCCATAGAATCTGTCAAAAATCAATCCAAGGATTCGATGATTGAAATTAAAGAAGAAAGAGCAAACAGTAGTATTATACGCTCTTTTGAACCGTTGAAATTACTTAGCTGTATTTGGGTTTTGGGAACTTTTGGAATGTTGTTTTATGGCATAATAAAAATTGCTATATTAAAAAGAAAGCTTTTAACTTCTATAAGGGATGCATACGATAAGAATGTTTTCTATACAGAATGTACAAAGTCAGCATTTATTTATGGGATATGCAGACCCAGGATATATGTAGGTTTTTGTGTAGAAGAGAGTGAAAAAACATATATTATCAGCCATGAGAGAGAGCATTTACGAAGAGGAGATCATATAACGAAACTCATTGGATTCATATTGCTTTCGTTGTATTGGTTTGCTCCATGGATCTGGGTTGCATTTGTTTTGTTCTGTAAGGACATGGAATTGGCTTGTGATGAAGGCTTGATCAAGGCAATGGATTCAGAACAAAGAGCAAAATATGCAGGAGCACTGTACAAATATGGTTCAATCAGGATGTTGCCCGGTTTTGGGATGGTTCAGTTTGGCGAAGTGAGTATTAAGGAAAGGATTAAAAAAATTATGGAATTTAGGAAGAAGTCAAAATGGATATCTTTTGTCATGATAGCCGTTTTGATAGCAAGTATTGTAATATTTATACCAGTTCGTAATTCTAAAGCAACCGATAGCAATGATGATAATGCATTGAATGAGAAATACAATACATTATCAGATGAAACTTCCCTATCTCAGGAAAATATTCCTGTATATATGAAAAAAGACAAAAACATAGACGGGGAAGATGTCGATAAACTATTCAGGTATTTAAATACTGAAACCCGGGAACTGTTTATCCCGACTGACGTTACAGAAATAAGTGATCTTGATGTATTTTATTTATGCAGATTACATGTTAAGGATCGGCCAGTACATATAGTCGTGGATGAAGGCAATAATGTTTTTGATAGCAGGGAGAATTGTGATGCCATTATAGAAAAATCAACCGGAAAGCTTGTTTTGGGCTGTGGAAATACGATTATACCTAATTCTGTTACGGAAATAGCAGATAATGCATTTGCAAACTGCGCAGAATTAACTAATATCAAGATACCGGATAATGTAACAAAGATAGGTAAAAATGCTTTTGCAGAATGTGGAAATCTTCAAGAAGTAATCCTGCCAGAAGGGGTAACTGAGATTGGCATTGGAGCCTTTTCAACATGCGGTTCCTTATCTTCGGTTAGCTTACCAGAATCTGTAATATATATAAGAGACTATGCATTTGGTTATTGTGGAAGATTAACTCAAATAAATCTTTCAACGGCTGTTATGGAAAATGGACTTGGTGTAGACTCTTTTACTGGTTGTTTTTCTTTGAACAAAAATATAAAAGATGCGATAATGGAAAAAAATCAGAACGCGTACAGACTAAATCTACAAGGGGATGACCTTTCAAATGTAGAATATCATTTTAAAGAAGAAGCACCGGATATGATCGATTACCCGGATAACAGTTATTACGCAGTACTTGATTCTCTTGATCAATTTGGAAATCTTTCCATGAGAGTGGTCGAATATTCTCAAGATAGTAGTAGATATATTTTTACAGGTGAGAAAAAGATTATTAAAATATCAAATGACTGCAAGATAATTGTTAAGGGGAAGACTGAGAAATCTGAAGAAAAGTTGCGTTATTTAAACCAAAATGACCTTAGGTATATCTGTAATTATTATACAGTGGCGATGGATAGTGAAAATATCGAAGAGATAATTATGCATGAATATGTTTATCCATTTATCTGTGTTGAAGAAAATAATGAAATTGTAATGCTTAGAGAAAAAATATAATTTAGAAATCATGTAAAGGAGATTGACTATGAAGAACAAGAAGATAATTATTTCAATAATACTGTGTGTGATTATAACTTTTTCATTTTCGTATGGAGATGCGGTAGCCGCTATGTTTGGATATAGTGAGCCGACAGTTGCTTGGAATTGGAGTACTGGTGGTACAACATACAATATAAGTGGAAACAGTAGCTATCAAACACTATACACAGAGTACTATTTTACAAATGCTAACGCTTATAGTGTAAATATAACAAGTGCAACAAATTCTGGAAGTCAAATGTCGGTAAAACTTTGGAAAAGGACTACTGGGGGAAAAACATTGATAGATGAATTTATAGTTCCTATAGGTGGAACTGTAAGCAAATCATATTGGTCAAGTACGATATCATATTCAGGAATATACTTCCTTGAGTTTTCTCCATCGGCATTTTTTTCGGGATATATCTCAAAAATATATTAATACCATGGACAACAGCAAGAGATATATACCGTAAAATAAGGGTTGGCATGCTATATGAGTATTTTAATTGCATATTATTTTTACGACATAGGCTTTAGAAATCTTGTAACCACTGACAATGATCCACAGATCAGATAAAACTTGAAAAGAAAATATTGTACAGAACTAAAGAAATTTATAAGAAGATTTAATGAATTGCGATCTTTAATAGTCTGTGTGTCAGAGATATATAAAAGGGAAAATAGATGTTGAAAAAATAAAAACCATTAGATGAAATTAACTAGTGTCTGTTTTTGCCTTAAAAAGCAGACACTAATTTTGTCGGTTTTTATGAGTAGACACTAAAAATAATTTTATGAGAGATATTTAGACACAATCATTTAGTAAATTATGGATATGTTGTTACTTAAGTTAAAAAAGCAGTAAATTTGTAAAAAATTTGTAGAGGGCTTTAGTTATGTATGTAATAATTCGTTTTATAGGGCTGATAATTCGACAGTTTATTCTGCCTAATCCATTTGAGACGATGTGGCCTGAACAGGCTTTTGTTATCAACTGGGCCATTGGTTTGGTTCTTTTGCCAGCATCGTATGTTATTACTGGCAGATGGTATCATCGTGGCGAAGATCCTATGGTTGGCAGCCTGATGTTTAATTTTATTTACATATGCCTATCCCTTGGACTATGGGGGATACTCTTATTAGCCAAATCAATATCGGACAATAAGGTTGCCACAGTAATAATCGCCTCTGTCATACTTACGATAGTGGTTGCTATAGCACTTGTAATACGACATATATACAAAAAGAAGAGAACAGAAGCCGAATCACAAGAATAATAACAGAGAAAGATTAGGATACTTGCAATGGAAAGACAGAAAAAGTGGGTGCCCCTTTATATTCAGGTCTTGACAGGAGGTATTAAAGAAAAGTTTGATATGCTAGCATTGAAAGGCGTGAAGCTATTGAATGTTGCCAGACCGTATAGCAATGATACGGAGAACTAAGCGAAAGATAATTTAGCGTTTATTTGATTATGGATAATAGTATCTGTTATATGTAAGAGCTGCTAGTATGAAGGGGTGGTTAAGAACATATTATATCTTAAAGAACAAGGCGTTGTTGGGATGGTAACGGATGTTTTGAATTTCGCCTGCAGATATTTTGTGCGAGCTTTTATTTACGAGGTTGTCTTTATATAGGATAATAACGAAGATAGAACGTAGTTTTACTATGTTTGAGGCAGTGAATCTTTTGGCACAGGTGATTGTTACGATTACATCTAACGTTTACACTGCGCTGAAGCTTAAATAGCATAAAAAGAGCAACCTATCACTTCGGCTTGGGGTGTGTGCTTAAGCGACTGAAAACTAAAGGAGACCGTATGATACACGCAGCCCTTTTATCTAGTAACATATGGATCTTGAAAGTTTGGTGAACTCTATCAGAACTAAAGAAATTTTTATCAGAAAGCTTGAGATATTCAGGCTTTTTCCTTTTTACGTGATTTGGGAAAATATAATATAATCCACTATTGCAAAAAAAAGCAGTTCGTTGTATAATTAATCATAGGGGTAGTATACCCTTTTTACAGTTGCTGTAGGCGTGCATTGAGTCGGTACTAACGCTTAAGTATGAGGTAAAAAGGAAAGGAAAACAGGACAGTGGATTTTGAAGAAGGCTTTTTAGATATAGAGAAGATAAGAGTACATGTCAGACAAGGTGATGTAGTCTGGCGAGATCATGCAATGAAAAGGCTCCGCGAACGAAAAATATCTAGGGAGGATGTTCGCAGTGCAATATAAAATGGGGAGATTATTGAGGATCGACCAGATGATATTCCTACGCCAAGTTGTCTGATTTTGGGGGCGAATGTAAAGGGAAGATACCTTCATGTAATTTGTGGAATGTTAGATGAAATGGTTTATATTATTTCAGCATATTATCCTGATCCTAATAAATGGGAAGCTGATTTTGTAACCAGAAAGGGGTAAGAAATTATGAGATGTATAATGTGTAAAGGAAATGTTATTAAAACAAATCGTACATATATTCAGGAATTTGACAACTGCATTATAATTATCAAAAATGTACCTGCGCTTGTTTGTTCTCAGTGTGGAGAAGTGTATTACAGTGATGAAATAGCAGAAAAGTTGGAGGAGATAGTAGATCGTCTTCAGGTTATGGTAAAAGATGTGGCCATATTTGAATATGATAAAGTTGTAAAAGCGGCTTGAGCACGCTAAATGGAGCGACTGTGCATGTAAGAAGATGATCTTTCAAAAATACAGAACAGGCAGTGCACTTAATTTTGTAGGAAACTGGATACGGAAAAGCCACACATCAGGATTTAAGAGGGGCTTGGGAGGGCACTTTTCATTGTCTTATTGACCTTATATGCCCGTTTAATAGTGACAGGCACCAATGTCTAAAAGTAAAGGAATGTGAATCTTTGAACTACTTGTTTGAAAAATTAGACAATACGATACATGACATTACCGAAAAACAGGTAAAAGAGTTGTGGGAAGATAACCGTAAAGAAGCAGCAGAAAGCCGTAGGATGACAGAGGCATCATATCGTGGGGAAAACTACTACGAAAAGATAAAGGACTTTAACGCAGCTTTTTTAATGGAAATAACGTATCGGGATTCAAAGACTTCCGGGATGAAGGTGTATTACCCTCATGGAGTAGTTATAGAACAAGCCAATAGGCGTAATTATTTTAGGGGAGAAAACCAGATATATCCCAGCAGCATCCCAAAGCTGCTTAGAAAACTGAATGAATATAACAGTAAAAAAGATAAAGAATTATACAGACTCGTCTCAGATATGCGGATTTATGAGTTCAAAAGTCTTATATACTGTTTTGAACATGTTAAAAACTGGAATTATTGTGATGTGTTATATGAGCCTTTAGCGCAGCATTATGGGATAGAAACCTGCTGGCTTGATATAACAAACGATTTTAATGTAGCTCTGTTTTTTGCATGTTGCTACTGGGATGAAAAAGAGAAAAGATGGCTGCCGCTTACTCAGAAACAAACGGAAGTAGATGAAAACCATAAATACGGGATGATCTTTCACATGCCAAGTTATCAGATGCCGTTACGATGGACTCTGAATATTCCGGCATTTGTTACATACACAGATAAAATAATCGGGCAGAATGAAGAAGGTGAAAACATACATGAATCCTTGGTGCATCCACTATATCAAAAGGACATAGATAACCTTGTAGTACCGATAGGGTTTCAGCCGTTCAGAAGATGCAGCATGCAGAGTGGCTACGGTATATACATGAGAAATCCGATTCCGTTACAAATGGATACACAGTTTCAGAAATATAGATTCCGTCATAATGAAAAGCTCAGTAAATGGATATACGGATTGATGAGAGAAGGAAAGAGTATATATCCGCATGAAGGACTTGCAGAAGCTGATTTTATAATCAATCAGATTGCTAACCTGACGGAGTTTTCGAAAGAGGCGTTTCAGTATGCCCTGTATAGGAATCATTATTATCGTATAGATGATGAAGCTGAATGTCTTAAAGATTTATCAAGCTTCAGGGTGGATGGAAAAAATATTATTATTCAGGATGGCAGGCCGTGGCATATCACGCCGGGACGGAGAAGAAAGATAGACCATAAATATGATAATTTCTCATTGGAACGGGAATACAACATAATGGTTTTACAGAGAACTAAGATACCATCCCCTGATAAAATGTTCGAACCCTGGATGATACCGGATAAGGACGATGGTGAAGGGGTAAAGGATTTTAGAGTTCGTGAAAAACTCGAGTGCGGCTCAAGTATAATCGAGAGAAATTTGTTTAGCACGCTAAATACTTTGTTGACAAAGAAAAGCAGTGATTGGTGAAACTATGGATACGTACGCTGAAATTACTTTGGGGTATTATATGATGTCAAAGGAGCATGGTTTTTGAATTTCAGATACTAATAAAACGGATAAAAACTGAAAATGGTCAATGGAAACGAGCCTAGGGTAGTCTCTTTTTTTACTGATAAAAGAGAAATCTATTAGATAGCGTTAATTAAAATTTATAAATTTTTAATAGTGACAGGCACTAACGTCCTGCCGCCCCGCAGACCTCATTAAGCCCCAGCTTCCCCAGTTCAGGGAGGAATGCAAGGAATGGATCCAGCAGGAAGAGGATGTTCTCTCATACGCACTCTTCCCTCAGGTTGCTACTGACTTCTTTAAGTATCGTCAGGCACAGCAGAAGGGTATGGATGTAGCTGCAGCTGATACAGCTAACAAGGCATACCCTGTGTGATAAGGGAACTGTCAGTGTCCAAATCCCTGACGGCACATCCATATTGTTTGATAGAGACTTGAGTGTTCTGAAAATTTGAAGATTCAAAAAGTGAATATATGAGATGAAAGAAGCCACAGAATATTTTGTGGCTTCTTTTGTAGCATATATTTTAAGCTGAAACTGCATTAACATATGCGCCTAAACATGTTCTACAAGCTGATTACATATTGGTTTGTTGAGGTAGTTCTTTTATAACATGTATAGGACATGTTTGTTTAGCTGATTAATTAAAAAAATGGCTTGACATGACAATAAATATATATTAAAATAATACTTGTATGAAGTTGATGAGCATTACTACTATGGATTAGGACTGATTATGTATAATTTTAGTAGTATATGTGCTGTTACCCTGTTTTTTATGGCATTGCTTCATCATTAAAAAAAGGAGGAAGGGAAAATGAAGGTTGTTTCAAAAGAAGAAAGAAAAGAGATCGTAGGCGGTTTTACATATACCGTTAAATGTAGCCAATGTTCTTGGACCTATTCTCAAAATTATTATGAATTTATAGGTTGGGTGTTAGCTATTGGTCAGGCTAATCAGTACAAAACAAATCATGAAGCTATTCATTGTCCAACAACGTGGTAGTATTTGTGATAAAATTATTTATTTTGTTTCGTTAGGTTGCCATGTTGAAACATTTCAATGTGGCAATATTTATTTATGCATACATTGTTTTTATTAGGGGTAGGATTGATGTTTGAATGGAAGTTGAAAAAGAGCAGGTTAGTGTTTTTTATTTTATGTACATTACTTTTTTGTGTATATGTTATTACTGTTTTTTTACCACAAAGGAGAATTGCTAAGGCCATTACAGAAGAACCTATTTATATTAATGATCCTAATCTTTTAAAACAGAACTTAAATAAAATGGTTTCTGTCGATTTTGAATTTGGATTTGGCGCACAGTATATGAGAGGTTATTTTTTTGCCCCAGAGCGTTCGTATGGTTTTTTGAAAATAAAAGATATTCCTGAATTTATTACCTGTTCGAGCTCGAAATTTATAGAAATTACATTAAGCGACAGTAACTTTGTGACGTTGGATTTTTCAAAGGCGAAACCAGATGGCAATATTTATACACTAACTGGGTATGTTGATATTATTGATGAACAAGATAGAAATACTTTAAAGTCAAAAATATTAAGTCTTCATAATGAAAAAAAGATGATGAATTCTATAGATAATACAAATCTTAAGTATGTTGTTGAAATACTTGATAAGGATGAAGAACTGCAAAGATATAAAAAGAGATGTATTGGTTTGATAGTTATAACTCTAATTATGGTAGCAGCCATGGCTCTATTGATTAAAGAAGTAAAAAGATATAAGGCAGAAAAAAAGATTTCATTGTGATTAGTTGTTATTTATGGAACTATTGACGTACTTGGAAAGGAAAATTTATCATTGAGATATGTAAAGCAACATGATGCGAATGACTGTGGACCAGCTTGTTTGGCTATGATATCATATTGTTATGGTGTAAAATACCCACTTCACAAATATAGAGAGATATCTAATTATGGCAAGTCGGGAACCAGTTTGGAAGGGTTAGTGATTGGTGGTCAAAAACTTGGATTTGAAACAGAGGCTTTAAAAGGATCCTTTATAGAACTTAAAGAATCAGTAAAAAAGTCTGAGGTACGATTACCATTTATAGCTCACCTGAAATATAACCATTTTGTAGTGGTTACAAAAATTAGTAATGACAAAGTTGAATTGCTAAATCCTGCTGAAGGAAAGCTGAAAATAGCTATTGATGAATTTGAAAAATGCTGGTCTGGGTATATTGTAAATTTTTTGCCTACTTTATCTGTTAAACCTGTAGATGAAACTGATAGTACACTCAAAAGAATATTGTATTTGATTAAACCTTTATCGGGAAAAATAGCTATAATTTTTTCTCTGTCTATCATGGTGTATATAGTTAGTATATTATCTTCTTTTACTTTTGAAGTTTTAATCAATAGCTTTTCGCTTGTACACCCGGATTCTTATGAAGATATTAGAGAAGAGGATTCAACTGCCATTCAAAAAGTTGATAACAATCATCAACACAGTCATGATAATGTTAATAATTTAACATTTGTGATAGAAGAAGTTGAAGTGATTGTCGAATCACTATATGAAAAAACAGGAACTATAAGTGTTTTTTTTATTCTTTTAGGCATTATGTACTTCATTTGTTATATAGCTTCATATATCAGAGGGAGAATTGTGATATTTTTATCCAAATCAATAGATTCTTCTCTTACTTATAAGTACTTTATAAAAATCCTTAAATTGCCTATTCGGTCTAAAGTTCTTCGTAACGATGGAGATTACATATCTCGATTTAATGATGCATATCGAATCAGATATGCGATTTCTAATGCTACAGTGACTATTCTGATAGATTCGATTTTAGGAATTCTAGGTGGAATTGTTTTGTTTAAGATAAATGAAGGCTTGTTCTGTGTTGCATTTGGAATTATTGTTTTATATTCTCTATGTGCATACTTTTTTCAAAACAAATTAAAAAATTCGAATATAAAAGCGATGGAAAGTAACGCAGAAATGCAGTCATATTTAAAGGAAATTCTATGCGGCTATGACAATATAAAATGTAATGACCTTGTTTATGATGTAATAAACAAAGGGACAGATAAATATAATGCTATGATAGAGACATATTATCAAAATGATAAATTGGGATTACAAGAGAATGTGATTTTGGGTTTTATACAAATGCTTGGGAATACTGTGATACTGTGGCTTGGGTTTACCCAGGTCATAAATGGGTACATGCAATTGGGCACATTAATATCATTTACTACTTTGCTTTCTGCTTTTACTGAGCCTTTGAAGAATATAGTGCAGTTGCAGCCCACAATACAAAGTGCAGCAGTATCTTTAGATAGATTGTTTGAAATATTCAATATTAAAGAAGAAGATTATGACAAAAACGGATACCACTTTAGTAATGGTGACATAACATTTAAAAATGTTACATTTGGATATTTGGAAAGACATCCGATTATAAATAAATTGAATATTTACATTGCCCAAAATACAATGGTAGCGATTACTGGAATTAGTGGATGCGGAAAATCCACTGTTGCAAAATTGCTATCCAGATTATATGTCCCAGATGATGGCTTGATATGTGTTGGTAGCCATAGTATTTCTGATTATGAATTACATAGCTATAGAAGTAAAGTTTATTACTTAAACAATAATCCTTTTACTTTTTCTGGTTCAATAAAGTATAACTTAATTGAAGATCGCAAAGATATCAATGATGATGAAATTGATAACGTATGTGAACAATGTCAATTGTCAGAATTTATAAATAATCTTCCACTTAAGTATGATACATATGTTTCTGGAGAGGAAGGAGCTTTGTCACAAGGACAGAAACAAAGATTGGGGATTGCTCGTGCAATCCTGCACAGACCAGAAATACTTGTGCTTGATGAAGCGCTGAGTAACTTAAGTGAAAAAGTTGCAAGTGATATATTGTGCAATACAAGGAAAATGCTTGCAAAGTGTACGATTATCCTAATATCTCACGATACAAAATTGAACTCGTTGTGTGATAAATGCATTAATCTTTGTGAAAATGTGACTTAATGGAGATTGTGATGGAGGCTATTAAAACAGTTAATTTATTTAAAGTATATCATCAGGGAGATTCGGAAATAATTGCGCTTAACAATATTTCGCTCTCTATTGAATATGGAAGTTTTGTAGCTATAACCGGTGAGTCTGGATCGGGAAAATCAACGCTGCTAAATGTCCTCGCATGCATGGATTTCCCTGATTCTGGTAAGCTGTTTATAGATGGCATAGAGATTTCGAATGACGATAGATTATTATCGAGGATAAGAAATGAGACTATTGGAATGATATTTCAAGGATATCACCTTTTGCCTATGCTTACGGTTAAAGAGAACATTATGATGCCATGGAGTTTTTCTGGTAGAAAAGTAATCGAAAATGATATTGAGGATTTATTAAATAGTTTATTTTTGAAGGAAAGAGAATCCCATCTTCCCAGCGAGTTGTCGGGTGGACAGCAGCAGCGTGTTGCTATAGGTAGAGCACTTATTAATAGACCTAGAATTTTGCTTGCAGATGAACCTACAGGAAATTTGGATAAAAAAACCTCTGAAGAGATAATGTTACTACTTATAAAATTATGGAAACAATATGGGATGACAATGATAATAGTGACTCACAGTGATATAATTGCAAGTCAGGCTGGACGTTGCTTATATATGGAAGATGGGAAAATTATTGGAGATGAGATTAAAAACTATTAACTATATTGGTTATATTATTAGGAATTTAAGACAAAAAAAAAGGTTTTACGTAGTAGAATTTTTAATCGTTTTGGTTGTTTTTGTAGTTCTCTATTCCGCTCTGCTTAGTTTTTTTTCGATGAGGGAAAAGGCTTTACAATCAGTAGAATTGTATGGGAAGCAGCATGCTACTTTTTATGGGGATTGCTCAAAAATATCAGAGGCGCTTTCTTTTGTGAAATCTTCTAGCAAATACGACGAATCTTATGTTGATTTATCACACGATGAAGATATATTTTCTCTGAATTTGAGATGCTATGACAATCCAAACAAAATTTTTCTCGATTTAATAACATACGGAAAATTGCCGTCAAATACAAATGAAATAATGCTACCCAAAACAGTGCAGAATAAGACGAATGATATTTTGGAAATTGGCGATTCGGTTTTTGTGCGTTTTGAAAATGGAGATGTACTTAGTTATGTTATTACCGGATTTTTTTCCTATAAGTACAACATGTACGGGACAGGCTTAGATGTTGCGATAATAATTGGGGATGAAAAAAGACAATATAATCTTTGTGATGTAGTTTTTAACAATGAATGGAATATAATAAAAAAATGTGAGGATTTAGCGAATGTTTGTGACGCTGATTATTATGTTGTAAATGAATCTAGAATACAATTATTTTTCCAAGGTGACGAAGGAAAAACATCTTTATGTATTTATCTTTTATTATTGTGCTTGCTCTTAGGTATATGCTTTACTGTTATTAGCAGTGCGGTAGTTATGCGTGAACACAATCTAAGTAGAGAAATGGCTGTTATGCGTTCTCTTGGAATTAGGAAAAGTAAGATATACAAATTATCTATCATAGAATCTTTTCTTATGGGTGCGCCTGCTTCATTAATTGGGGGGGGGCTTACTTTGACTGCTTTTTTTATTTCTTTACACTTGAATGGGATATTGATCGATGAAACATACGAGTTAATTCATAGACAGTATATTGCTCTTTTTGTTTGCAGCTTTTTAATCGTGATGGTTATGATTTTGACTATTATGCTCAACATTACAAGGAAAACTATGAGTGAAAGCATATGTCAAGTGCTTTTTACGAACAAAAACAATATAAAGACCCATCGAACAATAAGAAAACGCTTATGTGTTAAGTCTGCAAACATATATATCTTGACATCATTAATACGAAATAGATTAAAAACAATATTAAGCATACTTCTTTTCTCAGCCGCTATATTGTTTTATATTTTTACTACAACATTTAAAAATGATTCTGAAATAGAACATGGAAACGATCTGTTAAATCCGGTATATGATGCAAGAATTATTGTGAATAAAGGGTATATAAAGAAAACAACTACAGAGGAGCTTCTTTTGCCTATTGAAAATAATGAGGATATTGAAAAATATAAACTTAACAGGCTTTTTGTTAATGTGCTTCCTAATATTGACCAGAATTTTAAAGCTGTAAATGAGAATATATATAGTAATAGTCAAGGAATATACAATAATATATGTTTCGAAGTATATGACTCATTAGAACTTGATAGATTGAGTTTGGCCTTAGTAGAAGGAAGTTGTGATATATTATCAGGTGGTTGTATTCTAGTTGATAATGTAAAGCCTAATTCTTTAACGGAAGAAAATGATAATAATAACTTTGCTCGAAAATCGGAATTATCAATAGGAGATAAAATTAATATTATTGATATATTTAAGATAAATAAATATGCGGTTGATTTGGTAAGCCAAAACCAGTATAGTACCGAAAAAATTAATCGATTTATCTCTGATCTTATTCAGAACAATCAGTCGGCTGATAGTATAGGTGGTTATAAATCTCTAACGATTAAAGGAATAGCCAGCTCTTGTTTATCTCATATGGATGACCATTATCCTGTGATTATTATATCTGAAGACTTTTACAATGACAATCTTAATAGTTTAGATGATTTAGCGAATCCGTTGAAAAAGAACATTGTTAGTGAAATCGATTTGAAACTTAAAAGCCATAGCCTTTCTGAAATAAAAGGATTGTATTTGGAGTCACCTTATTTTGTAAATATAGAATATTCTGATTCAAATGCAGCTATATTTGCCGAAGTTAAAGACCAATTTGGAATAATCTATACTATTGTATTTATATCTGTTGTAGTTGGCTTTACAATAGTGATTTCAACTATAATAGTAAATTGGGAGGTTTCTAAAAGGGAATATGCAATTTTAAAAACAGTGGGTGTTACAACAAAAAGAATACTGAAACTTATTCTTGTGGAAAAAGGAATAGTTTTTATGACAGCTTATTTCATCGGTGTCATTTTAGGGATATTGTTAGAACGTCTTTTTGTTACTGTTACCTTTAGAAACATGGACATTACTTTTCATTTACCTGTAAAAGAATTGTTTTTAGTATTCTTTATAGTATTAGTAGTTTTGTTGTTGACAACTATAATACAGTTTGCTACTTTGAAAAGAATGAATATAGCTAGCATTATGAATAGAACAGAGTAGTTACCTTGTGTAATAAAATAAAATGACTACATACAAAGGTCAGCAACTGTTCGATGCGATGCCCAGACACAGCACTCGAGCAAGTGTCTGAAAACGGTTTTCTTGCTCCAACGGCGATTAAACCGGTAACAGAACTCGTCGAGATAACGCTGGAGATATATACCCTCCAGTCCAGAATCGAAAAACTGTTGTCATCAAACACTATTTATGCTAAACTTTATTATGTGAATGAAAGAGTATAAAGATTATGTACAGAAAAATAATAATGTTAGCTCTGCATAAAAGTTACACTAGTCCCCTTTGGGGGGGCATAAAACGCCCCGTTATACATCAAGAAAGGTCATTAGTTCCTGCAGAGTTTTGCCGCTCTTACGGAAAGCGTCCATAACCTGCTTTACTTCATGCTCCTGTTTTGTCTTTTGGAGCTTAAGAAGCTTAGCTGATAAAGCATCAACTCTTTCCTGAGCTTTTGCAAGTTCCTTTTCTACTTTTGATATTTCCGTATCAATCGAAGAAATCGAGCGTGTCCGTGCCATAGTCATTCATCTCCTCGTCTTCGCCTTCTGAGTCAGTATCGTACATCAGTGACTTATTGTTTTCAAGAAGCATGCCTATCTCGTTGGCTATAGTACGTATATCATCATCGCTCATACCAAATGAACTGAGTATGATTTTCTGTTTCTTTGATACTGCATACTTAAGGCTTTGGGGAGCACCAGTGAGGAAAGACAGTTTAAACGTTTTCTTGCATATCATGAGAAATTGGTAGATATTTATTCGTCTAAGAAGAAAATGACGATGATGCCGGTAAAGATTAATGGTTAGGATTTCAATTTTTCACCGGGCAAACATAACCAGCTAAGAGAGTAACCGTCCTGAAGGACAGGATGGTTGATAGTCCTTTCTTTTACACCGCGTGAATACATACGTAATCCGCAGAATGGACAGAAGTGGGCAACAGGCTTGGTTTCAAGGGTGATTGTTTTGACCTGGCCCTGGATACTTGTTTCAGAAATAATTATGTCAGGGTCTTCCAGGTCTAAGAGATTTGTGATATTATTCATGTATCCCCCTTTCGCAAAGATTATTTTCCACAAAAACAATCATAGCAGAGAAGGAAAAAATAAAACAGGGAAGATCAATAAACAGCATTGATATCCCTGTTTTTATTATGAATTGTTTGGTAAGCGGTACATAGTGAGTACCTCGTTTTTATAATCTTTTTGTGTGATAATGGTATACATCCCATATTTTAAGTTTGCAAAGTTGAAAAAGTGTGTTTACACTTTTCACACTTTGCACACCAGGAGGCATACCATGAATGATACTAAACTTGCAACCAAAACGCTCCGCATGCAATACTGGGCTGAGATCATCCAGGACCGTACCACCAGTGGTAAGAATGTTATCCAGTATTGTCAGGAACACGGCATTTCTAAAAATGCATATTTTTACTGGCTTAAAAAGATAAAGAACGCCGCACTTGAATCTGCTGGTATCGACTTTTTTGAACTGCCTAATCCGGACAGAATACAGAAAAAACCGGACAATGTTAATGTTTTTGACACTGAGGCTGTTGTTTCTGTAGGAAACGTGAGTATTTCCATCAATTCACATACCTCAAAAACACTTCTCGCCTCCATACTGGAGGTGGCATCCTGTGTTAAATGATGCTTCCGGGTTTGCAGGTGTCATCATTGCGGCCGGATACACCGATATGCGGCGCGGAATAGAAGGCCTGGCTACCATAATCCGATACAAGTATAAGCTTGACCCGTATCAGAAAAACACTCTGTTTCTGTTCTGCGGTAAAAGATCTGACCGTATCAAGGGACTTCTCTGGGAAGGAGATGGTTTCCTTCTCTTATACAAACGGCTTGATGTCGGCGCATTCAGATGGCCGAGGTCTGCTGACGAAGCGATGCTGATCACTCCTGAACAATACCGGATGCTTATGCAGGGATTTGAGATCGTAGCGAAACATCCCATCTCGGAGATCACACCGCCATCCGAGATCGCATGATTTTTTGTGCAAAACGTAGAAATTTCAAGCACTTTTGGGCATGACCAAAACATTGCTTTTCAACTTTTGCAAAGCTGCCTATAACTATCGCAGCAGTCCACTGTTTTGGTATCAGCAGCCTTAAACAGTACGGTTTTCTCTTGAGATACCCTGCTAAAACACCCTGAATACAAGGGCTGTGAGCGGTTTTATCCATAGGCAGAATGACGAAACCGCCGATTCTATAGATTTGTCATTGCCAACGTTTTATAGTATAATAGTCCCATAAGGAAAGGGGCATTATAACTATGAAAAACTTGACTGCCGACCAACTTAATAATCTCGACCATGAGGCTCTGGTAAACATGATCCTGTCACAACAGGAGGAGATTTCCAAACTTGACCATACCCTCCAGCTCTTCATGGAAGAAGTGGCAGATGCAAAACGCCACCGCTTTGGCCGGTCAACAGAAAGTTTTGAACCTGATGGACAGATATCCTTCCGTGAGATAGACGGCGAGTTCGTATTTTTTAATGAGACCGAAGCAGTCTGTGACGAAGAAGCAGAAGAAACACCTGCCCCCAGGATAAAACCCAGACGTCCTTCCGGTAAAAAGGAGAACGACCTCCGTAATCTCAAAGTGATCAAAACAACGCCTTACTACATGAACACTGAAGAACTCGAAAGTACTTTCGGAAACGAAGGATACAAACAGCTTCCGGACGAGATACTTCGGAGGTATTACTTTGTTCCTGCAAAAGTAGGCATTGAAGAGATACATGTCGGCGTATACGCCGGAAAGAAAAGCGAGAAAGTCGTTAAGGCCAAGTTCCCTACATATCTTATGAGAAACTGTCTTAATTCGCCTTCGCTCGAATCCGGCATAATAAATGCCAAGTTCTTAAACTCGATGACTTATTACAGGATTGAGAAACAGCTCCAGGCTGACGGTATAAATGTCACCCGTCAGGAAATGGCACGCTGGACCATTGCAACATCAGAGAGATATCTCTCTATCATATATGACTGCCTTCATAAGAGGATGTATGATTATCATGTGCTTCATGCTGATGAAACTCCGGTCCTTGTGAGCAAGGATGGAAGGCCTGCAGGCTCAAAGAGCTACATGTGGGTCTACAAGACCGGGCATCTGTATGAACATCCGATCGTCCTCTATGAGTATCAGAAGACCCGGAATACGAGCCACCCGAGGAAATTCCTCAAAGACTTTTCAGGTGTGTGCATGACTGATGGATATCAGGTATACCACACCTTGGAAAAAGAACGTGAGGATCTGACAATAGCCGGATGCTGGGCACATACGAGGCGCAGGTTTGATGAGGCACTAAAGGCTATGCCCAGAGGTTCCCAGAAGGGAAGCCTTGCTTACAAGGCTCTGGCTATGATACAGGCCATATATAATACAGACAATCCTCTGAAAGAGCTTCCTCCGAATGAACGGAAGGAAAGACGGCAGCTAGCTGTCAGGCCTCTTGTAGAGGCTTACTTTGCGTGGTGCCGTGAGAACGAAGGCCGCATATCCAAAAAGAACAAGACAGGTGAAGGCATCTCGTACTCACTGAATCAGGAGAAATATCTGAAGGTATTTCTTGATGATCCGTATGTGCCTCTCGATAACAACAGCGCTTTATCCTTAGTATATTTTTATCCTCATCTTTTGTCAAGATGTGCTTAAACAGCTGTTTTTCACAAAAAATATGTGGATAAAATTTCATTTGTCTTCGATAATGGA
>JAEEGG010005431.1_pt1 | contig 30284 bp, 22 predicted proteins | sample 9134161 | NCBI WGS metagenome assembly JAEEGG01 (sample SAMN16246543, study PRJNA631951) | gut metagenome | biome: gut microbiome; feature: rumen; material: CR-attached | host: Bos | place: Iran: Karaj | collected 2018-10
CGGGAGCACCGCCGCCGAAGCCGCCCATGCCGCCGCCGAAGCCGCCCATGCCGCCGCCGAATCCACCGAAGCCGCCCATGCCGCCGGCAGGAGCGCCACCGGCCGCGGGAGCGTTACCGGCGGGAGCCGCACCGGCACCGGCCGCGGGAGCCGCAGCACGCGAAGCATCACGCTTCTGCGCGAAGAGCCAGGTCCAGGTGTTCTTGTCCGCGTAGGCGTTGTCCCACGAATTGTGGCCGACGCCGGGGTATTCCGTGTACGTGACATTGCCGCCGGCGTTCTTCAGCATGTCGTAGAACGCGCGGGTGCGGGCGGGCTGGACCGTCGTGTCCGCCGCGCCCTGATGGAGCTGGGTCGGGATCTTGACCATCTTGTCGGCCTGAGCCTGGGAACCGCCGCAGCAGATCGCGACGGCCGCCGCATAGAGGTCGGGCCTGCGGGCGCACATTTCGAGCGTGCCGATGCCGCCCATGGAGAAACCGGTGATATACACGCGGTCCGGATCGGCGTTGTATTCCTTGATCTTCGCATCAATGAGCTGCGGAAGGATGTCGATCGCGGCGGAGCCGTCTTCGGGGAGACGTCCCATGCCGCCCCAGGACTGGCTGCTCGGGCACTGCGGCGCGAGCACGATGACCTTGCGGCTCGGATCGGACTTGATCGCGGAAATGATGGCGGGGAGGCCCAGACGGACCTGGCTGGCGTTGTCGGTGTCATTGCCGCGTTCGCCGCCGCCGTGGAGGAAGAGCAGGATGGCGGGCTTGCCGGAGGCGTTCATGTTGTACGTGCCTTCGCAATACCAAACCTTGTTGCCTGCATCGTTTTTGTATTCAAGCTGTTTCAGGTCGTTGTCCTTGATGATCTGAAGGTCGCGGGCGCGCTGGCCGTTGTTCTGGCCGCCCTGAGCGCCTTGGCGCTGCGGACGCTGGCCCTGGCCCATGCCCTGACCGGCGGGACGATTGCCGCCCTGGCCCATGCCCTGACCGGCGGGACGATTGCCGCCCTGGCCCATGCCCTGACCGCCGCCGAAGCCGCCCATGCCGCCGCCGAAGCCGCCCATGCCGCCGCCGAAGCCGCCCATGCCGCCGCGACCTGCGGCAGGCTGAGCGTTTCCATCACCCGCGAGGCGTTTTACCTGCACCATGCAGCGCTCGGCCAGTTCATCGTTGTAACCTTTCAGCACGCGGGCTGCCGCGGCAAACAGGGTAACTTCATTGCGGCTTATGCCACGACCACTACCTCTGGTGAACGCCCACATATCGTCGGGGTTGCCGCTGCGCTTGCCGTCTTCGGAGATCTCGAACCGTTTCAGGCTGGGATCATACTGCAGACCGTCCGTGATGGTGGCTGCATCGCCCAGATGCTGGTAGTTGTCAAGGACCGAGTTGGAGAGCGTCATCGCGAAGTGTCCGAGCTGTTCGGCCTGGGCAAGGAAGTTCAGCACGCTGTGTTCGATGTACTGCAGGATATCGGGCTTGCCGTCCGGACGGTGCAGGTCGACATAACGCTGTTCCTCGCTCACGAACGTTTCGTCACGGTCGTCGTGGAAGAGTTCCCAGGCCATGATCAGACTGTTGAGCATATTCGAGGTGGCGCCGATTTCGATGTCGAAGTCGCCCGCGTCGAAGAACCCGCCCACGTTCAGGCCGGGGATCAGCTCGTAGGGCTTGTAGGGGGTGCCGTCGGGCTTTATCGCGGTCTCCTGCCCCTGGAAATGTCCATCGAAGTGATCGCTCGGCGGAGCCTGCATGTAGCCTTCCTTGAAGGGTTCGCCGTGCCAGATGCGGTACGCCTCGTTGACCGTCATGTGGTTCATGTGAATGGGGAGCCACACGTCGCTGGTGGCGTCGGTGATCGCGTCGTATACGGAATCGTTGATGATGAAGTTTCCGGCCTTGTGGTCGCCGTACTTGATGTAGTAGATGCCGGGCTCCTTCACGGAGCTGAAATCGAACCGCACGTAGTTGTACTTGTAGAAGTCGCCCCATTCCTTTGCCTTGCCTTTGTAGGCCAGCGTCTCGGTGCCGTCCTCGTTGATCTTCCAGAGCTCGGCGGTCTCAAGCGGCTTGTCGTTTCTGTCAAGCTCGATCACGGCCACCTTCGGCTGATCGGGGACATATCCCACCTGGGAATAACCGATATTCGGTTCGCGGATCCAGCCGGGGACGGCGTTCGGTTCGACGATCCAGGTCATCACCTTGCCGGTCTTTCCGGCGGGAAGCAGAGTGCGCAGAGTGTACCAGCCGTTCTGTGCGACGATACGGCCGTCGAAGAGCTCCATCGGGCAATCCGACGTGATCTTGATCATGCGTTCGGGCGCGTCGGGCGCGATCACGAACGTTTTGCCAGATTCGAGCGGCAGCGGATCGACGAACTTGCCGGTATCGCGGTCGTCGTAGGTGCGGAATCCCTTGTACTGACGCGCCTTCTCCTCGTTCGGCAGGACCTCGGTCTTGCTGACCGCATAACGCGGGAAACGGTTGATGCGGCCGTCCACGATGTAGGTCTTACCCCAGTACTGGGACGGGATAAATTCCAGGTTGAAGCCGGCTTTGCCGACCACGGACTCGGGCAGCGGCTCGTCCAGATAGAGGGCGAGCTCCACTGCATTGCCCTTCGGCGTGACCACGACGCGCGAGGCGAAATTGTAGTCGTTGAAGCGCATCTGGACTTCAATGGACTTGTCCGCCTGGTTCACTCTGCGCGTCGACTGCGGCACCAGGTCCCACTGCTCGGGGGTCTTGGAGAGTCTGACCGCGCCGCCCTGAACGGTGCGCACGCCGTGGTGGATGATCTCAATGCCGGCATTCTTCTCGTCGTTGAATCCGCCGGTGAAGGCGTTGCTGAACACCAGGACATTGACGCCCTGCCGTTCGAAATAGCCCTTGTCGTTCAGGACAAGGCCCTGGTTCTGCTGTTGCGTCTGGCTCTGACCGGACTGCTGTCCTGAAGCCGGAACCTGTGCCTGGGCATAAACGGCAATCGCGGTCAACGCGATGGCGAGGAGGGGGGAACAAGAGCGCATATTCATGCTGATGGTCCTTATGAGGCGGAAACCGCCATGTTTTGAGGTTATTATTGGTAATGGATGTACTTGTTTTTTTCGATTAACATATACATATACTCCGTTTTGTCTCAAAAATCAAGCGAAAACGGAAAGGATTTACCAGTTTTTTGAGCAAGAAAGGCGGAAACGGGAAGCGATGCGCACAAAAAGGACGGCTGCGGTCCGGCGTGCCCGAACCCGTCCGGGCAGGCGTTCGGCGCATCCCATACATCAATTCGGAGTCATTTGTTTTAGTTTTTCTCTAAATCCGGGCTTGATTTCGCGCGCATGCGGGTGTATATTCAAGCGATAACACAGCAGGCACTTTGTTTTTGAGGCGAAATGAACATGGCGAAAAAGAAACCGTTCCCCGTGAAACGCGCCGTCGCGGCGCTGATGTTTGCGATTATTCTGGCGCTGGGCTGGCGCTACCCCCTCCTCGCATACTGCATGTTTCTCAACGTAGCGGTGGGTATCTACGGCGCGCTGCGACACGGCGGACGGCACGGATGCGGCACGTTCTGCCCGCGCGGCGCGTTCTACTCGTTCCTGCCCGACACAGGGCGGAAGCTCCCCGCCGGACTCCTGGCGCGCAGGACATCCATCATCGTCATGGTCGTGATGCTCCTCGGACTGGCGCTCTGGCTCCGTCCGACCTCGATCCGCGCCTGGGGGATGCTTTTCTACATCATGATTGTCATCACGACGACGGTCGGCCTCATCGGCTGGCTGGTCTTCAACCGCTACTTCTGGTGTTCGATCTGCCCGATGGGAAAGATCTACAAGACGATCCGCCCGTGCCGGAGCGGCATCCGCGTCGCCGACTCGTGCGTGAAGTGCGGACTCTGCGCGAAAGCCTGCCCGTTCGGTTTCTTCCCGCCTGAATCGGCAAAGGACGGCCTCTTCCGCGACCCAGACTGCATGCACTGCCGCCGCTGCATCGAACACTGCCCCAGGCACGCGCTCGCCATGGAAAGTCCGGTCCGGTCAACGGAGGACAAATGAAAAACTGGTTGATACGGATCGCTTCTGTCCTGCGCCTTCGCGCCCGGTTCAGAGCGCTCAGGAAATCGTTGTATTGGGTATCGTTTGTGGGTTTGGCGCTCGGTGTGCCATGGTGCGCCGGAGCACTTTTCCATGCCTTCGACATGCCGGTCTTCTTTGCATGGTTCGGGTTCATCGCGTTACTTGCATCGCTGGCGGTTGCCCTGTTTTTCCGCTGGGGACTGCTGGCGGCGGCGCTGATCGAGATTTTGCTCACCGGGGTATTCTGCCTCATCACTCCGGAAGAACGGTTCCGCCATACCCTTTGGCAGACTCCCTGGCGACATGCGCTGGAGGTGAACAGACTTGACGATGGAAGATATGAGCTTCTCAATGTGCGGGATTTTGTCTACCGCTCCGAAACCGATTTCGACGTCCAGTACCGCACCATGACCGTCGACCCGGAGAAGATATCCTCGATCGACGCCGTTTTTTCGCATTGGGACAATCAGGAGGGCATCGCCCACTCCATGCTCGGGATGAACTTCGCGGACGGCGAAACGGTCGTGATCTCGCTGGAAACCCGTCTGCCGGAGGGCGCGGACCAGAACGGCATCGACGGGCTCTACCGCCGTTACGGGCTCGCGATGCTCGCCGGAACGCCGGACGATTTCTACGGGCTGCGCGCCGACCACCGCGGGGAAACGCTCTACGTCTACCGGCTGAATATGGATCGACAGGATCTGCACGACACGGTCCTTTCGATCTTCGAACGGGCGGCGGTGCTCCAGCGGAACCCGCAGTTCTACAACACCCTCTCCCACAACTGCACGACCGGACTTCTGCCGATGCTGCCGGGCGCGGTGGACCTGACGAGCGGAGACATCCGCGTGCTCCTGAACGGTTTGGCGGTCCAGCTGCTCTTTGAGAAAGACATGGTCGTCCGCCGCGAAGGAGAAAGTTTCGGTTCGATCCGGGCGCGTTCGCTCGTGCCGGGGCTTTGCAGCGGCAAAAACGCGCCGCCCGCGCATTACGGCGGAGAATCGGAGGCGCGCTGGCTGCGCGAACGCTGACCGTCCGCCGCATCCCCCCTGTCCTCTGCGCTGGGGAGACCGACCACGAAAACAAACTTAGCTTTGAGGAGATACGTACATGAAAAAGAGTTTCGGACACGGTGACCGTCCCGTTCGTTTCCGCATGAAACAATTCGCATTGCCGGCAATGGCGGCGGCATGGCTGCTGCTGACTTCATGTTCTTTTATGCAAAGCCGCGAAGTGACGATCTCGCCCGCGTCGGCGTCGGAGATGGAGCAATACTACCAGGACGAATCCTTCTCCCGCGAGGGGCTGTCCTTCGAATCCGAAAACTTCCTGCGCGGCAACATGGAGCAGATCGACTACGAAAAGGACCCCGTGGCGGCCCTGCACAAGCTAAACGAGTATTATGCGATCTCCGACGATCCGAAATTCCTGCGGATCGCGGCCGACCTCTGCCGCTGGGCCGCGCTGGATTCGGGCGACATGGAATTCGCCATCCGCGGCCATCTTTCGGCGCTCTACTACACGAAAGCGGCGTTTGCCGCCTGGCCGAAGGAAGACAATGCTCCGGTCAACGATTTCGCCTCCTTCCGCATGATGCAGATCTACAACGACGCCTGCCGCGGCATCTTCAGCTATCTGAAGGCGCACAAGCTGCTTGCGAACAACGCCTTCAGCCTGCTTGACCTGGAGGACCGGCGCTATTTCTTCGAGAAGCCGTTCTATCATCTGTCCGTCCCCGACGACACGATCGAGGACTTCTCCCTGTGCTCCGATTACTCCGTCAAGGCGCTGATGCAGAAGAACCGCCAGCCCGGCGTCGGTATCCCGCTGGTCGGGTTTCTTGCGCCGCAGGAGACGCACAAGATTCTGAAAAGTCCGAGGGGCCTGACGATCCCGGTGACGCTGATCGTGGAACTCAAGGAAAACGACTCGAACGAGATGGAAGTGAGGCTGGACTATCTGGACACTTCCCTGGAGGAAACAGCCCCCTCGGAGCTCGCCTTCCTGGCGGAAGACGATGTCCCGCTTGCGCTCGACTTCTCCACCCCGCTCGCCTGCTTCCTGGACAGCCTGCCCGACCGCAACCTGATCTCCGTCATGCTGGAATCCGACCGGCAGGAGGACAACTCCGGGCTGTTCCTGATCGAACCGTACCATCCGGGCAAGATCCCGGTGCTCTTCATCCACGGGCTGATGTCCAGCCCCGACACATGGGTGCAGATGATCAATTCACTGAAAAACGACCCGGTCATCCGCAAGCGCTATCAGTTCTGGTTCTACTCCTTCTCCAGCGGCATGCCGATCCTGGCGACCGCCGGCAATCTGCGCCGGATCCTGCTTGCCGCGCGGGAGGAACTCGGGACCACGGAGGAAGCGCGCGAGAATTTCGACAAGATGGTCCTGATCGGGCACAGCATGGGCGGTCTGGTCTCCCGTACGCTGCTCCAGGGCGATCCGCACTACATGGTCGAGACGGTGACGCAGCGGACATGGGACGAGATAACGGCATCTCTCTCGGAAGAAGAATTGGAAGCGGTCGAGACATTCGCCGTCCTCCCGCCGTTGCCGTTCGTCAACCGTGTCGTTTTCATGGCCGTGCCGCATAGAGGTTCCGAAATGGCGAAGTGGTCGCTCGCACGCGTCGGCTCGCGGCTCGTCAGCCTCCCGAAAACTCTGCGGGAAAAACTCCCTCTCTTCGCCCGTGTATTTGAAAAAATCAACAAAGAAAAGTATGAGGAGCTTGAACGATTACACCGCGAAAGAGGAGATAAAGACGACCAGCCTTCCGTCTCCGGACTCTATGACCTTGACCCGGATTCCCTCTTCATTCAGGCCCTCGCGGACTCCCCCATGAAAAAAGGGCTCGTCTATCATTCGATCATCGGCGACCAGGAACGCGCCGATCATCCGGGCGGAACAGACGGCGTGGTGCCGTATTCCAGCAGCCATCTCGACAATGCCGCGAGCGAAGTGATTGTCAAATCCGGGCACAGCATCCACCGCAGTCCAGCCGCCATGCGCGAACTGCTCCGCATCCTGCGCCTGCATCTGCGGGAACTTGAGGAGAAATGACCGCCCCCGGCCCCTCTTTTCACAATAGGAACCACAATCCGAACGTACCAGGAAAGGATAAACGCAATGAAAAAGTATTTCGGTGTCAAAAACCGGAAGATGAAAACGGCTGAAGCAAGCTCAGGCTTCGCGGCGGCATGGTTCCTTTCCGCCGCGCTTCTGCTCCTGCCGCTCATTGCGTCATCGTGTTCCGATGAACCGCCGCCGGACACCCCAGGCAAACCCGACCGAGACCGCCCGGAATCATCCGTCTCCCAGCCTGTTCAGTCCGCCGCGCACGCCGGGGAAATTGAGCAGCCCCTGCCCCGGACGCAGACGCCCGCCGGGGATGCGGCATCGAACGCGGGAACGGTATCGAACGCGGAAACGGCATCGAACGGGGGAACTGTGGTCTTCCCCGCCAACGACGCCGGAACACGGACCAACCGGTATTACGGCAAGGAGAGCGTTTACAGCGACGGGAATTCCACGCCGGACAGCGTGGCGCTTCTGCACATCCCCGACACCGACATCGTGGATTACGTCGTCCCGGAGGGATACACCGCGATCTCCTCCGAGGTGTTCAAAAACTGCAAAAAACTGGAATCCATCACGATCCCCGACTCTGTCAAAACGATCGAGGGGGGGGCGTTCAACGAACACAAAACGCTGAAACGGGTTTCGCTTCCGGCCGGCATTTCCATCGGGGGCAGAGCGTTCTACCATTGCGAGTCGCTGGAAAGCGTCACGGTCAGGAAAGACTCCGAAGGCAAATCCGCCCCGGAAAACGCCGAAATCGGGGATGAGGCGTTCGCGGAATGCCGCAAACTGACGCACATGGAAGTCCCCGGCGGCATGAAGACAATCGGTGTAAGGGCGTTTGACTTGTGCCAGGCCATGAAAACGATCGAGATCCCGGACAGCGTGGAGAAGATCGAATGGTGCGCATTCAACCATTGCAATGCGCTGGAGGAGGTTACGCTGTCCGCCAATCATCCGGTCTCCATCGGGCACAATGCGTTCCGCTACTGTTACGCCCTCAGGCATTTCAGGTTTCCGCCCGGCGTGACACAGATCGAGGAATCGGTTTTTGCCGCCTCGGGATTGCAGAGCGTCGAACTTTGCGATGGGATGAAAGCAATCGGAGAAGATGCGTTCGGTGGGTGCAGGAAACTGCGTGAGATCAATCTCCCGGACACTCTGGAAACGATCGGATATGGCGCGTTCCGCGACTGCAATTCTCTGAATATCCCGTCCATGCCTGCAAACATGAAAAAAATAGGAAACGAAGCGTTCCTGAAAACAGATGAGCTGCCATTGGAGTCTTTGGTAAAGATTGTTTTAGAATCGGACACAGGCGGATCGCCGCTGTCCCCGAACCCGAATCGGCCCGAAACCGTCCTTCCTGATCGGATCGAAACATTCGCCCCGGCGTTTGACCTTTCCCAAAGAAAACTCGCTTTTTCCCCCGGAAATACACGCTACCATTTCACGGAGGAAGGCGTCCTGATCGACAACGAAACGAAGACGCTGCTCCGGGCGCCCCTGCTGCTTGATGGGCATTATACGATCCCGGACGGCATCCGGGCGATCGGCCCCTGGGCGTTCCGCGGATGCCGCATAAGGGGCGTCACGATCCCGGCGAGCGTGACAAGCATCGGAGCGGGAGCTTTTTCCAAAACCTGCCTTGAAGAGGTCTCGATCCCGGCGAGCGTGACGGAGTTCAGAGAAGAAGAGCTGGTCTCCGGCCTGACGATACCCCGCCAGTATGTGCTTGACAACCAGAATATCCCTCTTCTGGATTTTGAGCAGGGAGTATTCGCATACTGTCCGGCTCTGAAACGCGTGACTCTGCCGGAAACGATGAAGACGATCCCGACCGCCATGTTCAGTAATTGCGGATCGCTGGAGGAGATCGACCTTCCCGACGGGCTCGCCGGGATCGGGCGATGCGCGTTCATGAGCAGCGGCCTGAAGGAGATCGTGATCCCCGAAAGCACAAAAACCATCGCGAAGAACGCGTTTTACGGCGCTCCGTGCGCGCAGAAAGTCCAGAACCAGTACAAGCAACTCATGGAGTGACCCGTGCCGTCCAGCAGAGAATACCTGACATTTGTCCTGGATCAGCTTTCCGGGCTGAAGGATGTTTCCCACCGCGCGATGATGGGCGAATACATCCTGTACGTCCGCGGGAAAGTCGTCGGCGGCATCTACGACGACCGCCTGCTCGTCAAGCCGACGCCCGCCGCGCTGGCGCTCCTGCCGGACGCGCCCCGCGAACTGCCCTACCCCGGCGCAAAGGAAATGCTCCTGGTCGAGGACGTGGACAACGGCGATTTCCTCCGCGAACTGTTTCGCGCCATGGGGAACGAACCGGAAACGAAGAAAACGGGAAAGTGAATAGCAAATGAGCACGATTGAAACCGAACGGCTTGTCCTGCGTCCGTTCCGCGAAAGCGACGCGGCCGATGTCCTGGAATACCGGAGCGGACCTCTGCCGCACTGTTTCGCCAGCCTGAAGCTCGACGATCCCGACGAGGTGCGGGCGGAGGTGGTGAAACGCGGCGCCGATACCGAATACTGTTTCGCCATCGTGCTGAAGGAATCCGGCAAGGTGATCGGGGAGATCGACGCCGAGCCGTCGACCTACGAGCCGCCCGGACTGCGCTCGAAGAAAACGATGCCCCTGCCGACCCCGGACACCTACAGTCCGTGCTGGATGCTGAATGCCTCGTTCCATGGGAAAGGGTACGCGTACGAGGCGGCGTATGCGTTCTTCGATTATCTCTTCACGCGGAAGGGCGTGCGCCGCATCTTCGCCTATGCGGACGACTATAACGTGCGCAGTCAGCATCTCTGCGAGAAGCTCGGGATGCGCCGCGAAGGACTGTTCACGGAGTACGTTTCTTTTGTCAGGGACGCCGAGGGGAATCCCGTCTACGAAAACACATTCCAGTACGCTATCCTGAAAAAAGAATGGATGAACCGTCTCAACAGCAAAACATGAACTTGATCCGCCCTGCCCTGCCGCACCGGCGGAGAACCAATATCAAACCAACATAAAACACTGCAGCCCATGCAAGAAGGAGGACTGACACCATGAACACAACCGGAACAGAATACCATGTCAGCAAAACAGGTTCCGACCGCAACCCCGGAACGGCCGCGCAGCCGTTCGCCACGATCCAGCGCGCGGCGGACCTGGCGATGCCGGGCGACACCGTGATCGTGCACGCGGGCGAATACCGCGAATGGGTCGACCCGAAGAATGGCGGCACCTGCGACCGTATGCGCATCACGTACAAAGCCGCCGAAAACGAGCATGTCGTAATCAAGGGGTCGGAACAGATCACCGGATGGGTGCGCGAGGGAGACGGCACGGTGTGGAAGGCCGTGGTCCCCAATACGCTGTTCGGCGATTTCAACCCGTTCGACACGTGGCTTTACGGCGACTGGATGGTGTCGCCCATGTACCCGACCATTCACCTGGGCGAAGTCTACCTGAACGGCAAATCCTTCTTCGAGGCGACCTCGCTGGAGGCTGTCAGAAAAGCCGAAAAGCGGACGACGGGGCACAATTATCCGTGGAAGACATACCGCGAACCGATCGCGAATCCCGAGGACACGGTCTATCAGTGGTACGCCGAGGTCGACGCGGACAACACCGTCATCTGGGCGAATTTCCAGAGCGCGGACCCCAACGCGGAACTCGTCGAGATCAACGTCCGCAAATGCGTCTTCTACCCGAGGCAGAGCGGGAAGGACTACATCACGGTCTCCGGGTTCGAACTCGCGCACGCCGCGACGCCGTTCGCGCCGCCGACCGGCGACCAGCCCGGCCTGATCGGGCCCCACTGGAGCAAGGGATGGATCATTGAAAACAATCACATCCATGACGCGAAGTGCTCCGCCGTGAGCTTGGGAAAAGACGAGAAAACAGGCGACAATTATTTCACGAAGACCAGGCGGAAACCGGGCTACACCTGCCAGTTCGAATCGGTCGTGAAGGCACTGCTCCTCGGCTGGAACCGCGAGAACATCGGTTCGCACATCGTGCGCGACAACGTGATCCACGACTGCGGACAGAACGGCGTCGTGGGGCACATGGGCTGCATCTTCAGCGAGATCAGCGGCAACGAAATCTACCGGATCGCCACCAAGCACGAGTTCTTCGGCTGGGAGATCGGCGGGATCAAACTGCATGCACCGATCGACGTCCGGATCACCGGAAACTACATTCACGACTGCACGCTCGGCACCTGGCTCGACTGGCAGACACAGGGCACCCGGATCAGCGGAAACCTTTACTGCAACAACGAGCGCGACCTCATGGTCGAGGTGTCGCACGGCCCGTACCTGGTCGACAACAACATCTTCGCGTCCGACTACAGCTTCGAAAACATGTCGCAGGGCGGCGCGTACGTGCATAACCTCGTTCTCGGCAATACCCTGCACAGATGTGTCCTGAACCGTTCCACGCCGTATCACTTCGCCCACAGCACCGCGCTCATGGGGACCTCGTTCATCTACGGCGGCGACGACCGTTTCTATCAGAACATCTTCGTCGGCGGGGCCGACAAACACGGGCAGACGGACTGCGTCTTCACCGGCACGGAGGCGTTCAACGGGCACCCGGATTCCTACGAAAAATACATCGACGGGATCAAGGCGGCGTTCCCGCAGAAGGGCATCCCCGGCGACGAAAATCTCTACATCCAGGTGGCGCAGCCGGTCTATATCGCACGGAACGTCTACGGCAACGGCGCGGAGCACTACGACGGGGAACAGGATTTCTCGGTCAAGGAAGGCGGCTGGAACGTCCGCATCGAAGCGGACGAGCCGGATTCCGACCCGAACCTGCCCGCCGTGGAGTTCATCAGAAAGAGACACGGATTCGTGTATCTCGAACTGGATGCCGATGATGTGATCCTCAATCAGAAAACGGCGCTCATGACGACGGCGGATCTGGGCGAGACGAGAGTGTCGGAAGCGTTCTTCGAGAACCCGGACGGCACGGACATCGCCATCGACCACGATTACCTTGGACAGCTCCGCACGGACGGAAACAACCCCGCCGGTCCGTTCGCCAAGCTGAAACCAGGCAAAAACCGCCTGTGCATCTGGTAACTGACCCCGGAAAGGAGCCTGAAGGATGAACGAAAACGATACGAACGTCGAGCCGACCGATTTCTGGTATATCGACTCGAAATATCACATTCACTGCGAGGAGTACATCGAGTACCACAAGGACGCGATGGACTGGGACCTGGTCTCCCGGTACCAGACGCTCAGCGAACCGTTCATCGAGAAGTTCGCCGACCGGGTGAACTGGAAGAACATTTTCCGGTACCAGAACCTGAGCGACGCATTCCGCGAAAAATGGAAACACAAACTGGCGGAATGAAGCTCCGCCTCTGAATTCGAAATAAGGAAAGCCCTCCGGCCATGTTTGACGGCTTCGGAGGGCTTCTTTGTCTTCAGTCAGACAGACGGGACGATCAGTTCGCGTCCTCGTAGAAGGCTTTCAGGAGGGTGCGGAGGGAACGCGCCATGACGACGCGGTCCTGTTCCGGGATAGTCGCCATGGCCTTCGCCACGCGATCATGCAGGAATTTGGAGAGGACGTCGAGGCGCTTCTTCGCGGACTCGGAGATCGAGAGGTAGACGACGCGGCGGTCGTCCTTCGACGCCGTGCGGCAGACCATGTCGCTCTTCACGAGGCTGTCGACCATCTGGGAGACGCCGCCGGAGGTCACGCCGAGCTCGTCCGCCAGGTCACGGATGCTCACGAGGCCGCCCTGCGCCTGCGCGAGGTAGGTCAACACGCGGATGCGCGAGAACGTGATCTTCTGCCCGGGCGCGATGTCCGGGCATTCCTGAAGGAGCAGGTTCAGCATCTTGGCGTTGTTGCGCAGAATAAGGCGCCACACGTCGCTCGCGATATCGCCGGAATCCGGCACGGGAAACAGAAGATTCGATTCAGGTTTCTTGCTCATAATAGGGTCTCCTTAATCTCTCGGGCGGTCGAGGTGTAAAATGCGTTTGCCGGTCTCGCGGACGCGCTGGAAGAACGCGTACAGGGCCGGGGTGAACATGATGCCGATCAGCGTGGCCATGATCATGCCGGAGAACGTGGTGATGCCGATGGCGCGGCGGCTGCCGGATCCGGCGCCCGTCGCCACGACCAGCGGGAACACGCCGAAGATGAAGCTCCAGGCGGTCATCAGGATGGCGCGGTAACGGAGGCTCGCGCCGCTCAGGGCGGATTCCACGACGCTCTTGCCGTGCTCGCGCTCCTGCTTGGCGAATTCGACCATGAGGATGGCGTTCTTGGAGGACAGGCCGATCAGCATGACCATGCCGAGCTGGGCATAGATGCTGAGGTCGAGTTTGGCGATCTTCAGGCCGATCAGCGCGCCGCAGACGGCGAACGACACGGTCAGCATCACGGGGATCGGGATCGTCCAGCTTTCGTACTGGGCGACGAGGAAGAGGTAGGCGAACATCAGAGCGAGCGCCATGAGGTAGACGATCTGGCCTTCGTTCTGGCGTTCCTGGTAGCTCAGCGCGGTCCATTCGAGGTGGTACTGGTCCGGCAGATGCGCCTTTTCCATCGCGTCCATGATGAGGCGCGAGCTCGATCCGGGCAGGCCGTTCACGGTCAGTTCGGCGCTGGTCATCTTGTTGAAACGGGATATCTGGCGCGGGCCGACGGTATACTTCAGTTCGCCGAACGAGGTCAGCGGGACCATTTCGCCGACGTCGTTGACCACCTGGATCTCGCGGATGTCGTCGAGGGTGGAACGGTAGTCGGCGGACGCCTGCATCTTCACCTTGAAGTTGCGGCTGACCATGGTGAAATCGTTGATGTAGAGCGAAGCGAGCTTGCTCTGGAGGGTGTTGTAGATGCTGATCGGGGAGACGCCGAGGATGTGCGCCTTGTCGAAGTCGATGTCCAGATACAGCTGCGGCGTGTCGGCGTTGTACGGCGTCATGGCGACCGCGATCATGTCGCGATGGCCCATCAGCTCGCGGGTGTAGTTCTTCATCACGTCAGAAAGATCGATGGGGTCGACGTCGCCGATGCCGCATACCTGCGCGCTCACGCCGTTGACCATGCCCAGGCCCATGATGGCGGGCGGGGAGAACACCGTGATGCGGGCGTCCGGGATGGACGCGAGACGTCCCTGGATCTCGGCCTGGAGCGCGCCGAGCTGAAGATCCGGCGTCTTGCGCTTGTCCCAGTGGTCCAGCGCCACGATCGCGATGCCGACGCTTTCGCCGGAACCGGACATCATGCTGAAGCCGGACACATCCAGGATCGAACGGATGCCTTTCACGTCGGCGAGCTTCTCGCGGATGTCGCGCAGGACAGCGTCCGTGCGTTCGACGGACGCGCCGCTCGGGAGTTCCACGTTGCAGAAGAGCACGCCTTTGTCCTCCTCCGGGAGGAACGAGCTCAGGGAGTGCGTGAACATCCAGTAGACGGCGAACAGCACGCCGGCAAACAGGATGATCGCCACGGGCCAGCAGCGCACGAGGAAGCCGGTAAAGAAGAGATATATCTTGCGGCTGAAGTCCAGCACGGCGTTGAACGGGCGGAACAGCAGCGGCACATGGTGGTCCGGGCGGCGCAGCAGCAGGGCGCAGAGGGCCGGGCTGAGCGTCATGGCGATGGTCGTGGAGAGGCACAGCGAGATGCACATGGTGACGGCGAACTGCACGTAGATCACGCCGACCATGCCGCCGTAGAACGCCAGCGGAACGTAGCAGGACACGGTCACGAGCGTGGTGGAGATGATGGCGCCGGTGATCTGGCGCATGGTCTTCTCGGCGGCGGCCTTCGGGCCGATGCCTTCGCGTTCCATCAGCCCCTGGCAGTTTTCGACCACCACGATGGCGTCGTCGCAGAGCGAGCCGACGACCAGGATCAGGCCGAACATCGTCAGGACGTTGATGCTGTAGCCGAGGGCGTAGAGGAACGTCATCGTGCCGATCAGGGCGACCGGGATCGCGACGGACGGAATCAGTGTGGCGCGCCAGTCCTGAAGGAAGATCCAGGTGATGAGAACGACCAGCCCGAGGGCGAGCACGATGGTCGTCACGATCTCCTTCATGGAGACTTCGATGAACTCGGTCGGGTCATAGGCGCTGACCACGCTCACGCCCTTCGGGAAAAGCGTCTTCCAGTGTTCCAGTTCGGCGTTCACGCGGCCGACCGTGCCCATGGCGTTCGCATCCGGCGTGCGGTTCACGAGCAGCGCCACGCAGGGATGGCCGTTGAACACGCTGCGTCCGGCGTAGGAGCTGGAGCCGACTTCGACCTTCGCCACGTCGCTGAGGCGCACGATACTGCCGTCCGAATCATGCCGCAGGACGATGTTCCCGAATTCCTCGGCGGTCACGAGGCGCCCCTTTACGTTCAGCTTGTACGACATGTAGGTGTTGCTCTTCTCCGTGCCGATGCTGCCCGCGGCGGCCTGAATGTTCTGCGACTGCACCGCGCTGGCGATGTCGTTGGTGGAGATGCCGAGTCCTGCCATGCGGAGCGGGTCGAGCCAGATGCGCATGGAGTATTCCTCCAGCGACATCACCTCGGCGGACGACACACCGTCCAGACGCGTGATGGCGTCCTTCACGTTCACGTTGACATAGTTGTTCAGTTCCATCAGGTTCAGCGTCGATTCGTCCGTGGTGAAGGCGTACACGGCAAGGATGTCGTTGCCGCGCTTCTCGACGGTGATGCCGAGCTTCGTCACGTCGGTCGGCAGCTGCGGTTCGGCGCGCTTGATGGCGTTCTGCAGGTTGACCATGGCGATGTCGGTGTCGGTGCCGCTCTTGAACGTCACGGTACAGGAGTAAGAACCGGCGTTGCTGCACGTCGAGGAGAAATACAGCAGGTCGTCCACGCCGTTGATCTGGTCTTCGATCGGCATGGCGACGGTCTGCGCGATCACCTCGCCGCTGGCGCCGGGATACATCGCGCTCACGTACAGCGACGGCGGCGCGATCTCGGGGTATTCCGCCACCGGCAGTTTGAAGAGGCTGATCACGCCCGCCAGGACCATGATCAGGCTGATGACGATCGCGAAACGCGGCCGGTCAATAAAAATCTTGGAAAACATCTTATGCCGCCCCCGTGATCACTTTTTCTCTTCGGGCGCGGGGACGATCTCGTCGCCGGGCATCACTTTGTGCGTACCCTGGGACACGACCTTTTCGCCGGCTTTCAGGCCGGACTTGATCAGCTGATGCGTCTTCGTCATGTCGCCCAGCTCGACCAGGCGGCGTTCGACCTTGTTTCCTTCGCCGACCACATACACAAAAGACGTCTGCGCGTCGTGCAGGACGGCGGACGGCGGGACCGCGGGCATCTTCGTCGCGCCCTTCTTCGAAAGCGTCACGGTGACCGTGCTGCCGGGGATCAGCTTCATGTCGGCATTCGGGAACGACGCGTACACCTGGATGGCATCCGTCTTCACGTTTGCCTCGTTGTTCAGAAACTCGATCATGCCGCCGGTCTTATATTCCAGACCGTTGGCCAGCTTCAGGGAGACCTCGCCGTTTTCCTTCAGCGCGGTCAGGCTGCCGTAGCCGGAGAGGAAGTCGCCCATGCTCATGGCGAACCGCACGCGGATGGGCTGCATCTGAATGATTGTGAGCATCGTGCCGGAGGAAGGCGTGATGTAGTTTCCTTCGGTGAAATTCGTCACGCCGACCAGACCGTCGATGGCGGCGGTGATCGTGGTGTGGTCCAGATTGTACTGCGCCGTGACCAGTCCGGCTTCGGCGGCCGCAAGCTCGGCGCGCATGGCATCCAGCGCGGACTTCGTATTCTCCATGGTGTCCTTGCTGGTGGCGTTCACTTCGTAGAGCATCTGGTTGCGGTCGTAGGTGCTCTGTGCGTATTCCAGCCTCGCCTTGCATTCCGCGATCGTGGCCTCGGCCTGCTTCACGGCGGCCTCGTACTGCGTCTTCTCGATCGTGTACAGCATCTGTCCCTTCTTCACATAGTCGCCGTCGTGGAAGCCGAGCTTCAGAATCTCGCCGGACACGCGCGACATCACGTTCACTTCCGCCTGCGCGACCACCTGCCCCGTGTAACGGCGGCTCTGGACGTTGGCGACTTCCTCGACCTGCACGACGCCGACGACCTGTTTCATGGCGGCGCCGGGCATCTGGGCGAACATGGGGATGGAGAGGGCGGCGAACGCGGCCGCGGTCAAGCTCAAAACGGACTTTTTATTCATGATGAAAGGAACCTCCGGTTCGGTTTTTTCTTGATGATCATATCCTATTAATATATCACACTCTAATCATTTTTTCAAGTCGAATTTATTACAGAATACAAAATCGAAGACAAAAAAGACAAAGAACCGGGAAACTGGTTTGGAAAGAGGATGCCCGCCGCGGTTATGGCGCAAGCAGTTCCGTCAGCGGGTCAAGCTCAAGTCCGGCGATGTACTGCCCGATGTCGGCGCCGGACAGTGCCGCCCGGATCGCGTCGGCGCGGTGCGGACAGCCGTTCAGCAGAACCGCGAGTTCATCGGCCGGAGCAGTCCCGAAGAAATCGCCCCGGAACGCCGCCCGCCGGATGATGCCCGCATGCACGTCCAGGTGCACAGTCACGGTTCCGCCCGGGAACCGCCGCGTGCGCTCAAACGTAAAGTCCGGAGATTCGCCGAAGTTCCACTCCCATGAGCGGTAGCGTTCGTCTGCGATGCGTTCCGCCTCGCGCTTCCAGTTGTCGAGGATCGGGAGCGGTTCCTTCAAATTGAACTGACGGAGAAGTTCGCGTTCCATCGCCGGGCGGAAGGTTTCGCGGGTCAAATCGGGCAGGAATTCGTTCAGGTTCGCCACGCGCGCCCGGACGGACGCCACGCCCTTCGCCTCGATTTTGGCCTGAGGAGGCGTCAGGACCGCCGCCATCGCTTCGAAATCGACGTCGAACAGGAGCGTGCCGTGGAACAGGATGCGTCCGTTGTGAACGCATTTCGCACTGCCGGAGACCTTGCGCCCGTTCACGAGAATGTCGTTGCGCCCGGAGAACTCCGCCTCCACGCCCAGCACCCGCAGCGCGGACAGCACGGGTTCGGCGAACGGTGCGAAATCGATATAACGCTTGTTCGCGTCCGTCTCGAACGCAAAGATGCTGTAATTGAGGTTGCCGAGGTCGTGGTAGACCGCGCCGCCGCCCGTCATGCGCCGCACGACGGCGATGCCGTGTTCGCGGGCGTATGCGGAATCGAACTCGCGGCAGGCGTTCTGGTTGCGCCCGATGATCACGGCGGGACGGTTCCGCCACAGCATCGCGAACGGCGCGTCCGCCTGAGCTGTCATGACCTCTTCCAGCGCCAGATTGTACGCCGGATCGGTCCGTTCGTTCCAGTAATAATCCATGACGCGCTCCGAATACGGCGAAAATCAGACATCCTGCTCAGGATCGTCCGGGATGTCGATCTCCACATCGACCTCCGGCGAGGGAATATCCGGCGCTTCGGACTCTGCGGCCGCGCCCTCGCGTTCGCGGTCCTCGCGGTCGAGTTCGGCGAGGATCTCGTCGACGGGCATGGTGTACTTCTTGTTGTTGTTGCACGCCTTGCAGCAGGGCACGATGTTGCCTTTCGTGCTGTGTCCGCCTCGGGAAAGCGGCACGATGTGATCCATGGTCAGTTCGGACGGGGGAAACTTCCCGCCGCAGTAATGGCACACGCCTTTCTGGATCTGCGCCCGCCACCAGTTGGTGCGGCGGAGTTCGCGCGCTTTAGCGCGTTCCCTCGCGATCTGCGCGGGATCGACCCGCATGTCGAACCAGTCGTCCATCACCCGTGATCCGTATCAGGAGCAGGAATACTTTTCCGCCAGCGCGGACCCGGCCAGGCACAGCAGAAGGATCACCGGCACGACGACCAGACCGCAGGATGCGGCGGCCGCCGCCTGCACGAGGAAGGCCGCACGGAACGACACATGGACGGCCATCTGGACGCGGGCGGGCGAGGCTCCGGTCCGGGAGACCTGGAACACCCAAAGCGCGATAAGGAGGTACACGGCGCACAGCAGGATCGCCAGCAGGCCGAACGCCACCGGAAGGAGCGTGGTCGAATCGCGCAGGAGCCTGATCACGAAGATCAGCGGCACGATGGCGCAGCAGCATGCGCCGGCCAGCATGGTGCGTCCGCCGGGACGCACGATCTTCGACAGCGTCTCGGAGCGCGTGATCTCATTGATGCCGCAGTAATAGAAGAACAGCCCGACGCCGTACAGCACCAGAAGCAGGATGCGGCGGATGGAGATATCGGGCACGATCAGGATGCCCAGCCCGAACGTCAGGTCGCGCATGACCGCCATCATCATGGACATGCGTTTCGGACGGTATTTGACATAAAAATTGTACGTGTAGATACTGATGAGCGCCACCAGCGTGACGAACGTGAAGCGCCACCCGAGGCACAACGCCGGAATGACCGCGGCCAGGAAGCACAGCTGCGACGCATAGGACGCCGCGCGCGGGCTGATCACGCCGCGCGGCAGTGGCCGGTCGGGATGCTGCGTCGAGTCGATCTGGATGTCCGCCAGGTCGTTCGTGATGATGCCGAACAGCGACATGGCGAGCGAGATGAAGCAGACGGCGGCGATGGGGAAATATCCCCTGCCCTGCTGCGCCATGCCGCCCGCGATCAGGAATCCGACCAGCGGGTCGCAGGGAACGGTGAAAAGATGGGGCAGACGGACGAGCTGGAACCAGCCGCGGAGCGTTTCGTGTTTATTGGTGTTTTTCATCTTCGGGGAGTATCCTGAAAAAACGTTTTGCGTTGGATGTCGTCAGGTTCACGGTCTTCTCCATGCTCCAGCCGCGCAGGGCGGCCAGCGAATGGGCGGTCCACGGGAGGAATCCGGGGTGGTTCTCCTGTCCGCGGAACGGAACGGGCGCGAGATACGGGGAATCGGTTTCGAGCAGGAGGCGGTCTTCGGGGTAACGGAGCGCAAGCGCACGGATGTTGTCAGCCTTCTTGAACGTCACCATGCCGCCGCATCCGAAGTACGCGCCGAGCGCTTCGAAACGTTCGAGATCGGCGAGGCTCCCGGCGAAGGAGTGGAGAACGAACTGTCCGCCGTCATGCGCGAATTCCGAAAGCAGACTGTAGGCATCGTCGTAGGCCAGCGTACTGCCGTCGATGTCGCGCGTGTGGACGATCGCGGGCCGGTCCAGACGGAGCGCGAGGGACAGGAAAGAGCGGAAGACTTCAAGCTGTTTTTCGCGCGTGTCGCGTTCGTAGTAGTAGTCCAGACCGATCTCGCCGACCGCGACGAACCGGGGAGCATCGGCGAATGATTCGAACTTCTCCGTTTCGCACGGATGCTTCACGATGTCCAGCGGATGCAGTCCGGCCGCAAAAAAAACGCGGTCAAAATGCGATGCGAACTCCGCGGCGCGGCGGCTGGACTCGAAATCCGAGCCGCACAGCAGAATCCACGGCACCCCGGCCTCCTCCGCGCGCCGGTAGTACTCCGTTTCATCGGGGCATCCGTCGTCGCCGAGGTGGGCATGGGTGTCAAAGAGTTCGAAGTCCTGTGACATCCACTCCGGCATCATTTGTTTTTATTGCGGTTCTTCGCCTCGTTGCGTTCGAGTTTTTCCTCTTCCTCGAGGAACTCGTCGAATTCGTCGAACTCCTCGTCGTAGTCTCTGGAACGCTCGCCGAACGCGGAGTAATCGTCGTCATCGTCGTAGTCGTCGTACCCGTCGTTCTCCTCGTCGTCGGTGTCGCTGAGGATGTTCGACTGCGTCAGGACGGCGCCGCATTCCGGGCAGCACCCGTCCTCGGCTTCCATCTGCTTTTCGTTGATCTCCGTATCGCAGTAGGGGCAGATCATGACCATGGTTACAGTCTCCTTCAATAGGGTTCTATGAAAGCGGTTCGGAAAAACGCCCGTAATTTATACGCGGGATCGTGTTTTGTCAAACCGGTTTGGTCGTTTTTTTCGTTTTTTCAGCGTTTCGCCACGAAATCCGCCCAGTACGGGGAGATCGCGCGGATCTTTTCGATGATGCCGGGCAGGACCTCCACGACCGTGTCGACGTCCTCCTGCGTATTGTAGCGGGAGAAACTGAAACGGATCGCGCCGTGCGCCGCGGTGTACGGCACGCCCATGGCGCGCATCACGTGCGACGGCTCCAGGCTTCCGGTCGTGCACGCGCTGCCGCTGGAGGCGCAGATGCCGTGGATATCCATGTGCATCAGGATGGATTCGCCCTCGATGTACTCGAACGACAGGTTGGTGGTGTTCGGCAGGCGGTGTTCCACGTCGCCGTTCACGCGGACGCTCGGGATGGCCGCGATGAGGCGGTTGTGCAGGTCGTCGCGGAGCTTGCGGACGTAGTTGTTTTCGGTCTCGAAGTTCGCCATGGCGAGCTCGGCGGCCACGCCCATGCCCACGATGTACGGCACGTTCTCCGTCCCGGCGCGGCGTCCGCGTTCCTGGTGGCCGCCGACGACGAACGGACGGAACCGCACGCCGCGGCGCACGTACAGGGCGCCGATGCCCTTCGGGGCATGGAACTTATGGCCGGACACGCTGAGCATGTCGATGTTCATGTCGCGGAGCTTGAACGGGATCTTTCCGGCGGCCTGGACGGCGTCGGTGTGGAAGAGCGCCCCGGCGCGGTGCGCCAGTTCGGCGAGAGCTTCCACCGGGTACAGATTGCCGGTCTCGTTGTTCGCCCACATCACGGAGACGACCGCGGTCTCCTCGTCGATCATCTCGCGTGCGCGGTCCATGTCGAGGCGGCCGAGGCTGTCGACCGGGATCTTCACCACGGTGTAGCCGCGGCGTTCGAGGTCCTTGCCGAGGTTGAGGATGGCCGGGTGCTCGACCGTGGAGATCACGATCTTGCGGCGGCGTTTCGGGCAGACGTCCAGCGCGCTCAGGATGGCGGCGTTGTCGCCCTCGGTCCCGCAGGACGTGAAGATGATCTCGCTCGGATCGGCGCCGAGGAATCCCGCGACTTTCGCGCGGCCCTCCTCGACCACTTTCGCCAGGCGGCCGCCGAACTTATGGATGCTGGACGCGTTGCCGTAGTATTCGGAGAAATACGGCAGCATGGCGGCGACGGCCTCCGGCGCGGTGCGCGTGGTGGCGTTGTTGTCCAGATAGATGACGCGTTCTTCGCCTTTCATGTCACGCCTCCTCGACCACGAGCCGGTCGGACAGGAATTCATGGAGCTTGCCCTGCACGAGTTTCCGCAGGGTCAGCTTGGAGTTCGGGCACGTCGCGCAGACGCCGCGGAGCGTGACCTTCACGACGTCGCCGTCGAGGTCGATCAGCTCGATGCTGCCGCCGTCGCGTTCGAGCGCGGGCTTGATCTCCTTGTCGATCACTTCCTGCACCTTCAGCGCCTTCTTGACGGGCGACAGGGCATCGAAGTCAGCGGCCTGCGGCTTCTCCGCCTCGGCGGGAGCGTGGGCCGTGTGGTTCATCTCGTCGAGGATCTGCTGGATCTGGTCGAGGCAGGTCCCGCACGCGCCGCCGGCCTTGGTGTACTCGGTCACCTGCGCGACGGTGGTGAGGTGGTTCAGGCGGACGACCTTGCGTATCTTCGCATCGGTCACGCCGAAGCACTTGCAGACGATGCGGCCTTCGTGGTCGTCGGGGTCGTCGTTCTTCACTTCGGGGAGCGTGAGGCCGTGCTTCTTCGCGTATTCGCCGAGTGCGGCCTGAAGCGCCTCCATGCCCATCACGGAGCAGTGCATCTTTTCCTCGGGAAGCTCGCCGAGACGGTCCACGATGTCGCGGTTCGTGACGCGCGCGGCCTCCTCGACCGTCATGCCGATCACGATCTCGGTCAGGATGGACGAGCTGGCGATGGCGCTGGCGCAGCCGAAGGTCTTGAACTTGGCATCCAGGATCTTGTGCGTCTTTTCGTCGATCTTGAGGAAGATTCTGAGGGCGTCGCCGCAGGTCATGTTGCCGACCTCGGCCTCCGCGTCGGCGTCGGCGATCTCGCCCACGTTACGCGGGTTCAGGAAATAATCCATGACTTTGTTGTTATAATCCCACATCGGTACTCTCCTTATCGTTAAGCGGTCCGGCTGAAAACCTGATTGACAGCGGGTCCCGCGTTTTGTTCCATTCTGTTCATTTTTCAGTCCGTCAGCGGAGGCCGACGGCCTTACGGACCTCGTCCATCGTGGCATGGGCAAGTTCGGATGCGCGTTCGGCGCCACGCTTCAGGACGGCGTCGACGTAGCCCGGATCGGCGAGCAGCTCCTCGCGGCGTTTGCGCATCGGCGCGAAGAAATCCATGTACGCGTCGAACAGCGCGAGCTTGGCGTGACCGTAGCCGTAGTTTCCGGCGCGGTAGCGCTCCGCCATCTCCGCCTGCTGTTCGGGCGTGGCGAAAAGCTTGTACAGCGCGAAGATCGTGCAGGTGTCCGGGTCCTTCGGCTCCTCCAGCCCCTTGGAATCGGTCTGGATGCTCATGATCTTCTTCCTGATCGCCTTCGGTTCGCCGAAAATCTCGATGGTGTTGTTGTAGCTCTTGGACATCTTCTGTCCGTCCGTGCCGGGCACCACGGCCACTTCGCCGCTGATGTACGGTTCCGGGATCGTCAGGACGTCGCCGTACTGCTGGTTGAACCGGATCGCGATGTCGCGCGTCATTTCGAGGTGCTGCTTCTGGTCCTTGCCGACCGGAACGAGGTTCGCGTGGTACAGCAGGATGTCGGCGGCCATGAGCACGGGGTACGAGAAGAGGCCGTTGTTGGGGGCGAACCCCTTCGCGATCTTGTCCTTGTAGCTGTGGGCGCGTTCGAGCAGGCCGACGCCCGTCTGGCAGTTCAGGATCCACATCAGCTCGCATACCACGTTCACGTCCGACTGGCGGAAGAAGATGACCTTCTCCGGGTCGAGTCCGCAGGCGAGGAAGTCGACCGCCACGCCGCGGACGCGTTCGCGCAGTTCTTCCGGTTTCGGCTGGACGGTCAGCGAATGCAGGTCGGCGATGAAGACGACCGCGTCGTCGCATTCTTCCTGAAGGCGCACGGTCGAACGGATCGCTCCGAAATAATTCCCAATATGGAGGATCCCGGAGGGCTGGATCCCGGTCAAAACTCGTTTCATATTCGTTGTCTTTCTTTCTGTGCCGTTCGGCACGATATGGTCATAAGCCGTCGCCGGAACTTTGAGTTTCCGGCGCGGGATGTTGTTCCGCGTTTGGTGTGTCAGCGGTCGGCGCGGAAACGGATTCCGCGGACTGGCCGGATCTTTTGAGAAGCTCGGAGCTCAGGAAAACGGCGGTCGGGGCGTCCGCCCCGCCGATGATGCCGATGGATGCCGCGGGGGGCTTCTGTTCCGGGGCGGTGCGGGCGCGTCTCAGCTCGGATTCCTTCATGAAGAGGAGCACGATCAGGACCACGGCGAGCACACCAAGGCCGATCAGGATGCGTTCCTGAATGCGTACGATGCGTTCCAGCCTGTTGTTCTGCCGGAGCAGCTTTGCGCTGTACGGGATGGAGACGGACGACGCGGTATGCTCGACGTCCTGTTCTTCGCCCAGGGAAGCATTGAGCTCCATTTTGAGCTCTTCCAGCGAGGCGCGCGTCTTGTTCATCGCCTCGATTTTCCGGTCGATCTCGGCAGCGCGGGCGTCCAGCGAAGCCTTGCGGGCGGCCATTTCCTTTTCCAGGTCGGCCCGCTGCACGTCAATGAGGCTCTTCTGCTTCAGATACGAGGCGCGTTCCGCATCGGTCTTCTCCATCCCGGTGCGCAGGAACTCTTTTTCGGCGATGATCTCGTCGAGCTTCTTGTTCAGGTATTTTTCGCGGTTGTCGAGTTCGGCGGCGCGGGCGTCGAGCGAAGCCGTACGGCTGGCGATCTCCGCCTGGATCCGGGCGTATTCGTCGTCCTCGTCGTACACGTCGAGCGGGGACAGCACGTCATCGTCGTCGGGTGCCTCCACGTTCAGCGTCGAACCTGTGGCAGTGCGGGTGCGGTCCGGCTCGTCGCGCCGAGGTTCGGGCGTGGCGATCCGGCTGGCGTCGGTGGCGGCGAGCACAGAGGCGAAATCGCCGAACCCGACGTTCACGGTCTTGGCGATCTTCAGGTGCGTATTGGTCGCCGTATCGGTGGGGGACGGCTGTCCGTCGCCGGGCGTCACAGGAGGACCTTTCCGCATGACCCAGCCGCAGTTCGGGCAAAGGTATTCTCCCCCGCCTTCCGGCAGGGAGTCCACGAGAAATCCGCATTGTTCGCATTTCATGGCAGATACCTCCGCAAACGGAGCCGGACGTCAGGCTTTCCGGACTTCGACTCCGCAGGGTTTACCGTTCAGATCGCCGTCAAGCGCTTCGCTTCCGGCAGGGATGAATTCAAGATTCGTGGCGAGCGTTTCCGCGCAGACGCGTTCGCGTCCGGACTCAAGTGCATCGAGCAGGTCCTGACCGGCGGTCACGCGCACGGCAATGCGGTCGGAGACCTGGAGGTCCATTTCCTTGCGGAGATTCTGGATGCGGCTCACAAGTTCGCGGGCGTAGCCTTCGGCAAGAAGCTCGTCGGTCAGCTCGGTGTCGAGCGCGATCGTGAGAGACGCGTCCGCCGCCACGCAGAATCCGGGGCGTTCGGCGCGGTTGACCACGATGTCGGCGGGCCCGAGCAGACAGGTCGTACCGTCTTCCAGCTTCAGTTCGTACGGAGTACCCGCCATGATGGAGGAGATCACGTGCGAAGAGAGCTTGACGATTTCGGCGGCGAACGCCTTCATCTTCGGGCCGAGGCGGGAACCGAGGCTCTTGAAATTCGCCTTGGCGGAGAGATGCACCAGGGATTCCTCGTCGCCGAAGATTTCGACCTTCTTCACGTTCAGTTCGTCCGCGATCACGTTTTCGCTCAGGGCGAGCAGTTCGCGCACCTCGGGGTCGATGGAGACCAGCACGGCGCGCGCCAGCGGCTGGCGCACCTTCAGCGAACGCTGCGTACGGAGGAAACGGCCGAGCGAAACGGCCTTCTGCGCGAGGGCGTTCTGGCGTTCCAGCTTCTCGTCGCGGCGGAAGAGTTCCGGCTCGGGGAAGTCGCAGAGGTGGACGGATTCCGGCATGTCTTCGGTGCGGAGCGAACGGTAGATTTCCTCGGTGATGAACGGGATGAACGGCGCGGCGGCCTTCGCGAAGGTCACCAGCACGTAGTAAAGCGTGGCGTACGCCTCGGCCTTGTCGCGGTCGTCCTGGCTCTTCCAGAAACGGCGGCGGCTGAGGCGGATGTACCAGTTCGTGAGGTCCTCCACGAACGCCTCGAAGCGGTTCGCGGCGGGCTGGAGCTGGTACTGGTCCATGTTCACGCGGATCTCCTGCACCATGTCGGCGAGGCTGGAGAGGATCCAGCGGTCGAGCGGGTTCGAGGGATTCTCCGGCGCGGCGAGCGGGCCGGGCGCGGGCTTCCAGTTGTCGACGTTCGCGTAGGTCATGAAGAACGAGAAGGAGTTCCAGATCGGCAGGATCACACTGCGCATGGCCTCCTTCACGGCGGCCTCGGAGAACTTCAGGTCCTCGGCGCGGACGACCTGCGAACCGAGCAGGACCAGACGGAGCGCGTCGGCGCCGTAGGTATTCACGATCTGCATCGGGTCGGGGTAGTTGCGGAGGCGCTTGGACATCTTCTGGCCGTCTTCGGCGAGGACCATGCCGTTCACCACCACGTGCATCGCAGGCGGCTTGTCGAAGAGCGCGCTGGCGAGGACGGTGAGCGTGTAGAACCAGCCGCGGGTCTGGTCCTGCCCCTCGGCGATGAAGTCGGCCGGGAAGCCTTCCTCGAAGTGCTCCTTGTCCTCGAAAGGATAGTGTTTCTGCGCATAGGGCATGGAACCGCTCTCGAACCAGCAGTCGAGCACTTCCGGCACGCGGCGGAGCACGGTGCCCTTTTCGGTCGTGATCGTCATCTCGTCCACGAAGTGCTTGTGGATGTCGGTGACTTTCTTTCCGGTGAGCTTTTCGAGTTCGGCGACGGAGCCGATGCAGACGGTCTCGCCGGTCTCGACGTTGCGCCAGATCGGCAGCGGGCAGCCCCAGTAACGGTTGCGGCTGATCGCCCAGTCGCGGGCGTTTTCGAGCCATTTGCCGAAACGTCCTTCCTTGATGTGGGCGGGCACCCAGGTCATCTGGGAGTTCGCGTGGAGCATTTTTTCCTTGATCGGGTCAATCTTCACGAACCAGGTGGAGACGGCCTTGTAAATGAGCGGGGAATCGTCGCGCCAGCAGTGGGGATAGCTGTGCTTGATGGTGCCGCGGTGGACGAGCTTGCCTTCGGATTTGAGGCGCGCGATGATCTCGGCGTCGACGTCCTTCACGTAGCGTCCGGCATAGTCCGGGACCTCGTTCGTGAACTTGCATTCAGCGTCGAGCGGGCAGACGCCGGGCACGCCGTTGGCCGCGCCCGCGACGGCGTCGTCTTCGCCGAAGCCCGGGGCGATATGCACGATGCCCGTGCCGTCCTCGGTGCTCACGTAGTCGGCGTTGATGATGCGGAACGCGCCTTCGGCTTCCTTGTCCGCGAAGTACGGGAAGAGCGGGATGTAGTGGCGGCCTGCCATGTCCGTGCCTTTGAAGCGCGCGACGATCTCCGGCATCTGGTCCGGCTTGTAGTAGGCGTGCAGACGGGATTCGGCGAGGATGAACGTGTCGTCGCCGTCCTTCACCTTCACATAGTCGATGTCCGGGCCCATGGCGAGCGCCATGTTCGACGGCAGGGTCCACGGCGTGGTCGTCCACGCCAGCACGCTCGTCCCAGGCTCGTCTTTCAGGCGGAACCGGATGGTGATGGCAGGGTCGGTCACTTCCTTGTAACCCTGGTTGGCCTCGAAGTTGGAGAGCGGCGTGGAGCAGCGGGCGCAGTACGGCAGGATCTTGTAGCCCTCGTAGATCAGGCCCTTGTCCCACAGCTGGCGGAACACCCACCAGATGGACTCCATGTACTTCATGTCCATCGTGCGGTAGCCGTTGCGGAAATCCACCCAGCGGCCCATGCGCTTCACGATGGTCTCCCATTCACTGGTATAGCGCAGCACGATGCCGCGGCAGGCCTCGTTGAACTTGCCGATGCCGTAGTCCTCGATCTCCTTCTTGCCGGAGAGCTTCAGCTGCTTCTCCATCTCGTACTCGACGGGGAGGCCGTGGCAGTCCCAGCCGAACGTGCGTTCGCAGTATTTGCCACGCATGGTCTGGTAGCGCGGGATCACGTCCTTGATCGTGCCGGCGAGGATATGGCCGTAGTGCGGCAGGCCGGTGGCGAACGGAGGGCCGTCGTAGAACAGGAATTCAGGATTGCCTTTCCGGTTCTGAAGCGACTTCCGGAACGTGTCGTTCTGTTCCCAGAATGCAAGATTGGCTTCTTCGATGGAGGGGAACTCGGTGCTCCCCGAAACTGCTTTGAACATGATTCAAAACCTCGTGTATGGGAAAGTGAATGATAAAATCAGGCGGATGAGGGGGATCAGAGGCGTTCGATGCGCGCCATCTTCGCGTACGGCATGCGGAGCACGCGCGGGGTCTCGCCCTCGTTGGATTCCAGCTCGAACACGGCCAGCGCGTCCTGCGCCTCAAGGATCTTCGCGATCATGAGCGCGGTACCGTCGGCGAGTTCCAGACGGAACTGCGCCTTGATGCTGGATGCGTCGGAGGAGCCTTTGAGCTTCGCGAAATTGTCCTTGTTCGGCGTGGAGTCGATGCGGCGGCGTTCCGCCTCGATCTGGTCGCGTTCCTCCGCGATGCGCTTGGCTTCGCGTTTCGCCGCGGCAATGGCTTTCGCGCAGATGATGAGCTTGCGGATGAGCAGGATGAGCGGGTAGACGACCGGCAGGATCAGGCCGATCCAGAAGTGCTTCTTGCCATTCATCCCGGTCGAGTTTGCGAATTCGTAGGAGGCGAATCCGGACAGCAGCCAGACGAGGACGACGATGCCGCATTTGATGCCCCATGGGCGCTGCGCGTTCGCGATGTCGATGAAACTGCCCGAGCCGGAGGCGAACTGGGATAACAGCTCTTTTACAAAATCAAGAATTCCGCTCATATTTGATTCCCTTACGGTTAATATGGTGAGACAAATTATTGCAAGATATTAATATAGCACCGCCTTTTCATATTTAAAGAGGCGGAAGGCGTTTTTTTTGAAAAACTACGGCATGAAATCCGGAAAAACGAAAGAAACGGGTCCGCAAGGATGCAAAAGGCCCGTCCGAACCGGAAAAGTTCGGACGGGCCGGATGTCGCGTAAAACGCGGGTTCCTGTTCAGGAACGGAGGCTTACTTCATGAGCTTGCCGACGTTCTGATAGAATTCCATGCGCTTGGCGGCGTCGCTTTCGGCCTGGGCGAAGAGTTCCTCGGCATGGGCCGGGTTGGTCTTCAGCAGGGCTTTGTAGCGGCCTTCGCTGCGGATGAATTCCTGGAACTTGCCGTCGGACGGCTTCTTGACATCCCACGTGAACGGAACTTCGTTCGCGGGGTTGTAGCGGTACAGCGGGAAGTAGCCGCAATCCACGGCGCGCTTCTGCTCGGTCTGCGTCTTGCTCATGTCGATATTGTGCGCGATGCAGGGAGCATAGGCGAAGATGATGGACGGGCCGTTCCAGGCCTCGGCCTCCTGGAAGGCCTTGAGGGTCTGGGCGCGGTCCGCGCCGAGGGCGACGGAGGCGACGTACACGTAGCCGTAGCTCATGCACATGAAGCCCATGTTCTTCTTGTAGGTCTTCTTGCCGCCGGCGGCGACCTTGGCGACCGCCGCGGTCGGGGTGGACTTGGAGGACTGTCCGCCGGTGTTGGAGTAGACTTCGGTGTCGAGGACGAGGATGTTCACGTTCTTGCCCATGGCGACGACGTGGTCGATGCCGCCGTAACCGATGTCGTTGGCCCAGCCGTCGCCGCCGATGATCCACACGGACTTGTCGCAGAAGTAGTCGGAGAGCTCGAGGATCTTGGAGAGCGTGGGCTTGCCGGAATCGCAGTTGCAGCCGGCGAGGGCTTTTTCGACGGCGGCCTTCGCGGCCTTCTGTGCGGCGATGGCTTCGTCGGTCTTGGAGTTGTCCCAGAAGCTCATGGCCTTGTTCAGGGCATCCTTCAGGTCGGCCGGAGCAGACTCGCAGGCGAGGACCTTTTCGACTTCCTGCTTCAGGAGG
>JAEEGG010005439.1_pt1 | contig 30254 bp, 28 predicted proteins | sample 9134161 | NCBI WGS metagenome assembly JAEEGG01 (sample SAMN16246543, study PRJNA631951) | gut metagenome | biome: gut microbiome; feature: rumen; material: CR-attached | host: Bos | place: Iran: Karaj | collected 2018-10
ATGAACAGTGGGCCGTGGATTACAAGTGAGGAATAGCCATGGAAAATACGTCCGTACGAATCCAGGAATCACAGGCGGGAGACAAGGGCGCGAGGGAAGTACTGATTGAGCAAAATTTAGGTTTGGTACGTCATGTTGTAAGGCGATTTGAGGGGCGTGGGATGGATACGGAGGATCTGTTTCAAATAGGAGTCATTGGTCTGATCAAGGCGGTGGACCACTTTGATACATCGCGCGGCGTCATGTTTTCTACCTATGCCGTACCGCTGATCATGGGTGAGATCCGCAGGTTTCTTCGCGAGGATGGGCTTGTCAAGATCTCCCGTACCATACGGGAGAATGCGGGGAAGCTGGCTAAGGTTCGGGAGGCGAAGGAGCTTTTGCTGGGCAGAACGCCTAGATTGTCAGAGTTGGCGGAGGCGGCAGGGCTGAGCTATGAGGATGCGCTCTTGGCGTTGGAGGCAGGCAGCCAAACCATGTCCCTGGAAGCAGAGACGGAGGGGGTGGATGGTGAGGGATTGGCCCTTTTGGACAGAATTTCAGCGGATGCACAGGCAGGCTGCGGGTATGCGGCATTAAGTCCTCGGGAGACCGACGCAGAGAAGGAACGATTGGTGGATCATCTTTGTCTGCAACAGCTTTTGGGCAGTTTGGAGCAAGACGAGAGGCGCCTGATCTGGCTGCGTTTTTTCCAAAATCAGACGCAGGAGGAGGCTTCAAAGGTGCTTGGAATCAGTCAGGTACAGGTCAGCAGACGAGAGAAAAAAATCCTTTCAAAATTAAGACTATCTTTTTTGGGAAAAATGAAGTAAAATAGATGTGTATTTTTTGATAACGGAAGTTTGCAACCGAAACTACGCATGAGGAATTGGGGAAATGAGAATCGATCAATTAAACGGATACGATGAAGAACTGGTGGATCTTGACGACGAAATGGAAGAAGAACTCCAGGGGGAGGATCCTTCATCAGCGCAGGACGAATATGGTGCGGAGTGGCAGGATGACGCTGCTTTGGGCGATGGCGCGTCAGACGGTCTGATGGATGGAACTGATGGTGGTCAAAGCGTTCATGATGGTCAGGGATATGATGAGCAAGGTTATGATGACGCACAGGGCTATGATCAGAGCTATGAAGATGGTCAGGAGTATGACGATCAAGGCTATGATGAGCAGGCGTACGATGACGTCCAGCCCACTGCCAATGAGCGCGGAAATGGCGGTGCTCAGGGAAATGGCAGCGGACGTGGGAATGGCGGTGCTCAGGGGAATGGCAGTGGACGCGGAAATGGACCTCAGCGTTCTGGCGCTTCAAGGACGGTTGCACACCAGACGGCACCTGAAAGGAAAAAGAATCCCCTGGGGACGTTTGTAAAGATTTTTGGCCTGTTGGCAATGCTTTTGTTATTGATCTTCTTTGGGCTGAAGTATTATGAGACCTACCTTGATCCGGATCGTGAGATCATGGTGTCATCCAAAGAGCTGGAGCAGGTCAAGAGTGAGGCGCAGGCAGAGGCCGCGAAGAAAGAGCAGGAAATGCAGGAGCGAATTCTCGCGGAGTATTCGCAGGGAGTGCTCGTTGGTGAGCGTCAGACCCTGGATCGGATTCGTCAGAGCATTCAGGGAGGAAAGAGCGTCGTAGAAACCCTTCGTGCGATGTATTCCGACCAGCTGGTGGTTGGAAGCGGCGGAACCTATCACTTCATTCCCATCGATGAGACCTTGAAGATGAATGATTACACCATGAACAATCTGGTTGCTTTGGAGAACGGAGAGCTGCAGTACATGCAGGGCGGCGTCGTGACCTCCTATAAGGGAATCGACGTATCGAAATTTCAGGGCAACATTGATTGGGCGAAGGTGGCAGAGGATGGCGTGACCTTTGCCTTCATCCGCGTGGGATATCGTGGCTATGGCGAGAATGGTACCATGATGGAAGACCCGATGGCGAAGGATAATCTGAAGGGGGCCAATGATGCGGGCATCAAGACGGGCGCTTACTATTATACACAGGCAATTACGGAGGAAGAGGCTCTCCAGGAGGTCGAGGCGGTTCTTGACGTGATTCGCCCTTATCGCATTGATTGTCCCGTAGTCGTTGACGTGGAGCGCGTTTCCAGTGCCAGCGGCAGAATGAATCAGCTGGATCAGCAGACCAGAACGAAGATCGTAAAGACCTTCTGTGATGCCATCGCAGCGGCAGGATATCGCCCCATGATTTATTTTAATCTGGAGATGAGTGCCGTACTGTTAGATGTCTCTCAGCTGGAAGAATACGACAAGTGGTTTGCATATTATAACCCTGATCTGTATTATCCCTATGCTTACAGGGTATGGCAGTATTCTGACAAGGGAAGGGTGAATGGCATTTCGGGAACCGTGGACATGAACCTTGCATTTGAACCGCTTTGGTAAATTGATTGGAGGTATTCATATGAAAATTACAACTTTTAATCCTCAGATTGTAACAAATAATGCCGAACCCATTGTTAAACTGTTTGAAGAGCTTGGATTCGAGAAGCATCATAATCCCAAGGAGATTGGTGATTTTAAGGTTGAAGGGATTCGAATGAAGGATCAGAATGGCTTCTATTTGGACATCTCCATTCCAAAGCTTCAGGTGCCTCAGGACATGACGGCGATCCGCATGAACGTGGACAATTTTGATGAGGCATATCAGATGCTGATAGCGCATGGGTTTAAGAATATCTATGGCGACAATGTGGTTGAGTCAAAGAGTGCGAAATCCGCCATGATGTTTTCTCCGTCTGGGTATGCCATTAATATCATACAGCATATTAAGAAGCATGATTGAGTTCATTGGTGTTATTGATTTATGATGCATAGAGAAGGAGCCTTTTGGACAGAATAACGGTAGTTGGTAGAGTCGGTCAGAAAGGAAGCTTCTCATGAATAACGTGAATGTCTATATGAAATGTCTGCGAAGCGCAAAGGTTTCGTCGGAGGACGTCTACTTAAAGGATGTCTGCAACCTGCGCTGCGCGGACATTTTTATTTCGGCGAAGCTGAAGGCAATCAAAATCTGGCATTTTCAAAAGGAGCAACCAAAGCGCCACGTGGTGAGCACCCTGCGGTTGATCGAGCTTATGGAGGGGGTCTGTCCGCAGATCACCGTGGAGGTCATCGGGGAGACGGATGTTTTGATTGAGCTTGTGACGCAGCAGAAGCAGTCGAAGCTTTTCGTGTTTGCAAAGATTGCGTTGGTTTGCCTAGTCAGCTTTCTCGGCACGGCCTTTACCATCATGGCTTATCACAATGACATCGGGATCAACGCGATCTTTACTTCGGCTTACCAGATGCTACTCGGCGAGGAGCCGCATGGCATCAACGCCATGGAGGTCTTTTATTCCGTCGGGGTGGCGCTGGGCATGCTGATTTTCTTTAATCATGCCGGCGGGAGAACCATTACGGAGGATCCGACACCGATTCAGGTGGCGATGCGGAATTATGAGAAGGACGTAGACAATGCTCTGGTGGAGACGGCAGGAAGAAATGCGATGGAGGAGGAAAATAAGACATGATCCTTCGCAAGCTTTTCTTGTTGTTCCTCGGCTGTACCTATGGATTCTTATCGGCGGCAGGCGTGTTTACGGTACTTGCCGCCGTCGGCCTGGTGCCGCGCTTTGCAGGCAGAACTCACACGGCAAATCGCGTTTGGATTTATGAGGAGATGGTGATTTGGGGAACCTTGTTTGGTTGTTTTGTCAGCGTGTTTGAGGAAAAAATCGGACTGTACGACTGGCTCGCAGAACAATTTCCAACATATGTCGGAGCATTGCGGGGCGGAGGGACGGCACTGCTTTGCATTATGGGCTTATTCGCGGGGATGTTCGTCGGTTGCCTTGCGCTGGCCATCGCGGAGATGCTCGACAGCATTCCGATTTTGGCGCGAAGGATCTCATTCCACGGTGGCATTTTTTATGTCATCTTTTCGATGGCGCTGGGGAAGCTGGCCGGATCGCTGTTTTACTTTCTGACGGAATTCCACGTCACGGGAGAGTAAAGATACGGCCAAGGACATTTCATTATGGTAATCTGCGTACTCGGGGCTTAGTTTTATGACCTCTCTCAGGCACGCTCGCGCTATGGGTGCAGCGTATCGGTACTAAGGCGCCAAAATACGTCGCCTAAGTACCGACGCTTGGCACACATGCCTGAAAGAGGTCATTCAAACAGCCCCTCGGGTAAATTAACATGGCCTGAAATGTCCTTGGCCGTGTAAAAAAGGACTTGGTGTATGTAAAAAAGAACTTGGTGTATGTAAAAAGGATAGGTGGAGGATAGGGAAGATGGAGATGGAGACGCAGTTGGAAAAGAAGGAGTATCAGGAGTATGTGAAGAAGATGACGCCGAAAGCAAATGTCTGGGTGCAGATGGGAAAGGCATTTTTGCTGGGGGGCGTGATCTGCTGCGCGGGGCAGGGGATATTGAATTTTTTGATGGGACAATTTGAAATGGATCGCCAGAGCGCGGGGAGTTGGTGCTCGCTCATTTTAATCGTGATTGCCGTGGCGTTGACGGGGCTAAATCTCTATCCGAGCCTTGTGAAATGGGGCGGCGCGGGGGCACTGGTTCCCATTACGGGTTTCGCAAATTCCGTGGCGTCTGCAGCCATGGAGTATCAGGCAGAGGGACAGGTCTTTGGCGTGGGGTGCAAGATTTTTACCATCGCAGGGCCTGTGATCCTATACGGAATTCTGGCGAGCTTCTTATTGGGATTGGTGCAAATGCTACTCTAAAAGAAAACAAAAAGTAGGCAGGGATAAACAAGAAAACACTAGAAAAGCTCGTTTCTTCAATGCTATAATTTCAACAAGGACAGGATGAATGATTTTTTAAAAAGACAGAAAATTAATACTTCAAAATTTGTCATAAAAGCAAGGAGAAAGGAGCACAGATGAGAAAAGCATTATTTATTGGGGGAACGGGAACGATCAGCATGGCGATTACGCGGCTTTTGGCGAAGGATGAGGAATGGGAATTGTATTTGCTCAACCGCGGCAGTCGCGAGGGAGAGTTGCCAGAGGGTGTCAAGGTGCTGCGCGGCGACGTTAACAATGAGCCGCAGGTGTTAGAGGTGCTCGGAGATCTGCAATTCGACAGCGTTTGTGATTTTATTGGCTTCGTGCCGGAGCAGCTAGAGCGTGACTACAGGCTTTTCCGGGGAAGAACGAAGCAGTTTATGTATATCAGCTCTGCATCGGCATATCAAAAGCCCGTGGGAGATTATCGGATCACGGAGGGCACGCCGCTTGCAAATCCTTATTGGGAGTATTCTCGCAACAAGATTGCCTGCGAAGAATTGCTGATGAAGTGGTATCGTGAGGATGGCTTCCCCGTGACCATCATTCGTCCGAGTCATACCTATGATGAGCGTAACGTTCCCATGGGTGCACATGGTGATAAGGGTAGCTATCAGGTGCTGAAGCGCATGATGGAGGGAAAGCCCATTTTGGTTCACGGGGATGGAACCAGCCTTTGGACGATGACGCATAACAGCGATTTCGCGAAGGGCTTTGTCGGACTCCTGGGGAACGTGCATGCCATCGGAGAGTGCTATCAGATCACAAACGATGAGACGCTGACCTGGAACCAGATTTATCAGGCCATCGCAGATGCGTTGGGCGTGGAGTATAAGCCTTATTACGTATCCTCTGATTTTCTGGATGCAGCAGGACCATACGATTTCAAGGGCGGACTGACTGGAGATAAGTCTAACTGCGTTGTGTTTGACAACACAAAGCTTAAGAGAGCCGTGCCAGGGCTATGTATGAACGTAAGGTTTGAGCAGGGCGTAAGAAGGACGATTGAATATGTATTGTCCCATCCTGAATGTCAGGTAGAGGATCCTGAGTTTGACGCATGGTGCGATAAGGTGATTGAGGAACTGGAGGCTGCTAAGAAGCGCATCCTGCAAGGCTAACCGCTGACGTAAGGGAGAACCAAGGGCAGGCAGTAAAATAACGAAACCTGCAGGCCGAGACTGGAAAACCAAGAGTAGGCAGTAGAAACAACGAAACCTGCAGGCCGAGACTGGAAAACAAAGGGCAGGCAGTAAAATAACGAAACCTGCAGGCCGAGACTGGAAAACAAAAGGCAGGCAGTTAGATAAAAGGGAGTATGGAAGAATATGGTTGACGTAAGAGGAAGGTGGGCGCTAATTACGGGCGCCAGCAGAGGAATTGGAAGATTGGCTGCGCTGTTTATGGCGGAGCACGGGTGTAATCTGATTCTGCAGGGAAGAAGCCTGGAGCATTGTGAGAAGGTCCTGAAGGAGGTTCGCGCAAAGGGCGTGGAGGCATATGCCGTAGCGGCAGAGCTTTCTGATTTGGACGCCGTTGCTGCCATGCTGGGGGAGATTGACGAGAAGACGCCCGTGGTGGACATCGTGCTGAACAATGCGGGCCTTCAGATTGCTTATCGCGTCGATTATTATGAGACGCCCGTGAGCGATTATATTGAGAGCTATAAGATCAATACGGTGGCACCGGCGATGATCTGCTATCATTTCCTGCCAAAGATGATTCAAAATGGATTTGGACGTGTTGTGAATACGACCAGCGGTATTCGCTTAGAGCCGGAACAGGCAGGATATTCTGCGAGCAAGGCCGCACTTGATAAGATCACAATTGATCTTGGGTCGAAGCTGCAGGGAACTGACGTCATGATCAACCTGACCGATCCTGGCTGGTGCCGTACGGATCTTGGCGGGCCAAACGCACCGAATGCACCCGAGAGCGCCATCCCAGGCGTAGTCGTTGGAGCATTTGTGGATGACAAGAAGTCAGGAAGGTATTTTGGAGCGGGCAATTTCTACGGAATGACGCTGGAGGAGGCCGTTGTAAAGGCAGAGAGCTTCGCAAGCCCCTATTGAGTACTATAAATTAGTTTTTCTATAGTTTTATGTGTTTGCAAAAAGCGATATCTCTATGCTTGGCGAGAGTAGGGTGTTTGAACAAGCGGTAGTGGCAGAACCATTTTGGGAGCACTTTTCGGGAAAAGCTACCAGGAAAGCAGAAAAGTCAAATCAGGTAGCTTTCACAAGGATTTTCGAAGGGAAAAAGCTACCCAGAAAGCAGAAACGGCAAATTTGGTAGCTTTCGCAAGGATTTCCGAGGGGAAAAAGCTACCCAGAAAGTTGCCCTGGATGGTTTGGGTAGTTTTTTATGAAAATCTCAGCGTCATACTGCTAGCCGTTCAGAAACACTTTTATAAAAAGAGCATAAAATTAAAAAAAGGTCTTGCAATTTTTGAAGACGCGTGTATAATGTTAGATGACTAACAAAGATGTTAGCCATCTAACATTTTTTATCGTGTAGTAAAAATATCGCGAAGCGATTTTATTCAGAAAGGAGAGTGCCATGGAGAAAAAACAGGATCGGGCGATCGGATTTGAATTAGGAATGATTCACAATTTGATCCGAAGAAGCTTAAATCAAAGATTTTCCGAGAATGGTTTGGAGGATCTTGGTGGCGTTCAAGGACCCGTGATCGGTTATATTTATCAAAACAGTCAAATGCAGGACGTCTTCCAGAAGGACATCGAGAAATGGTTTAAGATTCGGCGTTCTACGGCGACGGTAATGCTTCAGAACATGGAGCAAAAGGGTCTGATCGAAAGGGTGTCGGTGCCAAATGACGGGAGGCTAAAGAAGATTGTTTTGACGGATAAGGCAAAGGATCGCCACATTCGCGTGAAGGATCAGATAGATCGCTTCCATAAAGAGCTGGAGGAGGGGATTTCGCCTGCAGAGAAGGAGGAGTTCCTAAGGATCCTGGATCAAATTCGTGCGAATCTCGAGAAGCCAGACTAGCTCACGAAGAAATCTGACCTGAAGGTATGGATGAACAAGAAGTGCAAAGAAAGATTTAGAACATTGCGTCCTAAAGGCTGTAAAAGAAGTGCAAAGAAAGGGTAACAGGATGGTTAAAACATTATTAAAACAGGTAAAGGAATTTAAGAGAGATTCCATTTTGACTCCTTGTTTTATGATCTTGGAGGTCTTAATGGAAACATTGATTCCCCTGCTCATGGGTTCCATCATCAATGAGGGAATCGAAGCGGGGAACATGACGCATATCTATCTCATGGGTGGTGCGATGCTGATCGCGGCAGTGGTCGGACTCTATGCAGGTGCCATGGGAGGAAAATATGGCGCGCGAGCTGCCACGGGTTTTGCAAAGAATTTAAGAGAGGCCATGTTTACCAGGATTCAGACCTTCTCTTTTGCAAACATTGATAAATTTTCCACGGCCGGTCTTGTAACAAGACTGACCACGGACGTCAGCAATCTGCAGAATGCATATCAAATGATTCTGCGCATGTGCATTCGTGCACCGTTCAGCCTTGTGATCGCCATGACGGCGTCATTCTTCGTCAGCCCCAGGATCGCAAGCGTGTATTTGATCGCAGTTTTGGTTCTGGGAATGATTCTTGCGATCATCATGAAGTTTGCGATGAAGTATTTTTCGCAATTATTTGAAAAGTACGATGCACTGAATGAAAGCACGCAGGAGAACGTTACCGCCGCGAGGGTAGTCAAGGCATACGTTCGTGAGGACTATGAGATCGGAAAGTTTAAGAAGGCCAGCGGCGACGTTCATGACCTTGGCGTAAAGGCTGAGAAGATGGTTATCTTAAACAGCCCCTTCATGCAGGCAACGGTTTACACCTGTATCCTTCTCATCAGCTGGATCGGAGCACACATGATCGTCAGCAGCGAGCTTCAGCTCGGTGACCTTTCAACGCTTCTTGCTTATTGCATGAACATTCTGATGAACCTGATGATGCTCTCCATGGTATTTGTTATGATCACCATGAGCATGGCCAGTGCGCGGCGTATCTGTGAGGTCCTGACCGAGGAGCCGACCATTATGAATCCGGAGAATCCCGTGATGAACGTTGCGGATGGAAGCATCGTGTTTGATCACGTGACCTTCCGTTATAATGAGCATTCTGAAACGCCCGTGCTTGACAACATCAACTTAAAGATCGCATCAGGCGAGACCATTGGCATCATTGGTGGAACGGGTAGTTCCAAGACCAGTCTTGTAAACCTTGTCAGCAGACTGTATGACGTCTCGCAGGGAGCCGTTCTGGTCGGCGGAAAGGATGTCAGAAGCTATGATCTTGAGGTGCTCCGGAATCAGGTTTCCGTGGTGCTTCAAAAGAACGAGCTGTTTTATGGTACGGTTCTGGATAACCTTCGCTGGGGTGATGAGAATGCAACCGAGGAGGAGTGCATCAGGGCTTGTAAGATGGCCTGCGCGGATGAGTTCATCGAGAGAATGCCTGAGGGCTACAATACTTACATAGAGCAGGGCGGCTCCAATGTTTCCGGCGGTCAGAAGCAAAGGCTTTGTATCGCAAGAGCACTTTTGAAGAAGCCGAAGATCCTGATTTTGGATGACAGCACCAGTGCATGTGATACGGCAACGGATGCCAAGATCCGGAAGGCGTTCGCTGAGGAAATTCCGAATACGACGAAGCTGATCATTGCACAGCGTATTTCCAGCGTGGAGCATGCTGATCGCATCATCGTCATGAATGACGGTAAGGTGGACGGCATCGGAACGCATGAGGAGTTGCTTGCAAACAATGAGATTTACCGCGACGTATATGAGGCACAGACCGGCGGTAATCGTGATTTTGATGAGAATGGAGGTGAGCACTAATGGCAGTTAAGAGACCTGAACCTACGGCAAAAATGGGCAGTGGCCGTGGCCCGGGCGGAAGACCACCCAGAGGCGTAAAGGGCCCCAAGGTAGAAAATGCCGGAAAGATATTTATGCGATTGGTGGCTTACGTAGGAAAGTATTATTGGTTCCACTGGATCATGGTGGCGATCTGCATCGTTGGAAGCGTGCTTGCAAACCTGCAGGGTACCATGTTCACGAAGACCCTGATCGATGATTACATTCGTCCCTTGTTTCAGGCAGCGCAGGCAGGGCAGACGCCTGATTATACGGGACTGATGAATGCGATGATGCGCGTAGTGATCTTTTACGCCTTAGGTATCGTCTGTGCTTACGCGCAGGCACGTATCCTTTTGGTGGTGACGCAGGGTACCATGAAAAGGCTTCGTAATGAAATGTTCGAGCACATGGAAAAGCTTCCCATCAAGTACTTTGACACGCATGCACACGGCGACATCATGTCACTTTATACGAATGACGTTGACACGCTTCGTCAGATGATCAGTCAGAGCATGCCGCAGATGTTCAACTCCGTGATCACCGTTGTCAGCACCTTTATCGCAATGATCGTCCTGAGCATTCCGCTGACGGCTCTTACGATCGTGATGGTAGCCGTTATGCTCTTTACCTCCGGTAAGATTGCAGGACTTTCCAGTAAGAACTTTGTGGCACAGCAGAGAAATCTTGGACTTGTCAATGGCTACATCGAAGAGATGATGAGCGGACAGAAGGTGGTGAAGGTCTTCTGCCATGAGAATCGAAACCTTGAGGATTTCAAGGAGCTGAACAATGAGCTCTTCGAGAGCGCCTATAAGGCAAATAAGTTTGCAAATATCATGATGCCCATCAATGCACAGCTCGGCACCGTTTCGTACGTGCTCTGCGCCTGCGTGGGAGGCGCACTTGCACTGAATGGCATCGGCGGATTTACCGTCGGCGGCCTGACGGCTTTCCTGACCTTGAACAGAAGCTTCAACATGCCCATTAATCAGGTCAGCATGCAGATGAATTCCATCGTCATGGCAATGGCTGGTGCGAAGAGAGTCTTTGACCTGCTGGATCAAAAGCCGGAGTTGGATGAGGGCTATGTTACTCTGGTCAATGCAAAGGAAGAGAATGGCCAGTTGGTGGAGAGCAAGGAGCGCACGGGTCTTTGGGCCTGGAAGCACACGCATCAGGCAGACGGCAGCGTGACCTACGTGCCTCTGAAGGGTGAGGTAGTCTTTGACGGCGTTGACTTTGGATACAATGATGACAAGATGGTGCTGCATGACATTAAGCTGTTTGCTAAGCCCGGTCAGAAGATCGCCTTCGTTGGATCCACTGGTGCAGGAAAGACGACCATTACGAACTTGATCAATCGTTTCTATGACATTCAGGATGGTAAGATTCGGTATGACGGAATCAATGTCAACAAGATTAAGAAGGCAGACCTGAGAAGGTCTTTAGGAATTGTATTGCAGGAGACGAACCTCTTTACGGCAACCGTAAAGGATAACATTCGCTTTGGTAAGCTGGATGCAACGGACGAGGAGATCATCGCGGCAGCAAAGCTTGCAAATGCAGACACCTTTATTCGTCAACTCCCGAACGGTTATGACACGGTGTTGACAGGAAACGGCGCTAACCTGAGCCAAGGTCAGAGACAGCTTCTTGCCATCGCCCGTGCGGCAATTGCAGATCCTCCCGTACTGATTCTGGATGAGGCAACCTCCTCCATCGATACCAGAACCGAGAAGATCGTGCAGGACGGCATGGATAAGCTGATGCATGGCAGAACGACGTTTGTCATCGCTCACAGACTTTCAACGATTCAGAACAGTGACTGCATCATGGTTATGGAGCAGGGACGCATTATCGAGCGCGGCAACCACGAAGAACTGCTGGCGGAGAAGGGTAAGTACTATCAGCTCTACACGGGTGGCACCGCTTCGGCGTAGAAATTAGAAAACCTCGGGGCCGGGTTTGTATATTGCTCTTGGGCAGGCAAACAGCCCCGAGATTTTTGAAAGCCCTACGGGCTATCAGAGAAAATGAATGGAAGGAAATCTCCCTTATTGAGAAGTGTCCCCAGCATAGGGGCACTTTTCTTCTTTTGCCTCACCAGCAAATGTTTTCTATGTTTCTCTTGCCTGCCAGGACTTTCTGACATCCCGGCAAAAGCTACCGAAATCGCTGTTTTGGCTTTCTGGGTAGCTTTTTTGCTTCTGACATCCCGGCAAAAGCTACCGGAATTGCTGTTTTGGCATTATGGGTAGCTTTTTTGCTTCTGACATCCCGGCAAAAGCTACCGAAATCGCTGTATTGGCATTTTGGGTAGCTTTTTTGCTTCTGACATCCCGGCAAAAGCTACCGAAATCGCTGTATTGGCATTTTGGGTAGCTTTTTTGCTTCTGACATCCCGGCAAAAGCTACTGAAATCGCTGTATTGGCATTTTGGGTAGCTTTTTTGCTTCTGACATCCCAGCAAAAGCTACCGAAATCGCTGTTTTGGCTTTCTGGGTAGCTTTTTTGCTTCTGACATCCCGGCAAAAAAGCTACCTGGATGCATGCTGGGATTTTTATATTTACGTTTTGGGCGTTTAGAGTTAAAATAAATATTAGTGTAATTGTTTGAAAGTGGGCTGATGGAACAGCCTCCGGGTTTTGCATGAAATAAAGAAAAAGGGAGGATGCGGTATGGAGAAATTGAATCCGTTGGAGCGATTTTTGAGGTATGTGCAGGTGGACACGCAGTCGGATGAAAGTACGGGGACGAGTCCAAGCACGGCGAAGCAGCATGATCTTGCAAAGCTGCTTGCCGCAGAGCTGAAGGAGATGGGTGCGAAGGAGATCACGTATGACAAGAAGCACTGCTATGTCTATGCAACGATTCCTGCAACGGCTGGTTATGAGAAGGCACCGACGCTTGGATTTATCGCGCACATGGATACTTCACCTGCCGTGTCGGGCGCAGGCGTGAAACCAAGGCTCATCAAGAAATATGATGGCAAGGATCTTGTGCTGAATAAGAAAAAGCAGATCGTCATGAAGGTGGAGGAGTTCCCTGAGCTTGCTGAGCTGGAAGGGCAGTCTTTGGTCGTGACGGACGGAACGACACTTCTTGGCGCGGACGACAAGGCTGGCGTTGCTGAGATCATGACCATGGCGGCATTCCTGCTGAAATACCCTGAGATCGGTCATGGAAAACTTCGCATTGGATTTACGCCGGATGAGGAGATTGGCTGTGGCCCTGATCATTTCAATTTAGAGCTCTTTGGCGCGGACTTTGCCTATACCGTGGACGGCGGAGCCTTGGGAGAGCTGGAATATGAGAACTTCAATGCAGCAGGGGCAAAGCTGATCGTGAACGGAAGAAATACGCATCCAGGCAGTGCGAAGGGGAAGATGAAGAATGCGATTTTGATCGCACAGGAGTTCCAAAGCCTTCTTCCGACCTTTGAAAATCCGATGTATACGGAAGGTTATGAAGGCTTCTATCATTTGGACCAGATCAGCGGATGCGTGGACAAAACGGTCTGCGATTATATTATCCGTGATCATGACAAGGAACTTTTTGAAAAGAAAAAGGCATTTTTCCTGGAATGCGCAGCGTTCCTGAATCGCAAATATGGCGAGGGGACAGTTCAGGTAGAACTGAAGGATTCTTATTACAACATGCGTGAGGTCTTAGAGGGCGCGATGCATCTTGTGGAGAATGCTAAGGCAGCCATGGAGGAGCTTGGAATTGTTCCGAAGGTCATGCCGATCCGCGGCGGCACGGATGGCGCAAGGCTGTCCTTCCTGGGACTTCCTTGTCCGAATCTTTGCACGGGAGGCGCAAATTATCACAGCAGATTTGAATACGTTCACGTGCAGGGCATGGAGAAGACGGCGGAGCTTTTGGTTCGTTTGGTGGAAACTTATGCGAACCAAAAAAGAACTTGTTGCAAATGATGGAACGTGATAGAATAATCGCGAGGGCGCGCGGAGGGAAATTGGAAACAAAGTCTGAGGCGTTGGCCATCAGCAAAACATGAGGCCGTTAGAATGCGGCGGAAAGGTAGGGGGATATGAAAAAGTTAATAGCGGAATGTATTGGAACCTGCGTACTGGTTGTTTGCGGTTGTGGTACGGCGATGCTTGTGGGATGTAACGCCGCACAGGGCGGTGGATATATATTGACCGCATTGGCATTTGGCCTGACGATCGTGGCCATGGCGTACAGCATTGGAAACATCTCAGGTTGCCACATCAACCCTGCAGTGTCATTGGGTGTTCTGATGACGGGCGGCATGAAGGTTGGCGAGTTTGTTCAGTACGTGATCGCACAGTGTATCGGCGCTTTGGTTGGCAGCGGCATCCTGGCAGCCATCTTCGGACTTGGCGGCGTTGAGGACAAGACGGGCGGATTTGGAACGAATGGACTTGGCGGCGTTGGCGGAAGCTTTGTGGCTGGTCTTTTGGTAGAAATCGTTTTGACATTTATCTTCGTGATTGCCATTCTCGGCGTTACGTCCAAGAAGGCAAATCATGGTTCCTTCGGTGGTCTGGTCATCGGTCTGACTCTTGTGCTGGTGCACATTTTGGGAATTGGCCTGACTGGTACCTCCGTAAACCCTGCAAGAAGCCTTGGCCCTGCAATCGTTGCAGCAATCTGCAACGGAACAACGGATGCCATCGCGTGTGTATGGGTATTCATCGTAGGTCCTTTGGTGGGTGCGGCTTTGGCGGCTGTAACCTATAAGGCTCTGGAAGCTGGTAAGTAATAAAATCATTATAGAATTCGAAATGATGGAGGGAAAAACAAATGATAGTATGTCCGAAGTGTGGAAAAGAACTTGCCGATGGCACAAAGTTCTGTAGCAAGTGCGGAACGCCGCTGGCAGACGTAAAGCCGAAGGCTGAGGAGCCGAAGGCAGAGGCCCCTAAGGCGGAAGAACCCAAGGCAGAGGCACCCAAGGCAGAAGCGCCCAAGGCAGAAGCGCCGAAGGCAGAGGCCCCTAAGGCAGAAGAAGCTAAGGCAGAGGCACCCAAGGCAGAGGCCCCGAAGGCAGAAGAAGCTAAGGCGGAGGCACCCAAGGCAGAGGCCCCTAAAGCAGAAGCACCTAAGGCGGAAGAGCCTAAGGCAGAAGGCGAGGAGAAGAAGCCTAATACGTGGATCAAGTATGTATGTATTGGAGCGGCAGTTGTTGTATTCCTGTTCTTAGTGATCAGTCTGTTCTCCGGAAAGAAGGGCGGAAAGCCATATGCCCTGTATCTGAAGGATAAGGAGATCATGTATACCAACTTGAAGGCGAAAGGGGCTTGGCAGCTTACCGCAAAGCTTTCCAAGGATGGCGACATGGATACGGAATCCTTAATGGATCGTATTGATCTGTTCACGGAATGTGAGCTGTCACCGGATGGTAAGATCATGTTCTTCCCTGATAAGCTTGAGCGCAATGATGGGACCACCCTGTACTACAGATATATTAACAAGCCCAAGAAGGAGCCCATTAAGATGGATTCCTCCGTTAGAACCTATTACATTAATAAGGCAGCTACGCTTGTTACCTATATCAAGACCACTGGAGATCTTTATCAGTACAACATCAAGAAGGAAGAGAAGTCCAAGATCGCTTCTGAGGTTAGCGTTTTCAAAGTTAGCGAGGATGGCGGCAGGGTTGTATATCTCAAGAAGTCCGGAGAGCTGTATACCTGGAACAAGAAGGACAGCGAGAAGATGGACAGTGAAGTAGACGATTTGGAAGCAGTTTACGATAAGAACGTTTACTATGTGAAGGATGATACCTTATACAAGAAGGTTGGTTCCAAGGATAAGGAAAAGATCGCTTCTGACATCTATTATGTCGCTAATGTTTATAAGAATGGTCAGGCTTACTATGTAAAGAAGGATGACAGTCGCGTTCTGTACTTCTTCAATGGTAAGGAAGCTGAGAAGGTAGCAGAGGATTTGGATGATGTTATTTCCTTTGCTATGGAAACTCCTGCAATCGCATATTCCGTAAAGGACTCGGAGAGCAGTTCTAAGAAAACTTACGCTATTGCCGTAAAGACGGCGATTACCGAGCTTGAGCAGACTGACGCAACCAAGATCAGATTCCAGAAGGATGGCAAGGCATTCTATTATCTTGCTGACCTGAACAAGGATGGCAATGAAGGTGACATGTATCGCGGAACCCTTTCTAGTTCCAAGGTAGGCAAGATAGAAAAGTATGACAGTGAGGTCAATAGCTATACTCTTGCTGCCGGAATAGCTCCGATTTACTTTAAGGATTACAAGAAAGGCGTTGGAGACATGTACTTCAACAAGAAGAAGGTGGATTCTGACGTATATGGAGCGGCTCTCAGATTCTGTGAGAAGACGAAGCAGATCTACTACCTGGTTGACTTCAGCAAGGATGCTGGTACCCTGAAGGTTAGCAAGAATGGTGGAAAGCCTAAGAAGATCGCGGATGACGTATATGGAAATTTCGCGGTACTTTCGAATGGTTACGCTCTCTATCTGTATGACTATAGCACCAATTATCACAGAGGCGAATTATACCTCTATAAGGGTGGCAAGCCCGTGAAGCTGGATGATGAGGTTAGCGCAATTTTGCTGGCATACTAAGCTTAGAGCATACGGCAGAGGAGGGAGAGAGAATCCATGTTTTGTACAAACTGTGGAACGCGTTTGGATGATGACATACTGTTTTGCCCCAACTGCGGAACCAGAATCGCTCGCGAAGCTACAGAGGAAAAAAACGCAGAGGTAAAGGCAGAAGAAAAGCCCGTTGAGGCAAAGGCAGAAGAAAAGCCCGTTGAAGCGAAGGCAGAAGAAAAGCCTGTAGAAGTTAAGGCGGAAGAAAAGCCCGCAGAGGCAAAGGCAGAAGAGAAGCCCGTTGAGACGAAGGCAGAAGAGGCTCCGGTTCAGGTATCCCCTGAGCCGGTAGCGGAAGTAAATAAGACGACGGAAGCGCAACCTGCACCGGCACCGCAGCCCGCGCAAACAGCACCGGCACCGCAACCTGCGCCAGTATCGCAGCCTACATCTGACAAGAAGGCAACGGCAAAGGAGAAAAAGAAAGGGCTTCATCCGAAGCCGTCAGGCGGGAAGGTATTTCTTTCCATCCTGCTGTGCCTGTTGATCTTCCTGACAACGGTATTTGCCGGCGTGCTTGGAACCCTGAGAATTTGCTTGTCGGAGAAGAATCTGAGAAGCACAATGGAAAAGATGGACGTGACGCAGCTTACCATGCCAGACTTAAAGGGCGGTGAGGCTAAGCCACTCGTAGATTTTCTGGAAGAGTCCAGCGGATTTAATTTCGAGAAAACGGCGGGCATTCAGAAGAAGGATCTGGAAAAGTTCTTGGCAAAGCCCTATTTGCTGGAAGAGATCACGGATATCTTGGTAGGCTACGTAAACTACTTTATGACCGGCAAGGAACCGGATGCGATCACCAAGAAGGATTTTGTGAAGTTTATTGAGAAGCACAATGATGACATCCTTGAGCTGACGGGTTTCTCCTTTGTTTATAAGGATCCTGCGACTGGCGAAAACAAGGTGTATGACGTAGACATTGCGAATGCCTTCAAGGATCTTGGAACGGATGAGGTAACGCCTGAGTTCATTGAAAAATCCCTGGGCATGTCCTTGGATCTCGTGCTGTTTGTTCTTTCCGTAACGGCATTGGCAATTGCCGTGGCAATTGCAGCAGTATTGACGATCTTAGTGCTCATTCTTCACCGCAAGACCAAGCACAGCGGCTATTCCTTCATCGGAATGACCTTCATGCTGTCTGGCATTGTCCTTGACGTTGCAATATTGATCGGTTACCTGAAATACAAGAAGCTGGGAAGCACCTTTGTCGATGCGTTTGCAAATCCTTTATGTAAGAACGGCGGGATTATTGCCGGATGCATCTTTGCACTTGGCTTATGTATCTTCGTTGTTGGCAGATCCGTCTGCACGGCAGTGGCCAAGAAGAAATTGAAGAAAGCAGCAAAATAATATGTAAAATAATGAAGCGGAGCTCAAAAGGCTCCGCTTGTTATATAAAAATGTTATATAAAATGAGGACATTACCATGATAAAAATAGTGTTATTGATAGCGTTTGTCGGTCATGTACTTTGCGGCATTTGCGATTGCCTGCTCAGTTATTCGCCAAGCGGAAGATTGGACCTTAAGGGGGCGTTAAAAGACCCGGAGAAGATGAGAACGGAATTCTCTGACCTGCCGCTTCGATGGCCGCTCATATCAATCATGTTGGGCGTATATGCGATCACGGCATTTGGATTTGGATATTTTGCATTATGTAAATGGATGGAAGAGTTTTCCGGAATGGCATCGATTATCATGTACCTATCCACGGCCATATTTCTGATATCGATCGTAGTGCATCATATCATTTGCGGATTGGTTGAATGGCTGTATATCCGTTTAGGCAGAAGCGATGAGGCCAGAGAGGCCGCACTTGAATTTCAGATGAAAACGATTGCTACCATGATCATTGGATACTTAGGATTGGCGGTTTTCTTGATCACGTTGTTTGTTATGGTAGTATCCGGGAAAACAACGCTTCCTCAGTGGGCATGTATACTGAATACCTTGCCCGTCATGCTGATTCTGCTAGTTACAAAGCTTCCTGCGAAGGGCAACATTGCCGGAGCAATTATGTATTTAGGATTGTTTATTATGCTGTAGGTGTTTGCCGTAGAGACGAAAAAAGCAAGGTGGCTTGCCCGTTTAGTATGACGACGGGTGTGCGATGTTTTTCTTGATGTTTTATATTTGTAAAATATAATGTAATAAAATATAAAAGATATTATTTTGCCATTATGGTAAAGATAGGTTGATGCTCAAATAAACGCATTTTTCGATACAAAGGAGGTACCTTATGATCAAGATCTACGGAATGCCGACCTGTCCATACTGCGATTATGTTTATGAACAGATCAAGGGGCGTGAGAGTGAGTTTCAGTATGTAAACATTGGTGAGAACATTCGTAACATGAGTGAATTTACAAGGCTTCGCGACAGTAATCCGATCTTTGATCACTGCAAGGAGATCGGGGACGTAGGCATCCCGGCTTTTGTGTTTGAAGACGGAAGGATATCCATAGATCCAGCAGATGCGGGCCTCATCGAATACGGAACCCCGGATGCCTGCTCCATAGATGACCATAAAAGCGGAAGAAAAAGATGTTGACTGCCAGAGGGACATAACGAGCGCCATGATCAGCTACGGCCTGGTGGATGCCGTGCGGTTTATGGTGACGGGAATATAGAGGGTGCGAGGATGTGGTTTGGCCATATTTTGCAAGACTTAACGCAATTTCACGTGCAAAAAAGTCTTGCAGAATATGGCTTTTTTAGTCTATTTTACTTTGAGGGTAGGATATTGTACACAAAAAGAATTAGCATTAGGATAAAGATTTTGATTGCATTTTGATAGATCTAAGAAACATGGTTTTGTTGAACGCGGCGTTTTGGTGACCTGAAGGGAGGTACAATGATGAAAAAGAATTTGAAGAAGATGGTTGGCGTGTCATGTTTTGTGGTGCTGGGAGTTATGCTTTTGGTGCTTTGCTTTGGAGTTACGGCGGGAGCAAGAAATCGAATGATGCGTGCGGAGCGGCAGAAGGCGTATCTTGAAAAGAAGGAGATCGTCGTTCGCGAGATTCGTGATTATCTGGGTTCGCAAGGGTATCAGAACAGCGGCGTTACGCTGACGCGCCGTGAGTATGGCGAGAATGAGGAGGAATATCGTCTTCAGGTTCATCACGGAAGAATGGAGCATTTAAGCAAGGAGGAGCTGGACGCGCTTGCGGAAACATTGGCTGGATATGCGAAGGGCTTTGGATCGGATGCTATCATGCAGGTTTCTTTTCGATAGTTATAGATTTCTGAAATAACTGCATGACATTTATCGTAAAATGGGGTATACTCATATTATTGATGTCGCAAGCAGGAGGAAAGGCCATGTTACGCATTCCAAAACCCCAAGAGATTTACAGGCATTTCAAAGGAAACCTTTATCAGATCATCACCGTGGCAAATCATTCCGAAACGGGGGAGCAGCTGGTGATTTATCAGGCGCTGTATGGTGATTATAAGGTTTACGCGAGGGAGCTTTCCATGTTTACCAGTCTGGTAGATCGGGAGAAGTATCCAAATGCGACGCAGGAGTATCGCTTTGAACTGCAGCCGATCGGAAATGCGGCAAATACGGAAGATGCATCTTGTAAGAAGGAAGAACATGCCAAGGAAGTGCTTGGCTTAACTGCGTCTGCGGCGGGTAAGATGCCAGAAAATGAAGTAGCCAAGGCAGATGCGTCCAGTGAGGAGAACAACAAGGCAGATACTGATAAAATGAAGGTTGACAAGGCGGATACGACGAAGGTAGAATCTGCGGAGGAGGAAGCGAACCTTGATCCGATGCTCTTACAATTCTTGGATGCGGACGGATATGAGGAGAAGCTGAACGTATTGGCAGCTTTGCATCATCGGATCACGCAGGACATGATCACGATCATGGCGGTTGCAAGTGACGTCGAGGTTGCAGAGGGTGAGCTGGAGGAGCGCTATGCACAGCTTAGAAATTGCCTGTTGACCCTGGAAAAATATGAGTGCAATCGCATGAGATAAAACGGAATGAAGAAGCAAGCATTAATTCAAAATGACAAAGCTTTAGAAAATCTTAAGGAAGATTTTCATTTTGAAGCCCTAAAATGCATTCCCAAACCGTTGCTTACATGGTATGATGAGAACAAGCGAACGTTGCCTTGGAGGGAGGATGCATCGCCCTATCGGGTCTGGGTTTCGGAAATTATGCTACAGCAAACGAGAGTAGAAGCAGTCAAGCCCTATTATGAGCGTTTCATGAAGGCGCTCCCTGACATTGCCGCGCTGGCTGCGGCGCAGGAGGAGACGCTGCTCAAGCTCTGGGAAGGTTTAGGGTATTATAACCGCGTCAGAAATTTGCAGAAGGCTGCACGCATGATCATGGAACGGCATGCGGGGGAGATGCCTGCGGATTATGACGCGCTTTTGGCGCTCCCCGGGATAGGAAATTATACCGCCGGAGCCATTGCGTCCATTGCCTTTGGAATTCCAAAGCCGGCCGTGGACGGCAACGTGCTTCGGGTGCTATCTAGAATTCGGACGGATGATCGGTGTATTTCGGAGGAAAAGGTAAGAAGGGCCGTGGAGGCGGAGCTGGAAGCAGCCATGCCGAAGGATCGCCCGGGTGATTTTAATCAGGCGATGATGGAGATCGGCGCCTGTGTTTGTGTTCCGAATGGCCAACCACACTGCGAGGAATGTCCGTTAGAGGGGATTTGCAGGGCAAGGTCGCAGGGAAAAGAGCTTTCCTATCCCGTTAAGGAGGGAAAGAAAGCAAGAACCACCGAGGAAAAGACGGTGCTCCTCGTGCGGGATGAGGGAAGGGTCGCACTGCGAAAGCGTCCGGCGAAGGGCCTTTTGGCAGGAATGTATGAATTCCCCTGCCTGCCGGGCATGATCTCATCGGATGAGGTTGTTAGATTTTTACTTGAGAATGGAATGAAGGTGCTGCGCATTCAGCCGCTTGGCGAGGCGAAGCACATATTTACGCATAAAGAATGGCACATGCAGGGCTACATGGTCAAGGTGGATGAGCTGGAACGAGGAACATCAGGAGAGGGCATCCGCGATTGGATTTATATTGAGCCTGAGGAGACGAGGGAGAAATATCCGATCCCTTCTGCCTATGAGTTTTATGCAAAAACGCTTGCCATGCTTCGCGGTAAAGATTTAATGTTGGAGGACGAAAGAAAATGAAACTATTATCCATTGCCATCCCTTGTTATAATTCGGAGGGGTATATGGCAAAGTGTATTGAATCCTTGCTCGTGGGAGGGGAGGAGGTTGAGATCTTGATTGTGGACGATGGTGCCACGAAGGATCGCACGGCGGAAATCGCAGACAAGTACGCTGCGAAATATCCTTCCATCATCAAGGCGATACACAAGGAAAATGGTGGACATGGCTCTGCAGTCAATGCGGGCATTGATCACGCCACGGGTCTCTACTTTAAGGTGGTGGACAGTGATGACTGGGTAAAGAAGGATGCCTATCTGAAGGCTTTGGAGAAGCTGCGGGAGTATTCCGGAGAGACACAGCCCCTTGACATGCTGGTCTGCAATTTTGTTTATGATAAGGTTGGAGAAAAGAAAAAAAAGGTAATGCAGTATCGCAAGATCCTGCCGCTTGATCAGGTGTTTTCCTGGGAGGATTGTCATCACTTCGCTAAGGCACATTATATCTTAATGCATTCCGTGATTTATCGGACGCAGCTTTTGAAGGATTGCGGACTTCGCCTTCCCGAGCATACCTTTTATGTTGATAATATTTATGTGTTTGAACCCCTGCCAAGCGTAAAGAGAATGTATTATCTTGACGTCAATCTGTATCGTTATTACATAGGGCGTGAGGATCAATCCGTCCATGAATCCGTCATGATCAAGAGAATCGATCAGCAGATCCGTGTCAACAAAATCATGTTTGATTATCTGACGGAGCATAAGCAGGAATTCCAATGCCACAAGAGATTGTATCAGTACGCGAAGAATTATCTGGAAATCATTACGGCCGTTTCTTCCATTATGCTCATCTGCGCTAATACTGAGGAGCATTTGAAGAAAAAGGAAGAGCTGTGGAGCTACTTTAAGGACAGGGATTTGGAAATCTATCGTTTCCTTAGAAAAGGAGCCCTTGGTCATATGATCCATCTTCCCGGTAAGGGGGGCAGGGCTTTCTGCGTTGGCTTTTATCACGTCTGTCAGAAGATCTTTAAGTTCAACTAAAACAGAAGAAATGAAATCAAAAACAGCCCATGCCGATTCGGTATTGGGCTGTTAGTGATATATAATAAAGAAGAGTAAACGGGATTAAATGGTGTGGTGCCTTAGACCGGTAGATTGATTATGATTTCCATGTCCAGTCATGTTTGCTGCTGCGTCGCGTTTATAAACGATGACATACATCACGAGCGCGAGGAAAAGTGCGGTCAGCACGTCGAAGAAGGAATGCTGCTTAATAAACATCGTGGAGAGGATGATCGACATTGCCAGCATCAGGGAAGCGTAATGTAACCACTTATGATGTTCGAAGGCCTTGCTCTTCGAAATGGCGAAGTGCGCTCCCAGCGAATTGTAAACATGGATGCTGGGCCAAAGGTTCGTCGGCGTATCCGTTCTCCAAAGAGCTGCAATCATTCGCGTAAACATGTTGTCCCTCGGCATTACCGTGGGGCGAAGCTGATGACCGTTGGGCATCAAGGTGGAAATCAGTAAAAACAGCGTCATGCCGGTAAATAAAAAGGTCAGGCAACGGTAGTAATCCTTTTTCGTCTCATCCTTAAAGAAGAGCGCTATCACGGTCGTAGATACGTAAGCAAACCAGGCAAGGTACGGAATGATGAAGATCTCCACGAATGGGATGTGGTCATCAATTCCCATGTGGATCACCTGGTACTTCGTGGTCACGGTATCCTCAAGATGCCCCCACCATACCATGTAAACCAGCATGTATGCAAGCAGGGGAATCAGGTGCTTATATTGATTCCAAAGCTTTTGCCTTGAAAAATTTTTCTCCATAAATTGGCTCATTCGTTCTCTCATATTTTTTCTCCCTAATCACGAGCTAGTATACCACTTGTTAATTATTTGTCAATATAATTTTGAAAGTCTTTGGGAATCTTAATAATCCCTTAAGAATTACAATTCAAAATTTGACTTGCTCGTTGCGCAAACCATCAAATTTTGTTATAATCATTTTGTTCGTGCAACTACCATGACCAAGCGAAGGAGAACAAGGAAATGGATATTAATTTTTATCTTCCGGATTTCTATACGAATGCAAAGCTGATCTGCTTTATGGCGGATTTGCAGCAGGCAACGCCGGAATGCTTTTATGACAACGTGAGGATTGCGTCTGCCTATGGATGCTTTCCCGGAACCATTTGGAATGGCGGCAGAGTGGTTTTGGGTTCCTGCAAGAAGCCGGAAATGGTGCAGATCATTGATCAGCTTAACAGCAGGGGCATTGCCGTTCGTTTTACCTTTACGAATCCACTGATCGAAGAGAAACACTTAAACGATACCTTCTGCAATTTCTGTCTGGAGCTCGCGGACAATAAGGGCAATGAGGTTTTGGTAAATTCCCCGATTCTGGAGGAGTACATTCGCAAGAACTATCCGAAATACACGCTGATTTCTTCGACGACGAAGTGCCTGGACAAGCTGGAGGACATCAAGGCAGAGATGGAAAAGGACTATGCAATTGTTGTAATTGACTCCGCGTTGAATAACACGGACGTGCTCTTTTCGTTGGATCATAAGGACCGGATGGAGCTGATCGTGGATCATTTCTGCGAGGATAACTGCCCGAGAAGACGCGCTCATTACATCGTTCAGGGCAAGGCGCAGCTGGAGTTTTCCGATCCTGACTGGAAGCCCTGCATGAATATTGCAAGGGAGTTCTTCCAGATCATGAACAACCGCTCCTTCATCTCAACGGAGCTTCTCTATGGAAAGTATAAGGATGCGGGCTTCCGTCATTTTAAGCTGGACGGCAGAAGCTATCCGCCCCGCAGACTGATCGACAGCTTCCTGTATTATTTGGTAAAGCCGGAATGGCGCTCTAAGATGGCGACCATCATTTGGCGTGAGGTTTATAACACCTAAGCCTTCCCTGATAAATGGAATTCAGAAATTTAACGCTTTGCCGCAGGAAAGTCTTTGCAAATTTGGAAATACGTGTTAATATAGCTAAGAGTGTTTTAAATCATAACGAGACTTCACAATTCAACGCGAAGAGATTTAATTAAGGAGGAGACAAGCATGTATTCTTTGGATGAAGTGAAAAACGTGGATCCCGAGATCGCCCAGGCCATTGTGGACGAGCAGGCACGTCAGAACAGCCACATCGAGCTGATTGCTTCTGAAAACTGGGTTTCCAAGGCCGTTATGGCAGCCATGGGGAGCCCCCTGACTAACAAGTATGCAGAAGGGTATCCCGGAAAGAGATACTATGGCGGCTGCGAGTGTGTTGACGTTGTTGAGACGCTGGCCATTGAGAGGGCTAAGGAGCTGTTTGGATGTGATTATGCCAACGTACAGCCTCATTCCGGCGCACAGGCGAACATGGCAGTACAGTTTGCAGTATGCAAGCCCGGTGACACCATCATGGGCATGAACCTTGCTCATGGCGGACATCTGACCCATGGTTCACCCGTAAACATGTCCGGTAAGTATTTTAACATCGTGCCTTACGGCGTAAATGATGACGGCTTTATCGATTATGACGAGCTTCGCAGGATCGCATTGGAAGCAAAGCCCAAGATGATTATCGCAGGTGCATCCGCGTATGCGAGAACCATTGACTTTAAGAAATTCCGTGAGGTTGCTGATGAGGTTGGCGCCGTTCTCATGGTTGACATGGCGCACATCGCAGGTCTCGTTGCTGCAGGACTTCATCCTTCACCCATTCCTTACGCAGACGTTGTTACCACGACGACGCACAAGACCCTGCGTGGTCCCAGAGGCGGTCTGATTCTCTGCAATAAGGAAGCTGCTGATAAATTCAACTTCAATAAGGCAATTTTCCCTGGCATTCAGGGCGGCCCTCTGATGCACGTCATCGCAGCAAAGGCCGTTTGCTTCAAGGAGGCGCTGTCCGATGACTTCAAGATCTATCAGAAGAATATCGTTGACAATGCACAGGCACTCTGCAAGGGCCTGATGAGCCGTGGCATCAAGATCGTATCCGGCGGCACCGACAACCATCTGATGCTGGTTGACCTGACCAACTTTGGTCTCACCGGTAAGGCAGTGGAGAAGCTTCTTGATCAGGCGCACATCACCTGTAACAAGAACACGATCCCTAACGATCCTCAGTCTCCGTTCGTAACCAGCGGCATCCGTCTTGGTACGCCTGCAGTTACCAGCAGAGGCATGAACACGGAGGACATGGACAAGATTGCAGAAGCGATCGCCATGGTCATCAAGGGCGGCGAGGAGAAGGTTCCCGAGGCAAGAGCCATCGTACAGAGCCTGACCGACAAGTACCCTCTGATCTGATCAAAAGCAAAATTTTGAACATAAAAGGCCCAAGGATAAAATTGTCCTTGGGCCTTTTTCATGCAAGCTGCACAAAAGATTTTATGGAAACGCTTACATTCAATACAAAATAAGGAAAATCGCTAATTGCACGAATCATAAATCTCGACGAAATCAACAAAGGAAACTCAAAAATCTACATTTGGCTTGTCAAAAAAGTAAAAAAGATGCTTCTTGAAGTAAAAGATTTCCATTTACTTAAAAAAGGGGGTTCGCTATACTTTATTTCAAGGGGAAGGGTTCTTATGGGGTATTTCGATACATAGAAGGTGCAACCTATGACTCGTAAACAAAACATTTTAATCATCCTTATATGTGTCTTGCTAAGTGCAGTGTTCCCGCTTGGAGGTTGTACCAAAGAGAATGGTGAAAGCACTGCACCGGGCAATACCGCAGGTCACGAGCTTCTTGCAAGCTGGGCATACATTCATGATCCGGAAACTGAGGTTCTGGCTTTCACGACCGACGGGTTGGCGTTTTATCACGGAAAGCAGTATACGTATTCGCAGGAGGGGGATTTCCTGACGCTGACTGATGAAGATGGTAAGGAAACGACAATGCGTTTCATCCAGGCTCGCGAGGGCAAGATGCTTCTTTATGAGCGCACCGAGTACCATTACGCGGGAATCTCAAAGCCCGATGGAATCATCGGATATTGGACGGGTGGTCCTGAGGATCGGTTGTCCTATGAATTTACGAAGAAGGGAACCTACTTAGAGGATGGTACCTTCCCGGGACATTACAGTGAGGATCCTGAGAACGGAACGATCAAGCTGATGTACAACGCTCGACTTGAGGATACCTTGATTTATTACTCGGTGGACGGAGATAAGCTTACGATCGATTATCCCTGGCCCATGGTAAAGACGGAACCGGCAAAATAAGACACAAACGTGTCGACTAAATTTGGTCATAAGGTGTGGCGCCTTTGACATAGAGACAAAGATGGAAGAACCATCAAATTGTTTAAAGGAGGAGAATTATGAAACTGAAGAAATTGGCAGCAACTCTGCTCGCAGCAGCTATGGTTGTATCTTGTGCAGCATGTGGCAGTGGCAGTGGCGACGGCGGCAACAGCAACGACGGTGGCAACAAGGATACCGGCAAGAAGGTTGAGAGCGTAGATCTGAAGAGCCAGAAGGTTACTTTGGATATGTGGTGTATCGCTACCGAGAGCGATTCCAACCGTCATTCTTATGAGGCAGCCATTGAAGAGATGAAGAAGGAATATCCTGACATCACTCTGAACTGGGAAGCATTTGAGAACCAGTCCTACAAGACCAAGATTAAGGCCGCTATGGCAGCTGACGAAGTACCTGATATCTTCTTCACCTGGTCTTGCGCATTCCTTGGTGATTTCGTTGATTCCGGTAAGGTTTACTGCCTGGATGATGCATATCAGGATTACAAGAGCGAGCTTCCTGAGGTTATGCTTGCTAACTCTACTTACAACGGAAAGCACTATGGTGTTCCTCTGACCATGAACATCGTTGGACTTTTCTGCAACATGGATCTTCTGAAGGAAGCAGGCTGGAACGAAGTTCCTACCACCTATGATGATCTGATCAAGTGCTGTGACGCACTAAAGGCTAAGGGAATCATTCCTTTCGGATGTGCAGGCGGCGAGACCTGGTGTGTAACCGAGTATCTTGAGCCCGTTATCGAGAAGAGCATCGGCGCTGACGCTATGAACGACATCTTCCTTGGAAGAGCTTCTTGGGACAACGCAGAAGTTGCAAAGGCAGTTGATACCTTCCAGAGCATGGTTAAGGCTGGCTACTTTGATCCTAACGCAGTATCCCTGAGCAACGACGAAGTTAAGGCTAACTTCATGCAGGGTAAGTATGCATTCTATCAGAATGGTACTTGGAACTGTGCAGACTTCGCTAACGACGCTAACTTCTTCCCTAAGGTAAAGGTTACCGAGTTCCCCGTTGTTGATTCCAGCAAGGGTAAGCTTGGTCAGCTGATTGGCGGTCCTTCCGATACCCTCGCAGTAACCGCTAAGTCTGCAAACGCTGCAGTAGCTGCTAAGTACACCTTCGAGCTTGGTAAGAGAATCTGCCACTATGGTTACCTTGATGGCTGCGGACTTCCCGCTTGGACTCCTTACGGTGACACCAGCAACATCAACGGTCTGACCAAGGCCGTATCTGAGATCTGTGCAAATGCTAACGCATACGTTCTGTTCGGTGATACCGCTATGAACGCTGACGATGCTCAGAAGTATCTTGATTACGTAGCACAGGTTTATGGATGCAAGGTTGACGGTAATGCATTCATTTCCGGTCTGAAGAAGGAAATCAGATAATTACGTTTGATGACCTGATTTAGTCACTTGTAAGAGCAATGATTGCGGCTTTTCCGATCCTTGTGTTTCACGGGGAGCCGGAAAGGCCGCATTTTGTTTCCAAATTTCATTGGAAGGTATGAATTATCATGAAAAACAACACATATAAATACCTGATGATTGCGATCTTTTTGGCACCAGCCCTGATCCTTTTCATCGGCGTTCTGATTGCCCCCATTATCATGTCGGTATTTTACAGCTTCTTTGACATGAAGAGCATCAGTCTTAAAGGAGCGGAATTCATATTCCTCGGCAACTACAAGGAGCTGTTCACCAGCGGATCCATCAATGTCTGGAGAGCCCTTGGCAACGCAATGCTTCTGGCAGCGCTGTCCGTATTCCTACAGCTCCCCTTATCCCTGGGCCTGGCACTGATGCTTGGTAAGGGAATTAAGGGTGAGAGAGGTTTCCTTTCCATCTACTTTATGCCGGTGCTGATTTCAACCGTAGTAATCGGTCAGCTTTGGAGAAAGATCTACAATCCTGACTACGGTATCTTAAATGCGGTCCTTGGCCTGCTCGGAATAGGCGACAAGATGCCCCTCGGCGGATGGCTGGGCAATGAGGCTTCCGCTCTTTGGTGCGTATTTGTTCCCACCCTGTGGCAGTACGTAGGCTACCACATGCTACTCATGTATGCAGGCGTTCGAAGCGTATCCCCTGAACTTAGGGAGGCTGCAAAGCTGGACGGCGCAACCGATGGTCAGGTTGACTGGTATGTAGTCATTCCTAGCATTAAACCTATTTTGAAAGTAAGCGTGATCTTTGCCGTAACTGGTTCCTTGAAATCCTTCGACTTGATCTACGTGTTGACTAAGGGTGGTCCTTACCATGCAACGGAAGTACCCAGTACCTTGATGATCAGCATGCTGTTCGAGAGAAACCGCTATGGCATGGGTAGTACGATTGCAGTATTGATGATATCGCTCTGCTTTGCATTTGCGATCCTCATTAGTGCGGCATTTAAGGAGAGAGAATATGGCAAAAAACACGTCATCAAAAAATAACTTTAATCTGGATCAGTATCAGGTGCAGAAGACCAATAAGGTTCTGAAGGTGCTGATCTATATCGGTCTTGTGATTTGGGCGCTCATTGATCTCTTCCCTGTCTACTGGATGTTCACGTTTTCCTTAAAGTCCAACGAAGAGGTGTACGGCACTAACGTTATGGGTCTTCCCAAAGACTGGCTTTGGAGCAACTATTCGACGGCTATGACGACTGGTAACATGCCCCTGTACTTCTTAAACAGTGTGATCGTTACCGTCTCATCCATCGCGATCTGCCTTGTGGCAGCCATGATGGCAACCTATGCGCTGACGAGAATTATCTGGAAGGGCAGTAAAACGATGAATGCGTTCTTCATGTTGGGTATCACGATTCCCATCCATTCATCTATCGTGCCGATCTTCATTACCTTGAGTAAGCTGAAGATGGTTAACTCTTATTGGGCAATGATCATTCCCTATTCCGCGTTCTCACTGGCAATGGCAATTCTGATCTGTACCGGATTTATGAATGATATCCCGAAGGATCTTGACGAGGCGGCCTACATTGACGGATGTACGCTTTGGCAGACCTTTATCAAGATCATCGTTCCCCTGATGAAGCCCGCGCTTGCAACCATCAGCATCTACACCTTCCTGCAGTGCTGGAACGAGCTGATGTTCGCGCAGTCCTTTATCAGTCAAAAGAAATACAGAACGTTGCCCGTCGGCATTCAGGCGTTGTCTGGACAGCATACGACGGATTGGGGCCCGATCGGTGCAGCACTTGTTATTGCAACGTTCCCTACCCTGTTGGTTTACGTATTCATGAGTAAATCCATTCAGGAGAGCTTCATTGCAGGTGCCGTGAAGGGTTGAGTAAAAGTAAAAGAGAAGGTTTTTATAAAAGAAGGCGGCTTCTTCGGAGGCCGTCTTCTTTGTGTTTCTTCGGGTTTTGAAAACAATTTGCCAGAAGTCCCAAAGCGTGATAAAATAAAACATGCATAAGAAAAACAAGCGGCTGCGAAGCAGACATTTGTTTTTCATGCATGTTTTAACGAGAAAGCTGATTTGCGAAGC
>JAEEGG010005440.1_pt1 | contig 30248 bp, 26 predicted proteins | sample 9134161 | NCBI WGS metagenome assembly JAEEGG01 (sample SAMN16246543, study PRJNA631951) | gut metagenome | biome: gut microbiome; feature: rumen; material: CR-attached | host: Bos | place: Iran: Karaj | collected 2018-10
TAGACAACAAGGGAATGGAATTATTACATCACGGTGACAGTTTTTGTCGAAAAGCCTTCTGCTGTTTCTATTCTTATCACATATAGGCCCTTTCCAAAACTGCCAAAGTCAAATTCAAAAGCAACTCCATTGACAGCCCTTTCAAACACCTTTTCTCCCAAAAGATTGAAAATGCAAATGTTATTGATGCCTTCTGCTTCGATTCTCACCATGCCATGAGTTGGATTGGGATAAACCGAAATACTGTTGTCACAGTTTTCAGAAACAGCCGTGCAATCATCAACGATATTGGTGAACTGCTCATGCCAATCGGAGTTCTCATAGACCGAAACGCATCCGCATGGCACCGTGAGCTTGGTGCTGCCAAAGCCACCGAAAGAATAATTGCCAAGTGTTGGGGGCACTTCGGCGTAGATGACAGCCTCCATGAAACCATCACAGCTCGCAAAGGCAAAACTCTCAATAGAGGTCAAGTTCTTTGATAGGGTCAATGTACCGTCGAAGCCGTGGCAACCTTCAAAGGCACTGGAACCGATGGAAGTCACCAAATTGGGAATCACCAAGGAGCCTTTGAAACCAGAGCACTCCTCGAAAGTCCAGCCGCCTATGTAGGTCAAGTTCTCGCTTAAGGTCAAAGTGCCGTCAAAACCACTGCAGTTGCCAAAAGCCGACTCGCCAAGCTCAACGACGGTATTGGGGATGACCAAAGAGCCCGTCAGACCTGTGCACTTTTCAAAGGCATATTTTCCAATGGAAGTGATTTGTTCAGGAATCACCAACTCGCCTGTGAGCGTGCTGCAATAATAGAAGGCGTTGTCGCCGATAAGGGTCACGTCGTCAGGAATCACCGTGTTTTGGCAACCAGCAAGCAACTCGTTGTTACTCTTCCTAATGATAGCATTGCAACCATTTCGCGAGTCGAAGACGGGATTGCCAGCTTCAACGACAATTTCTTCAAGTTGAGCGCATCCTGCAAAGGGGTTCACGCCGATGTAGGTCACCGAACTCGGAATGTTAATGCTCGTCAACCCTGTAAACCAGAACGACCAACCACCGATTTCAGTCACCGAGCTTGGTATGGTGATGGAAGTCAGTCCGCTGCAACGGTTAAAGGCATCTTCGGCAATGGATTCAACCCCATTGGGAATGGTCGAATTCTTGCATCCGAATTTCAGTTCATTACTATAAGACGAGATAACAGCGTTGCAGTTGTCGCGCGAGTCGTAGTCCTCGTTGGCGGGGTCGACCACAAAGCCCTCGATGCCATCACAGCCATAGAAAGGCGTGTAGCCAATCCATTCCACCGAAGCAGGAATGTTCACGACGCCAGTAAAACCACAGTAGTCAAAGGCATCGTCACCAATTTCCTCAAGGGTGTTGGGAAGAACCAAAGTGCCTTCCAATCCCCTGCAATAGCTAAAAGCATAGCTGTCAATAATAGTTACAGCATAGCTGTTTCCATTATAAACCACATGATCGGGGATGGTCAAGGTGCCCGTGGCATCGGTGCCGTCGACATGCTCTAAAACAGTCACGGAAGTCCCGCCGTAGTTGACTTCATAGTTCAAATCACCATAGGTGAAGGTCTGGGCATTCAGTCCTAAAACGCCAAAGACCAGCAATAAAAAAAGGAAATGTCTTTTCATAGGATATGCTTTTAATAAGGGCAAAAATACAAATTCTCCATAAAATTACTACCTTTGCAGCCCGAAATTAAACAATAAAGCCAAAAGGCTACAGGGTGGGGACCATGACCCCTGACCATGACCATGACCACTTTTACTTCTATAAAGAGGTCAGGGTCAGAGTCAGTGGCCAAGGTCAAATAAAATACAGTCCCGCAGTCAAAAAACAACACCTTATTATATTATGATCACTGCTGACCAACTTAAAGACTTATGTAAGAGGATTGATGCCTTGAGGAGGTATCTTTGACGTCGACAGACGTACCATCGAAGCCCAAGAATTAGACGAAAAGACGCAAGACCCGGCGTTCTGGGCCGACCCCAAGGCCGCCGAAGCCACCATGAAGAAGGTGCGTGAGGTGAAGGGCTGGCTCAACGGCTACAAGGAAGCCGAGGATGCCGGCAACGACCTCACCGTGCTCTTCGACTTTGCCAAGGAAGGCGAAGCCACCGAGGAGGAAGTGGATGAGCAATACAACGCCACCCTTCAGATCGTGGAGAACCTGGAGTTCAAGAACATGCTGCGTGAAGAAGCCGACCCCATGAGCGCTGTGTTGAAGATCAACGCAGGCGCGGGCGGCACCGAAGCACAAGATTGGGCACAGATGCTCATGCGCATGTATATGCGTTACGCCGAAAACCACAAATACAAACTCACCATCTCGAACCTCTTGGAAGCCGATGATGCAGGCATCAAGCAGGTGACCATGAAGATTGAAGGTGACTATGCCTACGGTTACCTGAAAGGAGAGAACGGCGTGCACCGTCTGGTGCGCGTCAGTCCCTACAACGCCCAAGGCAAGCGCATGACTTCGTTCGCCTCGGTGTTTGTCACCCCGCTCGTCGACGACACCATCGAAATCGTCATCGAGCAGTCACGCCTGTCGTGGGACACCTTCCGTAGTGGCGGTGCTGGTGGACAGAACGTGAACAAGGTGGAGTCGGGCGTGCGTCTGCGTTACCAATACAAGGACCCCTACACGGGCGAGGAAGAAGAGATCCTCATCGAAAACACCGAAACCCGCGACCAACCCAAAAACCGCGAGAACGCCTTGCGCCTCTTGAAGTCGCAACTCTACGACCGCGAAATGCGCCACCGCATGGAGGAGCAGAACAAGATCGAGGCGGGCAAACTGAAGATCGAATGGGGCAGCCAAATTCGCTCCTATGTTTTTGACGACCGCCGCGTAAAGGATCATCGCACCAACTACCAGACCTCTGACGTGCAGGGTGTCATGGATGGCAATATCGATGCGTTCTTGAAGGCATACTTGATGGAATTCGGCGGGAAGAAAGAATAATTACCAGACCAAATAAAACAATTCTAGCACAATGAAAACCATAACCTTCATTACCTTATTTTTGGCCATGTTAGCCAAAGACCCGACTCCAGCCATTCAACAATTTGTGAGCACCTATTTTCCCCAAGCCACCATCCTTTTCACCCAAAGCGATGGCAGCGAATATGAGGTGAAACTGAGCGACGGAACGGAGATCGAGTTCACCCGCAAAGGCGAATGGAAAAGCATCGATTGCAAACACTCTAACATATACACCAGTGTTCCCGAGGCACTCATTCCTGTCGAAATTGCCAACTATGTGAAAACCAACTTCACTGACGAAGATATCATCAAAATCGACAAGGACCGCAGAGAATGGGAAATCGAATTGAGCAACCGTCTGGAAATCAAGTTCGACAAAAAATTCCGAGTCCTAGAATTCGACGATTAAGCGTTGTCACAAAACAATCATCAAGCGGCTTGAAATCATTCAGGCCGCTTTTGTTTTTTGTGGTGACTGTACAATATGTATTTCAAAAAACGTATTTTTGCAGCATTATAAAAACGTGTATTATGATTACTTTCTTTATCGCTTTGGCCGTCCTCATACTCGGCTATTTCGTTTACGGAAAGCTCGTCGAAAAAGTCTTCGGCATCGACCCACAACGTGCCACCCCCGCTACCACCATGGCCGACGGCGTCGACTATGTGCCGATGAAACCTTGGCGTATCTTCTTGATTCAGTTTTTGAACATTGCGGGTGTCGGACCCATCATCGGCGCCATCATGGGCGCACAGTTCGGCACAGCCTCCTTCCTTTGGATTGTGCTGGGCAGCATCTTCGCAGGTGCAGTCCACGACTATCTCGCGGGCATGATCTCCTTACGCGACAAAGGCGCAAGCCTGCCCGAGATACACGGTACTTACTTGGGTAACGGTGCCAAACAAATCATGCGAGGTTTCACCGTATTGTTGATGATCCTGGTTGGCGTGGTGTTCGTCAACACGCCCGCCACACTGATTGACAAAAACTTTTCCAAAACATTATACGGACAATTGAAAAACAAGAATGTCATTATTGACGAAACAGGAAAAGCAACAATTGACGGTAAAGAAACCACGATTACCATCAACAACAACCTTGTGGAATTCAGCCAAGCCCTAAAGGTCCTCAAAACCACCCCAAAAAGGGATGTCGACAACATCGAAATCACCTCCGATGGCGAGAAAGCAAACGTAATGATAACAACCTCTCCGAAGACAAATTGGACGCTTTACCTTTGCATCATTTTCATTATACTTTATTACTTGATTGCCACCCTGCTGCCCATTGACAAAGTCATTGGTAAAATCTATCCCGTTTTCGGCATACTGCTGCTAGGAATGGCGGTGGCTATCGTGGTCGCTTTCATTATTTACAAGCCTTCAATTCCCGAAATTTGGAGTGGAATGCAGAACCGTCATCCCGATGCGGCCAACAATCCCATTTTCCCGATGATGTTCATTTCAATCGCCTGTGGTGCTATCTCCGGTTTCCATGCCACACAGTCACCACTGATGGCGCGTTGCATGGTCAACGAAAAACAAGGTCGTCCCATCTTCTACGGCGCCATGATCACTGAAGGTGTCGTGGCTTTGATTTGGGCCGCTGCCGCCGCTTATTTCTTCCATGACATGCCCGACCTTACTACTGGACAGAGTGGAGCGGCAATGGTAGGAATTATCGCTAACAAATGGTTCCCGCGAGTCATCGCAATCATCACTATCCTTGGCGTCATCAGTGCAGCCATCACCTCGGGCGACACGGCACTGCGTTCAGCACGACTCATCATCGCCGACTTCATGCAGTTCGACCAAAAACCCATCAAGAACCGCTTGATTATTGCCGTTCCTATGTTTGCCGTCACAGCGGCCATCTTGGTTTACAGCATCTCCGATGCTAAAGGTTTCCAACTCATCTGGCGTTATTTCGCCTGGGCCAACCAAGTGCTGGCCACAGTGACGCTGTGGGCCATCTCGGTCTATCTGGCCAAAAATAAAGGCAAACTGTGGTATCTCATCACCCTCATCCCTGCCCTCTTCATGACCATGGTGACAGGGTGCTTCCTCTTCGTGGCCAAGGCCGCCGATGGTGGTCTCGGTTCCATCCTGCCTTGCCCCGTTGGCTATGGCATTGGCGCAGCCATAACGGTTTTGGGATTGGTGCTGTTCTTGGTGTTTCTAAAGAAGAACAAGGCGAAGGCATAGATACGCTCACCTTTCTGCCCATGTCATACCGAGGCTTTAGCCAAGTGTATCTATGGGCAGAAAGGTTCGGCATGACATGCCTTCTTAAAAACAAATGCCCGACTGAAAAAACCAATCGGGCATTTTTCTTTTTTTGGAGACGCAAGCATTGCGTCTCTAGAACAGATTATTTCGTGGCCTGAGCGTAACCGGCACGCACGGCCTGGATGTTGAGGTCAACGACCTCTTGGCCTTTCTTGCCGAAGATGTGGGCGATAGCCTCTTCCACCTTCTCCATGGAGATGCCGAGATAAGGCACCGTTGCACCTAGCAGCACCATGTTGGAACGCGCCTTCAACTGTTTGGCAATCTCGTTAGCGTTGAAGGAAACGACATGCTCCAACTTACCCAATTCAGCGTTGACCTTTTCCATGTCAGGATAATTGCTGATGTTGATGAAGGGATCGTTGTTGGTGATGACCCAACCTTCCTTGCTCAGCCAAGGCAGATAACGCAAGGCTTCCATAGGTTCGGATGAGAGGATGATGTCGGCCTGACCTTCGGGAATGACATCGGCAAAAATCTCGTTGTCAGAGATGCGGAGGTGCGAGAACACCGAACCGCCACGCTGCGACATGCCGTGAATCTCGGACTGTTTCAGGTTCATGCCCATATTGAGAGCAGCGTCAGAGATAATCTTGGCCACCGAAACGATGCCGTCGCCACCCACGCCGCATAATACTATATCTTTTTTCATATGTTGAATTGTTTACTGTTTAATTGTTTAATTGTTGACTCGGGACTTCGGGACACAGGACGCGAGACTTTTTTTGTCCCGTGTCTCGCGTCTCGCAGTCTCGTGTCTTATTTCTTCATGTGCTTTTTGAGTTCGACGATGCAGGTGCGGTGCGGGATGATGACCGACACGCCGTTATAGTTGACCTCTTCCTCGATGACCTTGACGTTCTCTTCGTGGTTCTTGGGCAGCGGGATGATGTCACGGATGTGCTCCGGTTCCACGCCAAGACCTTCGCAGATACGGCGAATCTTATTGTGTGCCGACGAAGGCTGACCGCCTGTCATGGCGGTGATGTCATTGTCGAGGATCATGACCACGACGTTGGCCTTCTCGTTGACGCAGTCCATGAGGCCTGTCAAACCGCTGTGGCCGAAGGTACCGTCGCCGATGACGGCCACACTCGGGAAAATACCCACCTCACTGGCACCCTTGGCCATGGTGATGGAGGCACCCATGCACACGGTAGTGTTGATGGCACCCATGTTGAAACCCAAGGTGTAGCAACCGATGTCGCCAAACACTTTACCACCCTTATGGTTTGCCATGACAGCGTTCAAGGCATTATAACTATCAACATGCGGGCAACCTTGGCAGAGCGCAGGAGGACGATTAGTAACCACCTCTGGCACCTTATACATCACAGGCACATCCATGCCGAGGGCCTTAGCCACCTTTTCAGCATTCAACTCGCCATCGCGGCGGATGGTCTCATCGAGACGACCCATGACGTTCTTACCCTTGCCGAGGAAACCCTTAATGTGCTCTTCAACAAACGGCTGACCATCTTCGAGGACGAGGATTTCGTCGCACTCGTCGTAGAGTTTGTTGATCATGTCGTAAGGCAGTGGATACTGCGTAATCTTCACAACGGGATAGGGGCACTGACCATCGGGGAAGTTCTCCATTAGATAGTTGTAGGCAATACCCGTGGTGATGATACCGATATTCTTCTTGGGACCGTCGAAATACTTGTTGAAGCCTGAAGTGGCCGATGCCTCTTCGAAGGCAGGCTGCTTGTCAATCAAGTCGCGATAGAGACGCTTGGCGTTGGCCGGCAGCAGCACGAACGACTTGGCATCAGCAGGCTCAGTAAGATCGTTCTGTGGACGGACGGGCTTACGCACCACGCCGGCACGACTGTGGGCCAAACGGGTCGGGATACGATAGAGCACCGGCGTGCCGAGCTTCTCACTCAGATCATAACCGTAGTGTACCATGTCGTAAGCTTCCTGTTGGTTGGAAGGCTCCAGCATGGGAATCATGGCCCAGTGACCATAGAAGCGACTGTCCTGTTCGTCTTGTGACGAGAACATGCTCGGGTCGTCAGCCACCACAATAAGGACGCCCTTCGTGCCGATGATGGCAGCATTCATGAATGGGTCGCCACATACATTGAGACCCACGTGCTTCATGCAAGTCATGGCACGCTTGCCAGCATAAGCCACGCCTATGGAGGCCTCAAGGGCCGTCTTCTCGTTGGCGCACCAATTGGCGATTACGCCAAGTTCTTTGGCCTGCTTCGAGTTGATGACATACTCTGTGATTTGGGTTGAGGGCGTGCCCGGGTAACTGTTGATGGCCGAGCCGCCAGCGTCGATGAAGCCCTGAGCTATGGCTTCATCACCTAAAAGCAATACTTTCTCCATATCGTAATAATCAAAATATAAGATTCAAGATAGGACTACGGTCTATAGGCCATAGTCAGATTGGCACAAAGATACGGAATAAAACGATACGAACAAGAAAAACTTTAACATCATTGCGGATTTATTCCGCAAAACTTGTGCACCGAAATGATTTGTCTCATCAAGGCATCATCTTCGTCATCGTTTTCATGCCAGATGACGTAATCGGCAAGCAGGCGCTTGCCTTCTTCGGGCCATTGTTTGGCCATACGTGCCCTGACGGTGGCCTCATCGCAATGGTCACGCTCCATAGCACGACGAAGGCGTGTGGCTTCCGATGCCGACACCATCACGATGGCGTCAAACCGCTTTTCCAAACGCTTCTCAAACACCAATGCCGATTCAAACAAGACATAAGGAGCCTCTTGCTCTTCCATCCATTGCCCAAAGTCAACAAACAAGGCGGGATAGAGGATGCCTTCCAAGTCACGCTGGGCTTTTTCGTTATGGAAAATCAAATCAGCAATGAGTTTTCTATTTAACTCTGTATCAGAAAGATAAAACGCTTCACCAAAGCATTCCACCATTTGTTGCCGCACTTTGGGCAAAAAATACATCTTTTTGGCAGCAGCATCACTATTATAAACAGGGATGCCCAATTGCTGTTTAAACAACTCGCAGACCCATGACTTGCCACTGCCGATATTACCAGTGATGGCGACTTTCTTCATTGAACGATGAGGTATTCCACCTTATCCGGGCGGGTGCTGAGGATTTGAACAGTAGGCGGCCAAGTGGCAAGACGCACATCTAACAAAGGTTGCATTGCCTTCAACTGCTGGCCATCTACGGATACAGTGAAACTTTCAGGGACGATGGAGGCATAGTCACGCATCGCCACAAGGCATTTCACAGACATGGTCTCTGGGAAAAACCTGACTTTCAAACTATCGGACACTTTAATGGGCACTTCGACATCCATCTCAGTGAACTTGTCTATCTCGAAAGTCGCGTTCACTTCCGTGGTATTGGAATGAATCTTCCCGTCCATAAGGTCAAGGGCGACAGACGCGTTGAAACTCTCGCCGACATTCGTCCTTGAAAACAACTCCGTGCGTATGGAACGCACCGTATCGATGATTTCGTCAGGACCGTAAATGGTCACCGAGGCAGGGTCCAGCGTGGGAATGCCATAGAGGCCAAACTGGCGCTGAGTCTTGATATCGGAACGCAATGCAACAGGCACCACTTTCGACTTCAGCGGACTCATATTGAAATAAATCATGCCATCGTTCATGGTGATGTCGGAGGCACTGATTTTCAATCGGTCAGCAATCTTTTCGGCCACATACTGGCTGCTAAACGAATAGGTGTCGCCTTTTTCCTGACGGTAAGGAACGTCGCTTAGTGCAACAGTGACCACACGCTTAGGCTCACGAATCATCTTATACCTTAAAACGTGGAATCCGTCGACATTGAGCGACATCTTCACCGTCTGCTCGTCCGACGAAATCCATCGGTCGGCAGGCGCCTCAGACAATTGAAGCCGAAACGAGGTCTGGGTCGTATAGTTCTCCGACAGCTTGACCAAAAACCAAGCTGCTGCAGAAATGACCAAAAAAACAAGAAATGTGAAGGCGGAATGCTTGTTGGTGCGTTCCACCTTCTGTTTTATTCGATTCAGCTCGTCAGTCATGACGCATGCCTCCGAAGACTAAGCTTGGCCAACGCGGGTACTGTCCTTGACAAGAGCGGTCTTCTCCACTTCCACTTCAGTATTGGGGGCGAGCGAGATAACCACAGTGGTATCCTTCACCTCAACAATCTTGCCGTGGAAACCACCGATGGTGACCACCTTATCGCCTTTTTGCAGGCTATCGCGGAATTTCTGCTCCTCTTTGGCTTTCTTCGACTGCGGGCGGATGAAGAACAACCAGAAAACAACGATAAGGAGGACGATGAAAATCAGGCTCGTCCACATGGAACCACCGCCCTGTTGACCTTCTGTAGTTTGAGCGGCATTTCCGCCAAACAATAAGATTGTAAGTAAATTGTTCATTTTTAATGGATTTATAATTTAAAGCTCAATTGTTTTAGTATTTCTGTCAGCGCAGACCCGAATACTTCATCTTAATACTGGTCTGGTGTTTTCACCTGACCTTTGATGCGTAGCGTGGTCTTTGCAGGATTGGTGTTCGACATGACGGTGAGGATACGGCTTTGGAAACCATGATGCCCCGAACTATTGTAAGTCACCTTGATGGAACCGCTCTTGCCGGGAGCGATGGGTTCACGGGAATAGTCACCCACCGTGCATCCGCAACTGGAACCCACCTCGCTAATCAGCAAGGGTGCATTGCCCGTATTGGTAAAATGAAACGAATATGTGACCACCTCGCCTTGCAACAAAGTGCCGAAGTCGTGTTCCTCTTTCTCGAACTTGATGGCAGCCTGCTTGTCGGAATTCTCTGAAGCCGACTTGGGACTCGTCACCAGGTCTGTCGAAAGTTGACCTTGATTGCCCGTCCCATTGCAAGCCACTAACAGTCCCAGAGCCACAATGAAGGCCGAGCATATATGTCTGGTTTTCATTTTCATTATCTATGGGTTTTTATAATCATCACTGAACCTTGGTACGTGGCGTCATTTTTCAGGCCATGGCATTTCAGCACATAAAAATAGGTACCGTCTGACAATCCACCGCCGTCCCAATCGTTCTTGTAGTCCTTGGAATGATAGACGACACGCCCCCACCGGTTGAAGATGGTCAGTTCCGAAGACTCATAATACCGATTAAGGGGTTCGTAATTCTCGTATTCAAACTCTGGCTCTTCGCCGTCTTTGGCGCCACCCAAGTCATTGCCACCGTCTAAGGAGATGATGAAATAGTCGTTGGTGCCATCACCATTAGGAGTAAACACATTCGGAATCTTCAACTTCACCGGTTCTACGCGGACAGCTTTATAATAAGAGGTGTCGCAACCTTGCGGATTATAAACCTTCAGTTCAGTCGAGAAATCGCCTGTCTCCACGTAAGTGAAGCGAGGTTCGTCGTCCGTTGAGGTGATGTTGTACTGTTGGTTAAGGATCCAATAGAAATTGCTGATATCCAAGGTGTCGGAAGAGAGGTTTTCAAAAGAATAAGTCACATGCGGGTTTTGCAGGTAGACCGTGTCGCCAGGGTCAGTGCTAATCTCCACCAATGGGTTGGGATATGCTTTCAGTTTCACGCTGTCGCGCTGCACGCAACCACGTCCATCTGTCGTCTTGATATAATAGTATTTGAAGGCTTCCAACCCAATTGCCCATGTCGGGTCATTGGGGGCGATGTGCAACGGACTCAACTCCCATTGGTAATTGTATGGCGGGTTGTAAACGCCCGAGAGACTATCGACCATTGCCACCACTTGGGCATTGCGACCGTTTTCCTCCTCACGATTGCTACAGGTAAGTTTCATTTGGCGAAACTTCATCTCGAATCGTGGCATCACCTCTACAGTAATCTCGTTCTGGCAGACCAAATTGCCGCTTCCAGTCTCACGCACCTCAACACTATAAGTCGTCGTAGAATAAGGCCTCACCGTGATGCTGTTGGCAGTTTGGCCACCTGGAGACCAGACAAACGAATACTGATAATTATTGGGCACGCTGAGCGTTACCGGCGACTCACTACACACGGGCATTTCGACGCTACAAGTAATTTCACAAGGTTCCTGCGCCTTCACAAGAACCGTACAGGTTAAAGCCAGAAGGAACAGAAAAACTTTGCGTATAACAGTGTTGTTTCTCATTTCAATTGAAATAGGGTGCAAAAATAAGAAAAATCCTTTGATGAACGCAACTTGTAGGCGATTATTGTTTCAACACCCACGTTACAGTTTCACCATCTTGACGACCTTGCCCATTTGTACGGGCGCACCGTAATGGACGAAATAGACACCAGATGCCCAACTGCTTGCATCGATTTCAAGGGCATCCACAAAGCGTGCGCGAATCATCTCCGTGCCAAAAGCATCGAAGACGCTCACGTCAGTGAAACCAACGCGGTCTGACTTAATAATGAAAATACCTGTTGTGGGGTTGGGAAAAACACCCGACTCAATTTCTGGTTCTTCTGGTTCAATGGGAATAGGCGACCGCACCTTCCACGAGGCTTTCCAACCCATAGCGCTAGTGGCACAGTCGGAACGGAACTCTAAGCACATTGCATTTGATGACGATTGCACCTCTCCAGGACTTTTTGTGTTCCATCGCCCAATCTTCGGAGCATAGACATTGTCGCCATCGTAAATCCAAAGGAAGTCGTAATCGGCTTCCAACTGAAAACTACTGAAATCCAATTGTATAGTCGAACCCTCAGGAACGCGAATCACCCATATCTTACGCTCATCGTCGCCATAGTCCAGATGGTCAAGGTTTCCTTCCTCGCCTTCCATAACGGTGATGGGGGTGCCTTCATTGATAAGTTTGTAGTAATAATTCCAGTCCCAATAGGGTCCCGGATCGGTATGAGATTGGTCGGGGTAATGCTGGTGACCACGGATTTTGGTGCACGCATCCTCTCCGCCAAGGTCGTGAAGGCCATTATTGAGGCAGAGACCATTATCCAAAGTGTCACGATAAAAAGTGCGATGGCCATCAATGCTCTCATGTCGTGTGCAGATATCACGCACCAGGTTGGCAGAAGATTGGTACATTGCCCCCGTGAAATAACTCCATATATTGCCGTATGCCTCATGCTCGATGCCGATAGAATAGCCGTTGGCAGTACGGGCATGCCAGGCCTTGTCGGCTTCGCTCACCATCTGCGTCACCTGGCCGTCAGAGGAACGAATGACATAATGCGCCGACACTTGCGCATCGCAATTCTTGAACCAACTGATACAACCTGCGTAAGAACCTTCGGTATAATGAATGACAACGGCTTTCACTTGACTAGTGCGCTCACTAAAATTGCAATCCGGTGCTGGATCCCAGATGGCTTGTGGGTAGTCAGAACCCCGAGACAAGTTGAGTTCAGGAGCATGAAGCAACTCATAATACTCAGAAAAAACTGATTCCAAATCAATGTCATATTTTTGGAAACCAAATTGTTTCGCTTTCTCGGCATCGTTAAGGAACAGGCATACCGAATAAAGCATGCTCTGCATTGGATACACATCTTTCTCCTCGCTTATCGGCAACTCCGAAAGCCGCTGAATGATGGATAGATAACCATTGATTTCATAGGGTCTCGTTTCTTTAGCCAAGCAAGAAAAAGCCTTAGCATAAGCAAGCACATTTCGTTCAGGGTCACGCAAAATCTCCGCTTCAGAAATGCCAGATAGTTCCGACACAAGATGCAGGTTCTCGCGGAAATAGTTCTTACCGTCCTTCACCAAACCCATTAAACCGTAGGCACGCGGCATGGCATCGGGACCTTCATGAAAATAGTTACTATCGGCAAGGTGATGGCATTGGGTATTAGTGAAAGAGACGGCTTCAAGCAGACCTTTAGGAATATCCGGGCAGGCGTTATAGGCAGCAAAAAACGCGGATTTATAAGACTGTTTCTCATTGTTTTGTGCAACTCCTGCAAACGAAGCCAGCAACAACAGCAAACCCAATAAAAAGCGACATTTCATAGCGCAAGATTTGAGGACAAAAATACACAATTTTCTTTGCAAAGAATAACGAGGATTTTTCTTATCTTTGCATTTTCAAGAAAAAGCAATTTAAATCACCATAAAATGAGCACACTCAACGATTTCCAAAAAGAGATTCTCGCTGGCATCCCCGATGAACTGCCAGAAGTGAAACCATACGACACGACCATCAACCATGCGCCAAAGCGCAAGGACATCCTGACGAAGGCCGAGAAAAAACTGGCCATCCGCAACGCTTTGCGCTATTTCCCCGCCAAGTTCCACGCCACACTGGCGCCTGAATTTGCCGAGGAACTAGAGAAATACGGTCGCATTTATATGTACCGCTTCCGTCCGTCCTACAAGATGTACGCCCGTCCAATTGAAGAATACCCGGCCAAATGCAAGCAGGCAGCGGCCATCATGCTGATGATCCAGAACAACCTCGACCCTGCCGTGGCACAGCATCCGCACGAACTCATCATCTACGGCGGCAACGGCGCCATCTTCCAGAACTGGGCACAATATCGCCTCGTGATGCAATACCTCGCCAACATGGACGAAGACCAGACCCTGGCCATGTACAGCGGTCACCCGATGGGTTTGTTCCCATCGCATAAGGACGCCCCTCGCGTGGTGGTCACCAACGGCATGATGATCCCGAATTACAGCAAACCCGACGATTGGGAACGCTATAACGCCCTTGGGGTGACGCAATACGGCCAGATGACTGCCGGTTCCTATATGTATATCGGTCCCCAAGGCATCGTCCACGGCACCACCATCACCGTGCTCAATGCTGCCCGCAAACACGGCGGCAGCACCGCTGGCAAACTGTTTGTCACCGCCGGCCTCGGCGGCATGAGCGGTGCCCAGCCCAAAGCTGGCAACATCGCCGGCGTGGTGAGCATCACCGCCGAAATCAATCCCGCCGCCACACAAAAGCGCTATCAGCAAGGTTGGGTCGATGAGGTGTACGACAACATCGAGGAACTATTTAAACATGTCAACGCAAGCCTCGCCAAGAAGGAAGCCCGCTCTTACGCCTACCAAGGCAACGTGGTGGACCTTTGGGAATATGCCGCCGAACACGACATCCACGTCGACCTCGGTTCGGACCAGACCTCGCTCCACAACCCATGGGCAGGCGGTTATTATCCTGTCGGACAATCGTTTGAAGAATCAAAAACAATGATGGCCGATAACCCCGAACTCTTCAAGGAAAAAGTGCAGGCTTCGTTGCGTCGCCATGTGGCTGCCATCAACAAACTGACTGCCAAGGGCATGTACTTCTTCGACTACGGCAACGCCTTCCTGCTGCAGAGCAGTCGTGCTGGCGCCGACATCCTGAAAGAAGACGGTACTTTCCGTTATCCCAGCTACGTACAGGACATCATGGGCCCCATGTGCTTCGACTATGGTTTCGGTCCCTTCCGTTGGGTCTGCGCCTCTGGCAAGCCTGAAGACCTCGCCGTCACCGACGACATCGCCTGCAACGTGCTTGAAGAGATCGCCCGCACAGCTCCTGCCGAAATCCAGCAGCAGATGCGCGACAACATCCAGTGGATTCGTGGCGCACAAGAGAACCACCTCGTAGTGGGTTCGCAAGCCCGTATCCTCTACGCCGACTGCGAAGGCCGTACCAAGATTGCTGCCGAGTTCAATAAGGCCATTGCCGACGGTCGCCTGAGCGGTCCCGTCGTCCTTGGCCGCGACCATCATGACGTATCTGGCACTGACAGCCCGTTCCGTGAGACCTCCAACATCTATGACGGCTCATCATTCACCGCTGACATGGCTGTGCAGAACGTCATTGGCGACGGTTTCCGTGGTGCTACTTGGGTAAGCATCCACAATGGCGGCGGTGTAGGTTGGGGCGAAGTCATCAACGGCGGCTTCGGCATGGTCCTCGACGGCACTGCCGATGCCGACAGACGCCTCCACTGCATGCTGCACTGGGACGTGAACAACGGCATCGCCCGCCGCAACTGGGCCCGCAACGAAGGCGCCACATTCGCCATCAAGCGTGCCATGGAGGCCGAGCCGAGGCTGAAGGTAACCATGCCGAATTTGGTGGAAGATAAGATTTTGGAAGGGCTGTTTTAAGCCTTAGTATTAAATGAAATTGCAACGGGTGCGGCATCGAGTCGCACCCTTTTCTGGTTTTTAAAAAGCTATTGATTTAACCAATAAACTTGCACTTGACGCTTTTCAAATACTTGGCATCTTTCCGACTATAATAGAAAGGATAATAACCGTATCCACCAACACAATAGCCAGGTTCATCCCTTTCAAAAACCACAGGCTTACCATGCCGATCGCTTTCAATGGTAAAGACGACATGGCCGCCTTCGGCTTGTAAACGATCTTCTTCGATTCTTATCACCAAAACAATCACATCATAGGGCACATCGGCATCACCTACATAATAATCGTAGGCAACATAGACATTCTCCAAGGGAGGATCCTGATCATAATACTTATCGAGACAATAGTAGGGATAAACAAAAACGGAATCTATGCCATATATTTTTTCAAAATACCGGGTGGTAGAGGGGCCATAAACTGGGACGTTTACCATTCGATGTGAAGGAGGAGAATAGTCCAACACAACGATTCCTCTTGAATCCATTATCTCTTTCATGGATGCTTCGTGTCTCTATAAGTTGGCGGCACAAGGTCCGCCTTTAGAACCGCAACAAAGATACAGCTTTTTTGGTCGAGCAAGCGATACTTTTTATTCTTCTGAAGAAAAACATTGCATTTTCTAAAGTATTGCCGTATTTTTGCGGCAACATTTAGAGAACACAACTAACAAACTATTCCAATTATTAACCTTAAAAATTACAACCTATAAAGAAAGTTATTATTTCGATGATTGCAGTGGTCGTCATGGCCTTGACCTTTGTTTCCTGCGGCAATAGCGGCAACAACGGTGGTGATAACGGCACTAACAAAGAACAAAAAGGTCTCGTTGGCAACTGGTACTACAACGACAACACCTTCTACACCTTCAACGCCGACGGCACTGGTTCCTACACGGTTTATGGAACTCTGTTCGGCAATTTCAAATACGCTGAGGGCGATGGCAAACTCACCCTCAACTACGAAGACATGACCGATCCCACCGTGTTTAACTACAAAGTGGAAGGCAAGACCTTAACCATCCTTTCTGGTGAAGGCAACATCGGCAGTGACACGGAATACACACGCAAATAGACGCTATTTCATGACTTTGTAAAGAAAGCCTCTACCAATCTAATCCTAAAAAAGGGCGCATGTGCGCCCTTTTTCTGTCTATCGCAGACACTGTCCCCACACTCATCAAGTTGTTTTCATACACTGAAGACCTAAAAAGGTTGGACGAGACTGTCAAATTGAGACACCAAAATGGTCTTTGAACCTTCGTTAAGGTTTAACGTAAAAACCTGCGTTGAGGCTTCAGCGCCTATGAGTTCCACTTCCAAAACACTATTGTCCATGATTTCGCTATTCAGAGAGAACTCCTCCTGGCGCACCTCGCCCTCGCCCAAATCCTTGAGAGGGTACTGCTGTTCGGTCAGCATTCGTCTAACAGAATCTTCCTCTATCTCTACCACACGCACATTGGCCCAAAGGTCTGTAACCTTGCCAGGTCCCTGGTTTTGCGCAGTAAAAATCAAATTGCACATTGCCTCATTCGACCCTGTTGTCGACTGCCATTCAAGGCGAAGTCCTTTACATAACAAGCGCGGTGAGGCATCAAAAGGCACCACATCTATCTCCATATTAAGGTAGTCCTCAGGAGTTTGGCCAATCAGCCAGTTAGGCGTCGTCGTTTCCATATAGCAGTAACTCTTATCTCCGCAATACAGATAACGATCCGCCTCCACCTCGTCGCAATGCACCCCTAGCGCCATGTGTTTGGGCGGCATAAACAACACGAAATCCACGCCCATCTCATAAAGAATGGCGGCCAACAAAACAGACTTATCCTCACAATCGCCACAACCATCCACAAGCGTCTCAACAGGATAACGCATATACTCATCCACGCCTTTCGAAACCGTATCGTATGCATAGGGCAAGTATTGAACGAAGGTGAGTGCCATTTGGATCTTCTCCTTCTCTGTAGCAGCACGGCCACTCAAATCATCAGCCAAATCACGTATCACTGAACGATCGCGTTCCGAAAGAATGAAACCAAAATAATTGGGTTGGCCTTCCTTTCCGTTAATCTTATACGAATATGCAGAATGCTCGCGGTCGTTTCTGTAATAATTGTACAACTCTTCACTGACACTCAACGTAATAGAGCATTCTTCCCCCTCGCATTTCCAAGAATGTCCAATCTCGTAAAACTCATCATTTTCCTGCACAGAATAATCCGAGTCAAACTCAGCCATCGTATCCTGCTTTTGGTCAGTTTCCTCCTCATAATAACTATAAGGATTGACGCATGAAACCATAACTGCTGAAATGAAAAACATGAAATAATATAACACTCGTTTCATATCCTAATCCCTAAATATGTCAATCGGGAGCAACCTTTTTTAAATTAAAAATGCAAAATTAGACTTTTTTTTATTGCAAGGTCCCTATTGGGCATTTTTTCGATTTTATTGCAGGAAAAGTTGTACCTTTGCAGTGCAAATTAAAATCGTCTAAAACGCAATAACATAATGAAGAAAGAAGTAAAATTCAGCCTGGTCTACCGCGACATGTGGCAGTCGTCAGGCAAATATGTGCCCCGCAAGGACCAACTGGAGCAAATCGCGCCCTTGATTATCGATATGGGTTGCTTCGACCGAGTGGAGACCAACGGTGGCGCCGCCGAGCAAGTCAACCTGCTGTATGGCGAGAACCCAAACCCGTCTGTCCGTGCTTTCACGGCAGCATTGCACAAAGGCGGCATCGAGTGCCACATGCTCGACCGCGCCCTCAACGCCTTGAGAATGAATCCTGTTCCCGCCGATGTGCGCCAACTGATGTACAAGGTGAAGAAAGCCCAAGGCGTCGACATCACCCGTATCTTCTGCGGCCTTAACGACGTGCGCAACATCATCCCGTCCATCCACTGGGCCAACGAAGCCGGCATGATCTCGCAAGCCGCCATGAGTATCACCTACTCGCAGGTGCACACCGCCGAGTATTATATGCACATCGCCGACCAACTCATCGAAGCTGGCGCAAAGGAAATCGCTTTGAAGGACATGGCCGGTGTGGGTCGTCCCGTCAGCTTGGGTCGCATCGTCGAGCATATCAAAAAACAGCACCCTGAAATCAAGGTACAGTACCACGGTCATACCACCCCCGGCCTCTCGATGGCTTCGATGCTTGAGGTCTGCAAGGCCGGTTGCGACTATGTCGATGTGGCCATGGAGCCGCTGTCGTGGGGCACCGTCCATCCCGACGTCATCAGCGTGCAGGCCATGCTGAAAGACGCTGGTTTCCTTGTCAAGGACATAGACATGAAGACCTATATGGCCGCCCGTAGCATGACACAAAGCTTCATCGACGACTTCCTCGGCTATTGGATCGACCCGCGCAACCGCTACATCAACTCGCTGCTGGTGGGCTGCGGTCTCCCTGGCGGCATGATGGGCTCGCTGATGGCCGACCTCAAACCGGTCCATGCCGCCATCAACATGAACCGCGAAAAGCAAGGCCTGCCGGCATTGAGCGAAGACGAGATGCTTGTCGAACTGTTCCAAGAGGTACAGGACATCTGGCCAAAACTCGGCAATCCGCCTTTGGTCACCCCGTTCAGCCAATACACCAAGAACATCGCCTTGATGAACCTCTTCGCACTCAGCAAGGGCGAACCTCGCTACGAAACTTCCATCGACCCCGCTGCATGGGATATGATCCTCGGCAAAGCAGGCAAATTGCCTGGCACCCTTGCTCCTGAAATCGTGGAACTGGCCAAGAAGAAAGGTTTGGAATTCTTCACGGGCAACCCGCAAGACAACTACCCGAACGCCTTGCCGCACTTCATCGAAATGATGAAGCAGGAGGGCTGGGACCGTGGTCAGGACGACGAAGAACTCTTCGAGTTTGCCATGCACGAGAAGCAATACCGCGAGTACAAGTCGGGCGAGGCCAAGCGCCGCTTCAACCAAGAGTTGGAAACTAAGATGAAGGCGAAATTTGAGAAAGCTGGCGGCGAGGTCAAGATTCCGGACCTGCGCGCCTTGCGTCATCCCAACGCCGAACCCGTCATCGCTCCCGTCAGCGGCATCGTGATGTGGGAAGTCGACTTCGACGACAAGAGCATCGCACCTGCACCAGGCAAGATCTACAAGGAAGGCGACCTGCTGTGTGCCATCAACAGCGAACATGGCATGGAACCCGTCTACGCCCTCTGGTCTGGCAAGATTGTAGAAGCCACGGCGGAACAAGGCAAGCGCGTCACAAAGGGTGAAACCATTGCTTTCATAGAAAAATAAGGCATTTTCGGAGATTTTTTCCAAATTAGACCAAAAAACTGGCATGCAATTTGTTATTTTTGCCTCGTTTTAAAACACGAAAGACAACTAACCTATTACTTAACCTAATTATTAACTAAAACTTAATCAAAATGAAAAAGTTATTCTTAGTCCTGGCCCTGGCCTTTGCAGGCATTCTCACGGCCAATGCTCAAACTTGGATTGGTGGCGGCGTCGGTGCCCAAATCTATGATGATCACACCCACTTCTCCATCTCTCCCGAAGTTGGCTACAACATCAACAACCATTGGACGGTTGCCCTTGGTGCAAGCTATGGCTTCACCCAAGACAAAGTTTTGGGCGAGAGTGTTACCACAAACGAACTGAGCCTCGAGCCTTACGTCCGTTACATTGGCGGCACCATCGGCCACAAGTTCTCCTTGTTCATGGATCTGACCGGTGACTTCGGCCTGATCGACAAGAGCGGCTATGCTGTGAGTCTCCGTCCCGGTATTGCTTGGGCTGCTACCGAGAAGTTCACTGCTGCTTTCCGCTTTGGCTTCGCAGGTTATGACCATGGTTTCTATGGCCCCAACAACGGTTTCTTCCTGAATTGCGAGACCGTCGCCCCTGAAATCAGATTCTACTACAGCTTCTAATTCCTAGAGTTGCATACATATAGAGGCGCAGCATGCTGCGCCTCTATTTTTTTGCCATCTAGTGCCTCATACTTAAATCCGTCCGTACACCGTTGCCACGCGGCTCACATTGTAGATTTTCATTGTGATGGCATCTCCTTTCTTTTCTGAAGGGAACTTCACGTTCGCATCAATGTTTCCAAATCCACCAAAAACTTTATCGTCAGAGGTCAGGATGATACGATAATCGCCCGTCTGTCGAACGGGAATCTTGTAATCAGGAATGGATTTGGGACCCCAGTTGAATACAAAAATGAGGTTGCCTCGCTCGTAGACAACAGTCTTGTTTTCCTCGTCGGCATAGAGCATCCACGCAGGTGGTGCCTGCATCACGGGATGGTGCTTCACGAAATCGAGCATCGCCTTGTCGAAAGCACCCATGAAGCGGTATTTCAGGTTGTCATTATCGACCAGCGACCATTGGCGACGGGCATAGTGGTAACTCCAACCATTGTCAAGGCGCGGAAAGTCAATCCATTCAGGGTGACCGAACTCATTACCCATGAAGTTGAGCCAAGCTTCTCCCCCTAAAGTGAGCGTGAAGAGGCGAATCATCTTATGCAGGGCAATGCCACGGTCGACGGTCATGGAAGGCGTGTCAACACTCATTGAGGTGTACATCTCTTTGTCCATCAAGCGGAAAGCAATGGTCTTATCGCCTACCAACGCCTGATCATGACTTTCGGCATACGCCACCGTCTTGGTCTGGGGCAGGTGGTTGGTCATGGTGAAGAAGAAATTCTTCATGTTCCACTGCTCCTCGGGTTCGTCCTTCAGCACCTTGATCCAAAAGTCGGGCAAGCCCATGCCCAAGCGGTAGTCGAAGCCCATGCCGCCGTCAGTGATGGGGTTGCAGAGACCCGGCATGCCGCTCACATCCTCCGCAATAGTGACGGCTTTCGGATTCAACTCGTGGCACAGTGTGTTGGCCAGTTGCATATACGTGACCGCATCGTCATCCACATTATCGCCAAAGTATTTCTCCGGTGCATCGAATGTCGTTCCAATGCCATGATCGAGGTAGAGCATGGATGTTACACCATCAAAGCGGAAGCCATCGAAGCGGAACTCTTCCAACCAATAACGCACATTGGAGAGCAGGAACTGCAGCGTCTCCTCCTTGCCATAGTTGAAGAGTTTGGAATCCCAGAGGTCATGGTTGCCACGCGCTCCAGGATGCAGGTATTGGCTGTCAGAGCCATCGAAGAGGTTGATACCTTCGCGGATGTTTTTCACCGTGTGGGAATGCACAAGATCCATGATGACCAGCATGCCCATGCCGTGCGCCGTGTCGATGAGTTCTTTTAACTCTTCAGGTGTGCCGAAGCGCGAACTCGGCGCGAAGAAATTGGAGACATGATAACCGAACGAGCCATAATAAGGATGTTCGGCGATGGCCATGAGTTGGATGGCGTTGTAGCCATCCGCCTTGATGCGCGGCAAGATGCGCTCAGTGAATTCCTTGTACGTCCCTACCCTTTCCTCCTCCTGCGCCATGCCGACATGCGTCTCATAAATCAAAAGCGGTTCGTCCTTCAACTGTGGAGCAGTATGCTTATATATATAAGGTGTAGGCGGATTCCAGAACTGACCTGCGAAGTCCTTGTTGCCTTCGTCCTGAATCACCCTCTTGATACACACGGGAATACGTTCATGCTCCCCAATCTGCGACTGCACCAACACCTTCAGCTTGCTGCCATGCACCAGTCGGTCGGCGAACTCGCTGTCGGGCAAAAAGATCTCCCACAGGCCTGCACCTGCGAGCTCCAAAGGATACTCATAGCGGTTCCAGTTGTTGAAGTCGCCCATCAGCGAGAGGTAATGTGCGGCGGGTGCCCACTCACGATACCACCAGCCATGGCGGCGTTTGTCGTAGTTGAAACCCAAGAACTGGTGGACCGTAGCGAAAGTCTTGAGACTACCATAGCGTGATATGATGCCACGCAAGCGCTCTTCATAGCGTTCGTGACGTTTCTCTACCTGCTTGCTAACAGGTTCCAACCAAAGATCGTTTTTTACAAGGGGAAGCATAGCATAGTTCTTTTGTATAGTGCAAAAATATCAAAATCTACTCAATTCCAACCGTTTTCAGACACAACCTTTCCCGAATCCAAATCGATAATCTTTGTCTCGGTTGGATTCAAATGGACAGCATGCACCTCTGATGCGAAGTCGTTCATGCCAAACTCATTGGCTTTGCTTCGGCCCATCATAGCCAAGGCATCGTGCGGGATCTTCACCTCCACATCCCTCACCTCGTTGCGGTTGAAGTTCACAACCACTAGCAGGCGTTCCGATTCAGAATAGCGCAAAAAAGCATAGACAAACTGTGGGTCGAAGTTCATGTACCATGGGTTGCACCACATCAGGTCGTAAAACTTGCCTTCGCTGATGGCAGAATGTTCGTTCCTGAAATGAAGCAGTTTTCGATAATAGCCAAACAATTTCTTTTGTGCTTCATCAAACTGTCCGCCATCGAATTTGCCGTCGTTCATCCACTTCTGATGCTCAGGCATGTGGCAATAGTCGAAGATGGAAGTGCGGCCGTCATCACCGCTGTAACCCACTTCTCCTACCGCGTTCTCGCCGCTCTCTTGACCATTGTAAACCATGAAAGGTCCCGTATTCATCAAGGCGGATAGTGCCACAGCCGGCAAGGCGGCAAAGGCGTCGCCCACAAACTGCGGTGAGGCCAAGCGCTTCTCGTCGTGGTTCTCCATGAAACGCAACATATGGGCATCCATCTCGTGCAAGTCCTTCCACACCTGGCTGATCTCCTTCGCCTCGTGGCCTTCGCAAAGCACACGCTCCAAGGTGTTGTACAAGCCCACCTTGTCGTAAAGGTAATCGAAGCCCGCATCCAAGAAAGGCTTGTATAGGTCGGGCTGATAGATTTCCGCAATCATCAGAGGTTGGTAGTCTTTCCTCAAATGCTCAATCACCCACTGCCAGAAGGCCACGGGCACCATCTCGGCCATGTCAACGCGGAAACCATCGACATTCTTGCCGCACCAGAATCGCAAAATCTCGAGCATCTTCTCCCAAGTGTCGTGCTCATCATAGTTTAGTTTCACCGTGTCGTACCAGTCGTTAATACTTGGATTGGGCGCAAAGACATTATTTCCAGTGGCTTTAGCGGGAAATTCTTCGTACGGGTTTTGAATGCATAGATTCTCTTCGCCTTTTGAAGGCATGTCATACCGAGCTTGCAAAGCGAGTGTATCTATGCCTTCAAAAGACTCGGAATGACATACATTCAAAACCCTTGGGGACACAAATGCTTGACCTTCACAATAATAGAAATTGCAAGGATCGAAGCCTTTGTTCTGCCGCGCCAAATGATTGGGAATGAAATCGATAATGACTTTCATCCCTTTTCCGTGGATACGCTCAACCAATTTCTCAAAGTCGGCCATCGTACCCAAATCGGGGTCGAGGGCGTGGTAATCAGTCACAGCGTAAGGCGAGCCTGCACGACCTTTGGTGATGTCGGGATGAGTTCCTGTGCTTTCAGAGGCATGTTCCAAGATTCCCGTCAGCCAGATATGCGTAAAACCCAAGTCCTTGATGGCCCCAAGGGCGGTTTCGTCGATGTCATTGAAGGTGCCGCAGCCATTTTCGGTCTTGCTGCCGTTGACGCGGAAGTCGGTTTGTTTGTTGCCAAACAGTCGAGGGAAGAGTTGATAGATGTTCATACGGCAAAATTAGAAAATCTTGTACAAAAAACCAAATCAAGGAAAATTGTACTACTTTTGCACATTATGAAAGTTCAGAAAACCATTTTCCTTATCGCAGCATTGCTCTTCAGCAACCTCCTTTCCGCCCAAGTGCAGCCCACTTGGGAATCTATCAACGAGCGCGGCTATCCGCAGTGGTTCTCCGACGCCAAGTTGGGCATCTTCATCCATTGGGGTGTGTATTCCGTGCCAGCCTATGCCAGCCTCGAAGGCTATGCCGAGTGGTACTACCGTGGCTTGATGGCCAACGACGACCGAAAAGACTTCCAAGAGCGTATCTACGGCAAGGATTTCAAATACGAAGACTTCGCACCGATGTGGAAAGCCGAACTTTGGGATCCCGACGAATGGGCCGATTTGTTCAAAAAATCGGGAGCAAAATACGTCCTGTTGGTCTCGAAGCACCACGACGGCTTTTGCCTCTGGCCGAGTCAATATGCACCCAAATGGAACTCCGTGGAAGTCGGTCCACATCGCGACATCTGTGGCGAACTGACTGACGCCGTGCGCAAAAAAGGCCTCATGATGGGCTTCTACTATTCCCTGCCCGAATGGAAAAGCAACATCCATCGCTGGTATGTCGACCCCGACGAGAACATCGGCTCTTATGTCGACACGCACATGATTCCGCAGTTCAAGGAACTCATCACCAAATACAAACCCACCGTCCTTTTCACCGACGGCGAATGGCGCAACAGCGCGGAGCAATGGCACGCCACCGAACTCATTTCATGGTACTACAACACCGTGGGCAAGGATGCCATCGTCAACGACCGCTGGGGCGACGGACAACAACACGGTTTCCGCACGCCTGAATACAGTGCGGGCATCACGCTCACCGACAGACCTTGGGCGGAATGTCGCGGTTTGGGGCGCTCGTTTGGCCTCAACCGCAACGAGCCATTGGAAAACTATATGACCTCAGACGAACTCATCCGTCATTTCTGCGTCCTTGTGGCTGCTGGTGGCGGCATGACCCTCAATGTGGGACCTGCTGCTGACGGCAAGATTCCGTTGTTGCAGCAAGAAAGATTGTTGGACCTCGGCAAGTGGCTTGATATTAACGGCGAAGCCATTTATGGCACCCGACCTTACAAGAAATTCTACGAAATGAAGCCTGTCAATGTGATGCGCAACGACAGCGAAATCAACTTCGACTGGAAGCGCAACGCACCCGACCCCGCCATCAGCTGCGACCACTTCCAAGCGCACTGGCTAGGCGTGTTCTCCTGTGAGAAAGACAAATACACCTTTGAGATTCAAACCGACGACAAGGCAACATTAATCATTGACGGCAAGACCGTTATCGAGGACACAAGAAGAGCAAAGACTGGCAAGATGAAACTTGACGCCGGGCAACATAGCATCGAAGTCTTCTATGAAGAAGACGAGCTCGAAGCCACAATTGCCTTATATTGGTCGTCAAAGAACCTGGAGAAACAGGTCATGAAGGACTTCCAAATGGGGCCTATGCTTCCCGCGATGGGTTTGAAAGCCACCTATACCTGTGAACAACCCAGCGTTTGCTACACCCAAGGCAAAGACGCGCTCTACGCCATCGCTTTGGATTATCCTGAAGACCAATTGGCATTGAACCTCGACAAACCAGCCGACAACATGAAGGTTACCCTGTTGGGATGCCCGAAGACACTGCCTTGGAAATACAAAGACGGTCAGCTGCTCATCGACACTGGCGGACTGAAACACAGTGACATTCGCAGTACTGCAGCTTGGGTGTTCAAGATGAAATGAAAAAAAACCGTTTCTGAGAAACCGATTCTTTTTAGTCCGTCAATTCCTTAAGTCCTTGCCAACGGAAGATGCGATTGGTTCCTTTTGGCACCCTCGTGACATAAAACCGTTCATCTTCCTGCACAAACTTAAAATGTAGCAAATCTCCTTTCGGGAAGCAGTCAATCGCACTGATTCTCATGATATTGTGCGTCTGATAGGAAAAGTCGGAAGTCTTCACAAAGGTAACACGTCTCCCCGATTTGATAATACTCTGGGTAAAACCATCAAAATAGTTAGGATTGCGCCACTTCCCAACAAACTGGGCGGGTTGTTTCAAATCGTGGATATAGACGCGGAACTGCTTGTCGTTCTTGGGCTTCACTTCTAGGACTTTCTGCAATACCACCTGATTGCCCACCGATGCCTCTAGATAAAGCCACTGAAACTGGTTGCCCGAACTTTCCCAAATGGGGGTAAAATGCACATCAGCCGTGGTCGAGTCATTGACAATCATGGTATAATCGCCCTGCATCGTGCGATAAAACTGCTTGGCATCTTCTTCGGTGTATTTGTTTTGTGCAAAACCACTAAATGTCAGAAAGATAGCGGATAATATCAATGCAAATTTCTTCATCTTAAGTAACTGTTCAGAATTAAACTACATGTTTTTTGACGCGGGACACGGGACTTCGAGACAAACCCATGTCTCGCAGTCCCATAGTCTTATGTCCAATAGGTAAACCAAATATAATCATAATTTTGAGTTGCAAAAATAAACAATCTCTCACATTTTGCCAATTTCTCTACTCTATTTTGTGCCAAACTGGTTCAATAACGATGGTTTCTCCAAGTTGCTCCACAAAACGGTCAAAGTTTTCCTTTTCGGTATACTTGTCGTTTACAATGTAATACTCGAATTCCGTTTCCATTTCGTCGGAAAAGATGTTTATATCCAAATGCATGAAGGCAGACGCCACAACGCGACTGTCCTTTAGCACACAGTAGCCCGCCTCAGAATGGCCAGGAGAAACATAGCTCCGATAACCTACGGCATTCTTGAAAAAATCCATATCACAACACCCATCGGCAAAGGCCAAAATCTCTACGCTATCGCTACAAATGGCATACACACCCTGCCAAGACTGTTCCTCAACGCTACGCACCCACAATTCTGGCTTTCCGTCTTCGTCAAGGTCTATTAGAGCATAATCCATATAATTCAACGAATCGTCCCAAAAACAATAATATAAGGCTTCCCTATCTATGGATTCTCTGTATTTGTTGAAGTCGAATGATTTGTCTTCCTGTGCCTTCGCCATACTACCAAAGGCCAACAGAACCACAAGAATAAGTTGTATTTTTCTCATTGCAGCACTGTTTTCGTTAATGGAATCCACTCTTCAGTTTATTTCTTCGACTTTAACGCGTCGAACGCCTTGTCAAAATCGCTTTCAGTGTAGCTATCGTCTAAGACATGGCGCTCGGGGCCCATGGTCCCATACATCGTGTTCTCGAAATGGAAGAGCAACCGACCCGTTCGAATCAGTTGGTCGTTGTCATAGTCGTCAGGGAATGACCCCAACCTATCGAAGATTTCCTTGGTAATCTCATAAAGGAAGCGGGTCTGCCCTTCACGGTCGGTGTACATAAGATAGCCATAGTACTTTTTGCGTTGTTGGTCGTAACAAGCCTTCCAACAATTTCCTTCTTTATAGAGTTTCATTATTCTTCGTTTTTAAGTGATATCATACCTAGTTCGTCCAGCATAAAAGCATATTCCAGAGCGACTTCTTTATAGCCTTCGAAACGTCCCGAAGCGCCACCATGTCCGTAATCCATCTCGGTCTTCAGGTACAAAGAATTCTTGTCCGTCTTCAAGGCTCGAAGCTTGGCTGCCCACTTGGCTGGTTCCCAATACTGCACCTGACTGTCGTGCAATCCCGTAGTAATCAGCATGGCAGGATAGTCCTTGGCCTCCACATTGTCGTATGGCGAATAGGAAAGCATGTAGTCGTAATACTTTTTCTCGTTGGGATTGCCCCATTCGTCATACTCGCCCGTGGTAAGCGGGATGGACTCGTCTAACATAGTGGTCACCACATCGACAAATGGCACCTGCGCGATGACACCTTTCCATAAATCAGGACGCATGTTAGTCACTGCGCCAACCAAAAGGCCTCCTGCGCTTCCGCCCATGGCAAACATCTTTTGTGGGGAAGTGTAGCCATTTTTAATAAGGTATTCAGCACAAGCGATGAAATCAAGGAAAGTGTTTTTCTTGTTCAGCATCTTGCCATCGTCATACCATTGGCGACCCATTTCCTCGCCACCACGGATGTGGGCGATAGCCCAAACGAAACCACGGTCTAAGAGACTGAGACGTGCCAAAGAGAAATAGGCGTCCATGCTCGAACCATAAGAGCCATAGCCGTACAATACGAGCGGCCGATCAAGGGCCCCTGAGCCTGTCGAAGGGCCCGACCCTTTTGTGCGCGGCCCTTCGACGGGCTCAGGGACCGCAGCATTAACGTTTTTCTTATACACAATCGAAATCGGCACCAGCACGCCGTCATGCGAAGGCGCCATCAAGCGCTCGGTGACATACTCTTCCGGATTATAGCCACCTACAATCTCCTGCCTTTTGAGCAAAGTCTTGGTGCGTTGTTCCATGTCCCATTCATAGACCGATGAAGGCGTGGTCATCGAATTGTAGGCATAACGTAAAGTGGTCGCTTCGAAATCGGGATTGGCACCCACACCAGCAGTGTAGGCAGGTTCGCCGAAGTCGAGATAGTAGTCCATCTGACCATCCCATGATTTGACGCGAATCTTCACCAAACCACCTTCTCGCTCCTCGATGACAAAGTATTTGTCGAAGATGGTAAAACCTTCAAGCATCACTTTTTCGCGATGTGGAACGACTTCCTCCCAATAGGCCTTCTCGGTCTGCTCCACGGGTGTCCGCATAATCTTGTAGTTCTTCGCTCCATCGGCATTGGTCTGAATGTAGAAATGCTCTCTATAGTGATCGATGCCGTAAAGCATATCGGGTTGGCGCTCCTGAAACACACGAAACTCATTCATGGGTTGGCCACTCTCGAGGATGCGGCATTCCGACGACAGAGTTGAATCCGAGTTGATAATCAAGTATTTTCTTGATTTCGTCTTGCTGATGTAGCACACAAAAGTCTCATCCGTCTCTTCGTAAACCTGCACGTCATCGACTGCAGGAGTCCCTAAACGATGGCGCATAATCTTGCAGGGGCGCAAGGTCTCATCTTTCACGCCATAGAAAAGCGTCAAATTGTCGCTGGCCCAAACCACATTGCCCGAAGTGCCCTTAATGGGTTCTCCAACCAACTCGCCTGTCAGCAAGTCTTTGACATAGACATCGTAAATGCGTCGACTCACCGTATCGATTGAATAAGCCAGCAGGCGGTCGTCTTCGCTCAAACTCACCTCTCCGATTTCGAAAAAGGCATGACCTTCTGCCAAGACATTGCCATCGAGAATGATTTCTTCTGGTGACTCCAGACTATGCTTCTTCCGGCAGTAGATGGGATATTCCTTTCCTTCTTCATAGCGTGTGTAGTGGTAATAGTCGCGAATCTTTATGGGCACCGAGTTGTCGTCCTGTTTGATACGACCTGTAATCTCCTTGAACAACTCCTCCTGAAGCGGTTCAGTATGTTCCATGCATGCTTTCTCATATTGGTTTTCTGCCTCAAGATAAGCAACTACTTCAGGATTCTCGCGCTCGTTGAGCCAATAATAATTGTCAATACGGGTATGGCCGTGCATTGTCATCGCATGCGGGCGGATGGCAGCCTTAGGGGGTGTCGGTAAAGATTTCATAAGTTGCTCAAAGTATTAGAACGACAACGTCATGCCTAAGGTCGGAAGGATCGGCAGCTGACGCGAAATCTCACTTGTCACCAAGTTAACATAGAACACGTTGTTGCGATTGTAGACGTTGGTCACGCTCAAGTCGACTTCCAAATTGACGTTTTCGGTGAAGAAGAACTTGCGCTTCACGTCGATGTCGAAACGATGGTACGTGGGCAGACGGCCTTGGTTGAGTTCGCCATAAAGCACGCCCAACTCACCGTTGGTGGTGGTGTAGTCGAAATTGATGCCATCCTGGAAGGAGTAGTACTCATAGAAGCCTTGCACCTGCGTAAAGGGGAAACCCGTACCAAAGTTCCAGCGTCCGCTGAACTCCCACTCACGCTTGGCCCCGGCCGTATAGGTCAAGATGAGATTGACGTTGTGGCGACGGTCGAAATGAGGTGCATATTGCACCATCTCGACGCCTTCCTCCACGGCTTTCTCGTACTCGCGACTGACAAACCCCAAGGCATACACCGCCCACAGATACCAATGCTGGTCCTCATACTTCAGAGAGATGTCGGCACCATAGGCATTGCCTGTCT
>JAEEGG010005446.1_pt1 | contig 30233 bp, 25 predicted proteins | sample 9134161 | NCBI WGS metagenome assembly JAEEGG01 (sample SAMN16246543, study PRJNA631951) | gut metagenome | biome: gut microbiome; feature: rumen; material: CR-attached | host: Bos | place: Iran: Karaj | collected 2018-10
CCCCAATATAGTTTCCCTTTCCTGCCGGCCTTTCCTCCTTTTTACAACAAAGGTTGGGAAATGGCCGTAGTTGAGCAAATTCTTCACATAGATATTATCACTGGCACAAACTTAGAGTCCCCAATGGTATCTTTTCATCGTAAACGTTTCTTTAATCAACCCATCCCCCAATAGTGAAAATATGACTAAACAATTGATCCCATTCTTCATCAGACATTTCTTCAATTTTTGTAGCCTTATATACACCCTCTACTTCTCTGAATACATAAATAACATTATTGTTGTCTATCCCTAAATATCTTAATGGAGCAAATGTAAAGAAGCAATAGGCTATATGAATACCCTTTTCTCTTAATAAATCGACCAGTTGCTGTTCTGATTCAAAGGCAACCTCATTGTAATGTGATTTACAATAGAGGTTGCGGTACTCAGTTGAAGCAACAATCTTACCTTCCTCATTACAGATATATGTCATATTACACCAATACCTTCTGTCATAATGGGGATAGAATGGCTCAATCAGTTCTTCAAGCCTGCTTCCGACCTCATTCCTGTCATGATAATTGCCATTGTAATCTACGTTCAGCAGATTAATCATCTCATAGTTACCCGGGACATAACAATCGGTCTTTTTAAACCATCTTAGTGCCCGTTTATTTATCTTCTCAATTTCTTTCTGATTGCTTGGTTTGCTGTTGCAGATAACCGGTGTCAACAATAGAATGAACAATAATAACTGTCTCATCGCTTATGATGTTATGATTACTTTCTGCAGCAAATGTAAGGGCTGACAGATCATCAAAACAACCAATTGGCGTTGCAATAGTGTTGCAATTAAAAAAACACGAAAAATAGTTGGAAATAGTATTCATTTGATTACCTTTGCCTTTGAATTTTTAATCTTTTACTATGAAATCATACAAAGTGATAGAGGTAATCAGACTCCTTGAAGCTGATGGATGGTTTCTGGTTGCCACAAAGGGTGATCACAGACAATACAAACATCCTATCAAGAAAGGAAAAGTGACAATCAGAGGCCATAAAAATGAAGTTTTGAATCAATTCCTTCTGAACAGTATTTGGAAACAGGCGGGTTGGAAGTAATTAAAAAAGAGGAAAGAATATGGAAAAAATAATAGTAAACGTATCGTGGTGTGACCGTAATTATGGAGCATCAATTGAGAATGTTCCGGGTTCTGTCGTAGTGACTGCCAAAACATACGATGAGCTGGTCAATGAAATAAAAGAGACTCTGAAATTCCACGTAGAAGGAATGATGACCGATGGAGATGACGTACCACAGTGGCTTCGTGACGGTGATTATGAATTTGAGTATCACTATGACACTGCGTCAATACTGCAGATGTGTGCTCCCTATGCCTCACTTGCTGCAATAAGCAGAGTTTCAGGCATAAACAAACATCAGTTGAGTCATTACGCCAACGGTATGAAAAAGCCCCGTCCCGAACAGCGTAAGAAAATAATTGACGGAATCCACAAAATAGGGCAGGAGCTCATCTCAGTTGAGTAAGCGAATTTATAAAGTGATGACGCGCTCGCCCAGGGTTTTGGAGAGCTCGGAGCGGGCGGCCAGGAGTTGCTGGTAGTGGGTTTGAAGAGATGCAAGGGTGTCCGATGAGGCCTCCTGGATCTCTTTTTCTGTTTTCTTGATTTCCAGGCGGACCACCTCCATCTGGTAATCGGCCATGATGTGGCGGGTCAGCTTGAAGAGGTGGGTCTCATCCTCGGTGGGCATGTTGTCCTTGAAGAGTGAGCTGAGCTGGTAGCGTTCCTCCATCAGGCTGGCGGCGGTCAGGCTGACGAATGTCTCTGGGTGGGACATGAAGAACTTCTCCGTATTGAATTTCTGCTCTTCCAGATGGTCGGCCATTATCTCGACGAAACGCTTGTAAACCGGATGGCGGAACTCAAGCCCGTCATTCTGGAGCGATCCTACAATGAACTGTCCCACAGTCATGTCCTGGTCATTTCCCTCTTCATCCTGGAACTGGCACATCACGCGGCCGCCGTATCTTACTATCAGCTGTGACAAAAGACGCTCCTTGTCCATCATGGGACCGTAGCCCTCGCGCTTGAGTGCGCGTATGTCCTGACGCAGTTTATCCTCGGCCGATATCTGAGGCTCCGGGGCCTTTTCATCGGTGGATTCGGGTGATTCTGAGGGCTCCGGCTCAGTGGGCTGCTCTGCCTCCTGAGCGGCGGGCTGAGGTGTGGGCTGGGGTGCAGCCTGTGCCTGCTCGCGCTGGCGGCGGTTGACGTCGTTAATGAGCAGACGTTCATCAATTTTCATTATCTGGCTGCACTCGGTTATGTATACCGAGCGTACTATGGGATCCTGTATGACCGATATGCTCTGCGTGATGCTCTTGATGAGCTCGCTGCGGCTGTAGGGGTCATCGGCCGCATCCTCCATAAGGAGATTGACCTTGAAGCGGATGAAATCTACCTGATGGGTGTCAATATACTCCTGGAAGGCGGTGGCGCCGCGACCCTGTGCAAAGCTGTCGGGATCCTCGCCGTCGGGCAGCAGCAGAACCTTTACGTTCATGCCTTCGGCCAGCAGCATGTCTATGCCTCTAAGTGATGCCTTGATGCCGGCCTTGTCACCGTCATAGAGTACGGTGATGTTGTTGGTGAAACGGTGAATCAGACGTATCTGACCGGGAGTGAGTGAGGTGCCGCTTGATGCGACTACGTTCTCAACTCCGCTCTGGAACATCGATATTACATCGGCATAACCCTCAACCAGGAAGCAGCGGTCCTTACGGACTATGGCCTGCTTGGCCTGATAGAGTCCGTAGAGCTCTCGGCTCTTGGAGTAGATGATGGACTCGGGTGAGTTGACGTATTTGGCCACCTTGGCATCGGACGTCATTATGCGGCCGCCAAAGGCTACTACCTTGCCTGAGATGGAGTGGACGGGGAATATCACGCGGCCGTGGAAGCGGTCACGCAGCTGGCCGTCATTCTCGCGCTCGTAGCAGAGGCCGGTCTTGATGAGGTTCTCCTTGGTGAATCCCTTGGCCAGAGCGGCGCGTGCCAGTGCATCGGGCTCTTCGGGGCAATAGCCCAGGAAGAACTTGTCAAGTATGTCGTCGCGGAATCCGCGCTTGCGGAAATAGGCCAGACCTATGGCGCGGCCCTTCTCGGTGTTAAGCAGCGTATCCTTGAAAAAATCCAGTGCGAACTGGTTGGTAATGAACATTGACTCGCGCTCATTCTGAAGCGCCTTCTCGGAGTCGGTCAGCTCACGCTCGCTGTAGGGTATGCCGTACTTGCGGGCCAGCCACTTGGCGGCATCCCAGTAGGAGAGCTGCTCGTGCTCCATGAGGAAGTGAATCACGTTGCCGCCCTTGCCGCAGCTGAAACACTTGCATATTCCCTTGGAGGGTGAGACGTAGAATGAGGGGGTCTTCTCGTTATGGAACGGACACAGTCCCACGTAGTTCACTCCGCGTTTGCGCAGGGTGACGAACTCTGATACCACATCGACAATGTTGGCTGCATCGAGTATCTTTTCTATGGTGAGCTGGTCTATCATTTCCAGGCGGTGTATTGATGCCAAAATTACAAAAAAATCCCGTCTTGATGAACATATGTTCCCAGTAGTAGTCTTTTTAAATAATATTGACACAATGATGATTATTATTACACAGAAAATCATTTATTTTGTAGACGTAAACTGACCTTATGGAAACAAAAACGAAACCTTACAAAATCAGGGAAAAGGCTTCAAAGGACGCTGATTACAGAGGCCTTATCCGTGCAGAACTGGCAGATGAACTCTATGACGGGATTCTGACAATCGTCGTGGCACAGAAAAAGTACCGCGATCCCGACTATTCTGCCAAGCAGCTGGCTGCAGACCTGGGCACCAACCCCAGATACCTGTCGGCCGTGATAAACTCAAGATTCGGAATGAACTATTCCAGTCTGGTGAATGAGTTCAGGGTACGTGACGCTGCCAACATGCTCACTGACAAGCGTTACCTTGACCTTACTATGGATGAGATAGGACGCAAGGCGGGTTTTGCCAACCGCCAGTCATTCTACGCTGCATTCTTCAAAGAGAAGGGTGAGGCACCTCACCAGTACAAGAAACGCATTCTTTCAAAGTAAAAAAGCTCTGACAATATCTCTGAGATGACCATTCAGGAGAGTATCCTCGATATAAAGCAGAAACTCAGGCTTACCATGAACGGCGTTGCCTCAACGGATATGAGGAAGGCCGGCATAGGTTACAAGCTTAACTTCGGCGTAGGATTACCCGCACTCAAGGAGATAGCCCAGGATATTGAGAAGAGCCCCGAGCTTGCAGCCGCCCTGTGGAAAGAGGATATCCGCGAATGCCGGATACTGGCTGCGCTTGTTTACCCCCAGGATCAGTTCATGCCCGATATGGCTGACCTGTGGATAGAACAGATACAATTCCCTGATCTGGCTGAGGTGTGCTCAATGTACCTCTTCAGCCGGATGAGCGGAGCATCGGAGTCAGCATTCCGTTGGATTGCGTCCGATAATGCGATGGCCCGCTATTGCGGTTTCCTCACGCTGGCACACCTGCTGCGCGGAGGTCGCGAGATGGGCCAGCGTTATGTGCAGGAACTCAAGGATCAGGCTGCGGCAGCCATCAGTGGCACGGACATAATGTGTGCCCAGGCAGCCAAGGCAGTGTTGCAAAGGCTGGAGACAGATAATGGATAAGGCCGACGGATTGAGCCAGGCGCGACAGAATCTGGCAGATTATCTGCGCCTGAACTCCCTGCGTAACACCCCTGAGCGTAACGCACTGCTAGAAGCGATATACCAGGCCGATGTCCCCATGCAGGCCGAAGAGCTCTCCAAGCTCATGACTGAAGGGGCAGCCAGTCTGCGTATAAGCCGCGCAACGGTCTACAACAACCTCAAGCTTTTTGAGGAGGCAGGCCTGGTGCGCAAGATCTTTCAGGAGGACAGGATCTTCTTTGAAAGGACCGATAAGAACAGGGGCGTGATTCGCCTCATATGCAGCGGGTGCGGCAAGACCACCGAGATGAACAGCGACAAGGTGCGCCGTCAGATAGCAGTGATGCGTACCCGCCGTTTCAACGCCACCGGTTGGGTGCTGAATGTATACGGGTTCTGCGGTAAGTGCTCCGCCGACCTGAAACGAAAACAGAACAGGTTGAATAAAAAAGATAAAGACAAGAAATGAAAACAGAAAAGATTGATGTCCTGCTTGGACTGCAATGGGGTGATGAAGGCAAGGGTAAGGTTGTGGATGTGCTCACACCGCGCTATGATGTAGTAGCACGTTTCCAGGGAGGTCCCAACGCCGGTCATACCCTGATTTTCGACGACAAGAAGTTCGTGCTCAAGTCCATTCCGTCAGGAGTGTTCCAGGGCAACAAACAGAATATCATCGGTAACGGTATGGTGCTTGACGCCGCTCTGTTCAAGGCTGAGGCTGAGTCACTGGAGGCAGCAGGCATTGACCTGAAGAACCGTCTGCTCATATCCAAGAAGGCACATCTTATCCTGCCTACCCACCGTCTTATGGACAGCGCTCTTGAGGCTTCAAAGGGCTCCAACAAGGTTGGTACCACAGGCAGAGGCATTGGCCCTACATACACCGACAAGGTGGCTCGCACAGGCGTACGCGTAGGTGACCTGCTGCGTCCCGACTTTGAGGAGCGTTATGCTGCCGCACGTGCCGCACATGAGCGCACACTCAAGAGCCTGAACTTTGAGTATGACCTGGCTCCGCTGGAGAAGGCATGGAGAGAGGGTATCGAGTACATGAAACAGTTCAAGTTCGTGGACAGCGAGCATTTTGTTGCCAACCTTCTTAATGAGGGCAAGACCATCCTCTGCGAGGGTGCTCAGGGCACAATGCTGGACATTGATTTTGGCTCATATCCTTTTGTAACTTCATCCAACACCATCTGCGCCGGCGCTTGCACCGGTCTGGGTGTTGCTCCTCGCAACATAGGTAAGGTTTACGGAATCATGAAGGCCTACTGCACACGCGTGGGCAGCGGTCCGTTCCCCACTGAGCTGTTCGACAAGGACGGTGAGGCTCTCTCAGACCGCGGTCATGAGTTCGGTGCAGTTACCGGTCGTCGCCGCCGCTGCGGTTGGGTTGACCTGGTGGCTCTGCGTTATGCAGTACGCCTGAACGGTGTAACTGACCTGATCCTGATGAAGAGCGACGTTCTGGACACATTCCCCACCATCAAGGCCTGCGTAGCCTACAAGCTGCCCGACGGAACCCAGACTGATGAGTTCCCGTTCGACTGCGAGGGTGTAGAGCCCATCTATGAGGAGCTGCCCGGTTGGAAGACAGACCTGACTCAGGTCAAGGATGAGGATGAGTTCCCCGAGGAGTTCAACAATTACATCACCTTCCTGGAGGAGTATCTCGAGACCCCGGTATCAATCGTATCAGTAGGTCCTGACCGCCACCAGACAATCGTTCGCGAATAATGACCCTGTACGCATTCTACTGGATACTGTTCATCTTCATAGCCATACTGAGCCACTCGGTACAGGCCAATCTTGACCGCAAGTTCAAGAAGTACTCGCAGATACCTACCCGTGACGGCAGCAGCGGCCGCGACGTAGCACATCGCATGCTTGCCGATCATGGTTTGACCGATGTTCGCGTAACCTGCGTGGAGGGACAGTTATCAGACCACTATAACCCTGAGACCAATACGGTGAACCTGAGCAAGGACGTCTATTACGGACACACCATGATGGCCGCCGCCGTTGCAGCCCATGAGTGCGGACATGCCGTACAGCACGCCAAGAACTACGCTCCCGTACAGCTGCGCTCTGCTCTGGTGCCCGTGGTGCAGTTCTCATCACAGATTGTGACCTTTGTGCTGCTGGCCGGTATCTTGGTAGTACAGACTTTCCCTGCATTGATGCTTGCAGGAATAGTGCTGTTTGCCCTTACCACCCTGTTCAGCTTTGTCACTCTGCCCGTTGAGGTGGATGCCAGCAGCCGTGCACTTGCCTGGCTCAAGCATACCAGCGGTAATGACAGCAATACGATGACAGCCGCGCAGGATGCCCTGAAGGCCGCCGCTTACACTTATGTTGTGGCAGCCGTCAGCTCACTGGGCACGCTGGTTTATTATATCATGATTTTCTTATCCCGTAGACGCTAAAAGATGAAACCGTCAATTCCAAAAGGCACGCGTGACTTCACTCCGGTGGAGATGGCACGCCGTAACTACATATTTGATACCATCCGCGGAGTGTTCCGCCTCTTCGGTTACCGTCAGATAGAGACTCCCTCAATGGAGAACCTGTCAACCCTTATGGGCAAGTACGGCGAGGAGGGTGACAAACTCCTGTTCAAGATTCAGAACTCAGGTGATTATATGAGCGGCCTGACTGATGAGGAGCTGCTTTCACGCAACAGCCTCAAGTTGGCCTCCAAATTCTGCGAAAAGGGTCTCCGCTACGACCTCACAGTACCATTCGCACGCTTCGTAGTGATGCACCGCGAGGAGCTGCAGTTCCCCTTCAAGCGTTTCCAGATACAGCCTGTATGGCGTGCTGACCGCCCCCAGAAGGGTCGTTACCGCGAGTTCTACCAGTGTGATGCCGATGTCGTAGGCTCTGATTCACTGCTCTACGAGATTGAGCTCATACAGATGATCGACACCGTGTTCAGCCGTTTTGGCGTACGCGTTGCCATCAAGCTCAACAACCGTAAGATCCTGGCCGGTATTGCCGAGAGCATCGGCCAGTCAGACAAGATAGTTGACATAACCGTTGCCATCGACAAGCTTGACAAGATAGGTCTGGACGGCGTGAATGCCGAGTTGGCCGATAAGGGTCTGCCGCAGGATGCCATTGACAAACTGCAGCCCATCATCAAGCTGACCGGAAGCAACAGCGAGAAGCTGGATACCATCGCAACCGTTCTGGCAGGCAGCGAGACCGGACTCAAGGGAGTGGAGGAGTGCCGATTCATACTGGACGGCGCCACCAAGCTGGGACTCAAGAACCAGCTGGAGCTTGACCTGACCCTGGCCCGCGGCCTTAACTACTACACCGGCGCCATCTTCGAGGTCAAGGCACTTGACGTTGAGATCGGCTCCATCAGCGGCGGCGGACGTTATGATAACCTTACCGGCATATTCGGACTTCCGGGTGTGAGCGGTGTGGGTATCTCATTCGGCGCAGACCGTATCTATGACGTGCTCAACCAGTTGGATCTCTATCCCAAGGAGGCACAGGGCGGCGTAAAGGTACTGTTCCTGAACCTGGGTGATGATGAGGCTCAGTTCTGCCTTAAGCTTCTGGCCGAGCTCCGCGCCCATGACATCCCGGCCGAGATCTATCCGGACAACGCCAAGATGAAGAAGCAGATGTCATACGCCAATGCCGGCGCCATTCCCTACGTTGCAATCGTGGGCAGCAACGAGCTGGCCGAGGGTAAGGTGACACTCAAGAATATGGAGACGGGTGAGCAGTCTCTGATTAACGCGAACGATCTTGCAGCAGCAATAAAGTAAATGGAGGATTTTGATATAAGACAGCAGCAACTCAACTCGGACAAGGAGCTTGACAACGCTCTCCGTCCGTTGACCTTTGATGATTTTGCCGGACAGGGCAAGATCGTGGAGAACCTGCGTGTCTTTGTGCAGGCAGCCCGCCAGCGAGGCGAGTCGCTTGACCACACCCTGCTGCACGGCCCTCCCGGACTGGGTAAGACAACCCTGAGCAACATCATAGCCAATGAGCTGGGTGTGGGCTTCAAGATTACATCGGGCCCCGTATTGGACAAGCCGGGTGACCTGGCGGGTATCCTTACCTCACTTGAGCCCAAGGATGTCCTTTTCATCGATGAAATCCACCGTCTGTCACCGGTTGTAGAGGAGTATCTCTACTCGGCAATGGAGGATTACCGCATCGACATCATGATTGACAAGGGACCGTCGGCCCGCAGCATACAGATTGACCTTAATCCCTTTACGCTGATTGGTGCAACCACCCGCAGCGGTCTGCTTACAGCACCCTTGCGCGCCAGGTTCGGCATCAACATGCATCTGGAGTATTATGATGCCAAGACGCTCCAGAAAATCATCCTGCGTTCAGCCGGTATCCTGGGTATACCGTGCGACGTGGATGCAGCCGCTGAGATAGCAGGCCGCAGTCGCGGAACGCCCCGTATAGCCAACGCCCTGCTGCGCCGCGTGCGTGACTTTGCACAGGTCAAGGGCTCAGGCCGCATCACAGTATCAATAGCCAATATCGCCCTTGAGGCGCTAAACATAGACAAGTACGGTCTGGACGAGATAGACAACCGCATTCTGACCACCATCATCGACAAGTTCAAGGGCGGTCCGGTGGGCATCGGCACCATAGCGACAGCACTGAGTGAGGATGCCGGCACCATTGAGGATGTCTATGAGCCGTTCCTGATTCAGGAGGGCTTCCTTAAACGTACTCCGCGCGGCCGTGAGGTGACGGATCTGGCCTACAAGCATCTGGGCCGTTCCCGTTACGCCTCCATGTCGGGCGACTTGTTTGAATAATTGCAACGCTTTTGCAACGCCCCAGGACGTAACCGGGGCGTTTTTCCGATATATATTTGTCGGAGAAACCTAAAAATTGTTTGGCTTATGAGATACCTTCTTAGAATAATAACTCTGATTATCATTATGACACTGACTACTGCGACTGCCAGCGCGGACAAGTATTCACGCGCATGGGAGAAGGTGGAACAACTTATTAAAGAGGACCAGCCTGAAAGTGCGGCCAAGATCATCAACCAGATCTGGGATATGGCCGCCAGCGACGATGACGGACGCCAGATGCTCAAGAGCGCCGTCTATCTTACACAAGTTCAGCAGGCTTATACTGAGAACAGCCTGACCGATGGCATCGAACTGTTCAGTTCACTGCTTAACACCCTTAAGGTGCAGGAGCACAAGGCCCTGTGCCACGCCTTCCTGGCCAAGGGATACATATCATACTGGCAGGCCAACAGGTACAACATGATTTACCGCCTCCCGTCCGATGACCCCAACCCGTCACTGGACAACTGGACGCCCAAGATGATATGCGACACCATCTGCTACCATCTGGACCAGTCCATCAATCTGGCAGGTAACGTAGGCTCCGGATTCTATCAGGAGTTCTTCCCCGGCGGCAACAAAGCCGGTCAGAAACTGCGTCCGCTGCTGGCTGATATGCTCATGGACCACGCCATAATGCCCATTTCCAGTTATGACCTGACATTCTCCAAGCGCAAGTTCTTTGACGACAAGCGTCTGTACGGCACCATGAGTGAGTTCCTTGAGGCCACGCGTGAGGTTAAGGCCGATGACCCCGACCTGTGGCAGATATACGTGCTGCGCCGTCTGGTCAACCATAACATAGCCTCCAAGCCCAACATACGCTGCACCGTCGATATCAGACGAATGCAGGTCCTGGCCGAGTATCTGAATTCTGACAACGAGTGGAACCGCAATGAAGAGGAGTGGCTCAAGGGCACCGTAGCCCTGGCCGAACAGTACACCAAGAAGGTCAAGTTCAGCACCATGTTCTACAGCATGGCCGTAAACCAGATATTGGATTACAGTTATATGCTGCCCGAGGATGAACAGGCCAACCTGCTGCGTCAGGCCCATGACATCTGCATTGCAGCACAGCGCAAATGGCCCAAGAGCGAGGGCGCTTTAGAGTGTGCATCGTTCAGGGCTGAGTTGGAGCAAAGGAACGTATCATTCGCAATCGATCAGGATTTCCTGCCCGGCGAGCGCAACATAGCACGTCTGGACTACAAGAACGTGAGCACCGTTTATATAAAGGTGGTCGAGGTTCCCGGCAAGATCAAGGAGTACGCCCAGGTGGATCTTCTCGCTCAGCTCAATCAGTGCAACGCTGTAGCCGAGTGGAGCATGCACGTGAATGATCCCCGCGATTACATGGATCACTTCACCATGATAAACATTCCGCCGGTAATGCAGGGCAGTTATTACATGATGGTTTCATCGGGCCAGTATTTCGGCAGCGGTGACTGCATAGCATACAAGTATATCGAGTGCAACGGCATAAAGTTCGTACGTCTGATTGAGCGGAACGGCACCCTTCACGGAGTAGCCGTCAACACCCGCACCGGCCAACCCGTACCCGACTGCAAGTACACCCTGTGGCGCTGCAACTACGACGGCGACGCCGTACAGGTAGCCACCAGCGGCATCACCCCCGCCGACGGCACTATTATGCTGGAGGGTTACAGCAACGGCACCTTCAAGATAGAACTGGAGAAAGGAGCCGATCGCGGCAACGACTCATTCAGCTTACCCTACCGCAGCGATATGCCCGATATGCGTTACCTGCGTCTCTTTACCGACCGCTACACCTATCTGCCTGGTGACAGCATACAGTTCACTGGCGTATTGTATTTCAAACGCGGAGACAATGCCGATGTCACCCCTGACACCGAAATCAACGTCTATGTCCGCGGCAGCCGCAAGGAGGAGTTCATAGGCACGTTCACCACCGATGAGATGGGTGTCATCAAAGGCTCCTACAAGATACCTGACAACTACCTGCCCGGCAGTCTGAGCATCAGGGCCGAGGTGGACCGTAACCTGGGTTATTACATCGGCAGTAAATCGGTCAATGTAGAGTCTTTCCGTCAGCCCAAGTTCAAGCTGGACCTGGACCTTAAGAACAAGGAGGTTCTCTATGACCAGACCGTAAAGGTAACCGGATATGCCAAGTCATTCACAGGAGTCCCCGTTGACAGCGCCGATGTGGAGTGGTACGCCGGAATAGACAATAACTACTGTCATCTGTTCTGTCAGGCCGATGAGTACGGCGACGTACGTGTTGGGGCTGGCAATGTCAAGACCGGCCCCGACGGCACGTTCACCTTTGAGTTCACCGTACCCGGTGATATGATGGTTAACGAGCGCTGCTATGTATCAGTCAACGCCAAGGTCACCGATATCAACGGCGAGGCCCATGAGGCCGGCCTGCAGTTCACGGCCCTGCGCAAACCCTCCAGATACATCAATATAAATACCGTAAACGGCATAATTGACCGTAACGGACAGAAGACCTTCCAGTTCACTATGGCGTCCAACATAGCCGAGTTTGCAGGAAACATCAACGTCAAGGTGTCACGTCTTGCCTGGCTTGAAAAGCCCGGACTGCCGCTTCCCTTCAAGGTAAACGCTGGTGAAAGGATGCTGCGGGAACTGAACACCGCCGCCGATAACATGAACCTCAAGGAGCGGTTCCCGCTCTATGAGTTTGACCTGCTGGGTAATGACATTGTCGAGAACGTAGTCTTTGAAGGCGTCGTTCCGTTTGATCCCGATGATCCCGAGTCCAGGAACCTGATTCTGGACCGTCTGCCGTCAGGTGTATACCGCATCACCGCCGACGCTCCGGGATGCCGCAGCGCCAAGACCGATGTAGTGCTGTGCCGTGAGGATGATTATGACTTTGTATCGCCCAAAGACCTGCTGTGGTCCTATGTTCCAAGTTATAGCTACCGCCCTGTATTGGAGGTGGGTGATACCGCCCGCATACGTCTGGGCAGCAACGTGAAAGGCGCCGTAATACACTACTACGTCGAGAACAGACTGGGAGTAGTGAATGGTGGCAGTCTGGTAACCGACGGCCGTCAGCAGATACTCTCCATACCCATCACCGATGAACTCAAGGGATACTTTGCCGTAAACTGCTGTGTCCTCTACGAGGGAGTGGTACGGAACAAGTCATTTGAATTTGAGGTACCTGACCGCGACAGGCAACTCAAGATGGAACTGGTAACATTCCGCAGCCTGCTTGAGCCCGATGTCGACGAGGAGTGGAAACTCCGCATCACCGATTGGGAGGGTAACCCCGTCAAGGCCGCCGTCATGCTCGACATGTATGACCGCTCGCTTGATGCATACGGCTCCAACAGTTTCTACTTCAATGCCTTCAACCCCACATACGTGAGCGGCAGCCAGCTTATACCCAACCAGTACACCTATGTAAACCAGTATCTGTATTGGCAGCATACATTCGGCAATCCGTTCGAGTACAAGGGCAAACGCGCCATCACCGGAATACTGCTAGACCCGTTTGAATACTATAACGTAGGTTATAGGAAATTCGGTTTGGGTAGAGCCATACCGCTCAGGGAGGCATCGTACGCTGTAAAGACCATCAACATGGACGAGTTTGAGGAACTCGGCATTACCACCGTCGATGAGGCTCTTCAGGGCTCAATAGCCGGACTTGAAATTGTGTCTGATTCAGGTGATCTGGGCGCACGCTCTAACAAGAGTATGGGCGTTACGGGCATAGATGACGGTTCGGAAGAGACTCTGTTATCGCTTGCCGACGGATACCAGACTGATAAACAGCCGGAAGTGTCCCTGCGTACCGATATGAATCCCACCGGACTCTTTGAGTACCTTGTAACCGACTCCACCGGCACCGCCACAGTGAATTTCCGTACTCCGCAGCTGCTCACCGAGTGGAACGTCAAGGGCCTGTCATTCACCGACTCACTCAAGATCGCCCATATAGACACCACCCTGATAACCCGCAAACTCATAATGGTTGAGCCGGCAGCACCCAGGTTCCTGCGTGAGGGTGACCGCATGGAGTTCACTGTTAAGGTAAGCAACCTGACTGACAAGGCAGCTCCCACCACCGTCACAATGACCATGACCGATGCCGTAACCGGCCGTGCCCTGGGCATAATTGAGGGTGGAACCAAAAAGAAAATAACCCTGCCCGCCGGCGGCAGCGCCAGCACATCATTCACAGTTAAGGTGCCCTCAGGCCTACAGGCCATAACCTACAGGCTCACCGCCCAGACCACGAGTCACAGCGACGGCATGGAGCAGACCATTCCGGTACTGACCAACCGCACACAGGTGGTACAGGCACTCTCACTCTTCAATAACGGCAGTGAGAAACGCTCATTCCACTTTGAGGTACTTGACCGTCCTCGCACCAGCACAATGGAGAATGAACAGCTCACCCTTGAGTACAGCGCAACTCCCATCTGGTATGCCATACAGAGCCTGCCTTCGATGATACGCCTGGCCGATATCTCCACGCTGAGTTTCTTCTACAGCATGATGGGATCAGCCATCTCACAGGACCTGTGCCGCCGCTATCCCGTAATCCGCGAGATGCTGGATGAGTGGAAAGAGTTGCCCGTATCAGAGTGGCAGACCCAGTTGGAACGCAATCAGGACCTCACCGGAACCCTGCTTGAGGAGACCCCGTGGGTATTCAGCAACCGCAGCGAGCGCGACCGTCTGCATGACCTGGCCAGGAATCTGGGATCGGCCCACACTGCCGAGGCCTTTGACTACGGCCTGCAGCGTCTGATTGCCACCCAGAATTATGACGGAGGCTGGTCATGGATGCCCGGCTTTGAGTCAAGCATGTACGTAACCAAGGAGATCATGCACGGACTTGGCCAGCTCATAGAGGGCGGAATCATAGAGGTAACGGCCGATATCAAACGCATGGTGCAGAACGGCATTGACTACATAGACAAGTATTACTATAAGGAGTACAACGTAGAGAACAAACCCAAGTCACTGGGCTATGACCAGCTCTACTACCTGCTTGTACGCTCATACTTCCAGTCATACAAGTTCAGCGGACTCACTGAGGCCAGCCACACCTACTTCAGCCGCCTGGCCGATATCCAGGACACCCATGAACTCAATCTGATGTTCCGCGCCCAGCTGGCCCTGCTCATGGCCCGCACCGGCAAGACAGACCAGGCCAAGAAGGTTGCCGCCACCATAGCAGACCGCGCCCTATACGACGATGAAATGGGCCGATACTGGCGTGACAACACCGGAGGAATGATGTGGTACGAGGCCCCCATAGAGACCCAGTCCCAGATAATCCGCCTGTTCATGGCAGTAGGCCGCCAGACCGAGGCCGTAGAGGCCGCCCGCTGGCTCCTTAAGCAGAAACAGACCACCGGCTGGGATACATCGCCCGCCACCGCAGCAGCCGTCACCGCCCTGCTTGCCACCGGAGGAGGCGCCCAGCTTGCCCATGATCCCGACATAACCATCTACGTAGGCCAGGAAGCCCTCCAAGCCTCCACCTCAAAGGCCACAGCCGGCCTGACCACCAAGACCTGGACCGGACCCATAAGCCGTGACAAGGCCGACATTACGATAGATGCCAAGACTGAAGGAATAAGCTGGGGAGCCATCTACCGCACCTTCACCGAGACCCTCGATCACGTAGAGTCCCAAAGCAACGGAATAACCCTGAAGCGCACCATCTGGCGAGTAAACCACTCCGCCGACGGCGACCGCCTGGAAGAGGTAAAACCCGATACTAAACTCCACGTAGGAGACCAGCTCCGAGTACGCTTTGATGTAGAAACCGACCGCAACCTGGAGTACCTCCAGCTGACCGATATGAGAGCCTCAACCGTAGAACCCGTATCCACCCACGCCGGCTTCAGCTACAACTGGCACGACGACATAGGCTACTACGCCGCTCCCGGCAACACCCGCAACGTCTTCTACATCTACCGCCTTAGCAAAGGCACCTACGTTATGGAGTACGACGTCAGAGTGCAAAAACCCGGCCATTTCACCGTAGGAAACGCCGTGATGCAGTGCCTATACGCACCCGCGTTCAGGGCAACAACACCTTCGATGACCATAAACGTCGAATAGCGAGTAAAGCCACCAAGGTGACAAAGGGGACGGTTCTCTTTGTCACCTTTTATATTTTTACTATCTTAGCAAACAAATACCATTTATATATATATGACTATGACTCCGCGTTTGCAAATGGCGTCAATTCTATTATTGACGTTTTTTGTTTTCAGCTGCTACCGTCCTGGAGATGGAATGAAACAAGGCCCTAAAGCCGCAATTTCACTTATGGACAGTGCCGAATGCATAATGGATGATAATCCGGCGTATGCAGATTCTTTGATGAGAAGCATTAATCCTCATTCTATCCTAACAAAAAGACAACGAGCCCGTTACGCTTTGCTCTATACTGCAACCGAGTATAAGAACGATCAACTATTTACAAGTGATTCCCTCATCATGGAGGCGGTGCGATACTATTCCATAAGAAACAACATTGATTATCGCTTTCTTTCTTATTACTATTTGGGTTGTGTGTACTTGGAAATGAATCAATTAACAGATGCTTTTGTGGCCTACTCACAAGCAGAGGTTTTAGTTGATAGGATCAATAATGATTATTGGAAAGGACTACTTTATGCCCGATTAGGATATATTTACTATGAAACATGTATAATGAGTCGTGCTGCAGAGTATTTCAGTCAATCTTATAAGTGTTATGAAAATGCAGAAATGAATTATCATAAGTATAGTTCCTTATTTTGGGAAGCTAGAAGTCAACTAAATGGAAAACAATACCTAATAGCAGATTCTTTAGCACAAGTTGTACAGGATTGGGCCATTGAGAATAAAAACATAGATCTCTATAACTCTGCAATCAATCTGAGATTTAGGGCTGTTTTATATTTCAACGATATTGATAGAATAATTAATTGTTACGAAGATAATATATCCCAAAATATCAATTTTGACATAAATCAATGTGATATTCTTTCTTTGGCTTTGTATTACGTAAAAACAAAGGATTATTCTAAAGCAGAGTATTACCTAGGTGGAGCTGATAGTTCTTTAGCTAATTCTGTATCGGATACTCTTTATTACAATTTCTACAAATACTTACTCGCAAAAGATAAAGGAGACACAGAAGAGACTTTGAAGTATTTGCGCATATACACTTCTCAGGATGCTGAAGGTGTGAGGAAAATCTTAAATAATTCAATTCTTGGCGCACAGAAAAACTATTATAAGATGGTAGCGGAACTTGAATCAGCCAAAACTCGCATCCGGAAAACAAGACTTGTAGCTTCCATAATTCTTTTTTGTATGATAGTCTCTATCGGTTTTTATGTTAATCTTAAAAGAAGACGTGATACAGAAAAACAGATTCAAGATTACATATCCATAATTAATGATCTTACTACTCAGATATCAGTAAATAAAGACAAAATAAGCAACTTGAATGCAAAGGTTCGAGAAATGATACGTAAACAGTTCAATCCTTCCGATTATCTGTATACCCGTTATTATGAGCAGATGGATGATAACAGAAAAGCGGAACATGTATATCGTGTTGTCAGAAATCAGTTAAAGGAATTTACAAACACCAAAAACTTGCAACATATTGATGAACTACTTGATGAGGCTTTTGACGGAATAATGAGCAAATTATTATCATCCGGACTTGATTACAAGGAAAAAGATCTGCTACTGCTTCGTTTTGCTTTGGCCGGTTTCTCTGCAAAATCCATAGCTGCATTACTTGATGAGTCTCATCAAAATATTAACCAACGTAAGAAAAGAATGCTTGATAAGATTCAGATTCAGGCTCCAAAACTAATGGATGAATTACGTATGGCGCTGAATATTAAGCAGATAAATGCATCGCCCGCAATAAGTGCTTGATAATCAGCGATTTGTGCAGATGTCATATTCTTTCTCTTGTTTCACTTTGTAACTGATTTGTAGGCAGCGCATTACACATTACAGATGTCATTCCATAATATCCTATTTTTGTAGGTTAAATAATTTGTGGTGCATAACTTTGTCACAACTCAATAGATCCTTGTTTGCACCAGCGAGTCTAATACCTATTGCGACTTTCAATTCCTGGTCCCGGGATCTATATAATTCATTTATTTGGCAGGAGGGGCCTCCGCGGTGACGCGGGGGTCCTTTATTTTTCTTAATCCATATTATAGATAATTAGTAAAACCTATTATCTTTGCGTAACAATAGGGTATTTCATGGTCTCTTTTCCATGCTGAAATCTGTAATGGATATATTCCAGAAGCATACTTTTTTGCGTAATCTGGCATTAATACTGGCTGCATTGCTTTTAATAGCAGAATGTAGCCGGTTAGATGATGGTATGGTTCGCAGCAGCAAATCTATTAATGCAATTCTGGATAAGGCTGAGAAACTATTGGATGAGAATCCAATCTTGACAGACTCCCTTTTAAATACGATAGATCCATCTGCAATAAGAGATAAAGAGAATAAGGCACGTTATGCCCTGTTTTATACTGCAGCCGAATACAAGAATGATATTGTAGCGACAAGTGACTCACTGATAATGACAGCGGTAAGATTCTATTCCATTGGTAATAATATGGATTACAGATTTCTGTCCAATTATTATCTGGGTTGTGTTTACCTGGATTTGTACAGATATTCTGATGCCGCAGTGGCCTTTGCTAATGCAGAACAATTGATAAGCTATATAGATAACGACTTTTGGAAAGGCTTGTTGTATGCCCGTTTGGGTTATATTTTTACAGAAGCATGTGATTATCATAGAGCTGAGGGCTATTTTGCAATGTCTGTAGATTGCTTTAAGAGCACAGGTAAAGAAATACATAGGCTGTATTCTTTGCTCAAAGTGGGACAATCTATGATTAATATGGAGGAATTTTCTGGCGCGGATTCGATATTGCGTTTGGTTGAAAATAGTGCTGTGTATTTGACAGATAGTGTTCTTCTAGAAAAGACAGTTTCTAGTAGGTTGTCTTGTTTCGTTTGTCAGAATGAACCTGACAGTGCAACTTATTTGGTTAATAGGTATGAGAATCTTTATGTTAACACAGATACTTTCCCCTACTTGCAGTTGATGGCGCAATATTATAATTGTGTTAAGGATTTTGCAAAATCAGAATCTTATCTAGAAAGGGCATGGAACTGTAAGTTGTCTGCAAATGATACAATATACTTGTATTATGTCAGTTCCTTGTTGGCAGATAACAAGGGCCTTACTGAAGAGGCGTTGGATTATTATAAAAAATATACTACGCTTCAAAATGAGAATTTGAGAGAGGTTTTAAGTCAACCTATTTTGGCTGTACAGAAAGAGCAGTACAGAATAATGGCAGAAAATGAGATGCTAAGGTACAGACATACTAGACTAACCCTTATGCTTTGCGTGGTGATTTTCCTGTTGATTATTGTGATTGTTCTGGTTACATACCATTATAAGAAAAAACGCATGAAAGAGCAACTGTATGATTCATTGGCAGTAGCAGAGGAGTTGTCAAGGAAAATAGATGATCTTAAGAATCAGGTGCGAGTGCAGTTCCATGAGCGTCATGATATGTCAAACCGCTTATATTCCATGTACTTTGACTCTGAGAGCCAGGATAAGATAACCAAGCAGCAACTAAACGTTACAATTAACAGCCTTATCAAAGATTATACGGCCCCGGATAGCATAAGGGAGCTGGACAGACTGCTTAATGAGTCTTATGACGGAATTATGGAGCGGTTGGTTGATCCCGAGATTGGTCTAACAGATAAGGAATTGGAACTATTCAGGTATTCTATTGCGGGGCTAACATCAAAATCAGTGAGTGTAATAATTAAGGAGTCACCACAGAATATTTACCAGATTAAATCCAGATTATTGAAGAAGGTTAGACGTAATTCAGAGGAATTATGGAGCAGCTTGAATAAGATTTGGTGATTTGGAACATTTTTTAGGCGATTTTTGAACATAAAAAAGGGCTGTCAGAAAAATATTAATTTGTAAAGGTGTAATTTGCTGAGTATCAACTAAATACAAATGGGACTGTCAGACCTAAACGGCCCCTTTTTTTTTGTTGTTGAATATGGTTGCCATATCTTTGCATCAGACCTAAAACCTAATTTTTGATTTGTCGTATGAAAAAATTTGCCAAAAGAATTCTGGTAGCATTGCTTATGCTACTTCCGTGTTTTCAAGCATCAACAGTCTGGGCTGGAGAGAGTGAGAATATCCCAGTAATTCCAAATCCTAATACGGGTGGTGGTACGCCCAAGTTCCGTGCTCGCGCCCGTTACATCCAGGCAGAGCCCCAGTGCTATTACTGCGACGGAGAGGTAACCATCCAGGCTGATAACGCAATAACCTATATCTCTGCTCAGGTGGTTCGTGCAGAGGATAATATGACTTGGAGTGATGCTGGTATCGGTAACACCATTACATTGACCGTAACATCAGAACCCGGTACTTATTACTTGTACTTTACTCTATCCAATGGACAGAGCTACATTGGCAAGTATATCCGGCAATAAGGAATATCCAGTCTGGTTAGACTCGTCTTTTCTCGCCACGATGGCAAACGGTAAGCCGTTTGCCACGTGGTTAACAATGAAGTCCTTTTCCTTTCATATCAATGAAACAGTTAGCACTATTGACTTGTTTGCTGATGACAGTTCTGTCTGTAGACTGTACACATCAACCATCAATTGCAGATGTATTGGATTCAGCCGGCCCCAACCGTTCAGAGTTGGAGGCCGTGCTGAGCCACTACAAAACCAATGACAATAACCCTCAGAAACTCCAAGCAGCTGAGTTCCTGATAAAGAATATGCCTGCACACTACTCTTACGCAGGCGACGCGATTTACGAGTATTATGAATATGCCGCTGGAATCCTTGCTGATAAGTCTCTCTCTCAAGAGCAGCAGCGTGACAGCCTGCTTTCCATAACTGATCTTAAGTACCGCGATCTACCTGATCACACTGTGTCAGACGCCCAGGTAATCAAAGCTGATTTCCTGATTAAGAACATTGACACTTCATACGACAGGTGGGTTAATTGTGATTGGGCTAGACAGATTACTTTTGATGAGTATCTGGAGTGGCTCTTGCCGTATAAGGCGATAGAGCTTCAGGAATTGGACGCATGGCGTGACACGCTGCTTGCTCATTTCGGAAAGGGATTGGAGCATCCCATAAAAAATGACGTGGAGTACAACACCACAATGGCTACTGCTGATATGCTGCGTAATGATGCCTATAACGGACTAAACCGTTACGGTCTCTATACGCGCGCCGGCCTGCCTTTGTTGAGTGCCCACTTGCAGGCCGCCCAAACCTATGGCGATATACCCGATTATGCACTGACCGCAGTTTTGGTTTTCCGCAGTGCAGGAGTGCCCGCCGTATGGGATGAGACTCCCGTAGGAAGCCGCGGAACAGCAGCTACCCGTTGGTACACTATCATATCTGACAGGGGAGAGCACCTGAATTCGGAGTGGGACTTTGCAACCATGATAGGAGGTAGTTTCTTCCCTTACGAGCGTGGTCCCAAGGTTTACCGCAGCACTTACGCCATAAACCCGGAGCGTTGGGAGTACCGCCAGAAAGCAAAGTACCAGTATCCCTTTGAACTGGGCCGAAAAGATGTTACGTCACAGTATTTCCTTGTCAGTGATATTGCCGTTCCCATTGAGAAGGGCATCCGCAAGCATATAAAGGATAAGTACGTCTATATTGCATCGGCCGTACGTAGTGAAGAGAAGCCTTGGCAGATTGTAGACTTTGGAGTGATGAAACACGGTAAGGCCACATTCCACGACATGGGTCGTGAGGTCCTGTACCAGATCCAGGGCTACAACGGAGAAACCCTTATTCCAATTAGTGAACCTTTCATACTGCATAAGGATGGCAGTATTGAATACATAAGCGCCGATGCGCAGAATTCAACCAATCTCGATAAATGGAAAAACAACGCTATATGAATACCCTATTGAGAAGATCCATTTATACCTTGTTTGCAACCCTTACCCTTGTGGCCTTCAGCGGCTGTAGTAAAGACGATATCTATCTGTACTACGCCCTGAAAGCTGCAGGTGAGAACAAGTCCGAACTCAAGGCCGTGCTCAAGCACTACCGCACCGTCGATAAAGACCCCGAGAAACTAAAAGCCGCCAAGTATCTCATAGCCAATATGCCGGCGCATTACTCCTATCGTGATACCGCCGCCATAAACCGCTATTACAGCAAAGCTCTGCAAATACTTGGTACCGGTCCCAGTCCTGACTGGCAGCGTGACACTTTGCGCCAGATTAGCGATACTCAGTTTGGAGGGTTGACAAGAGATATTATATCAGATGTCGAGATAATGACTGCGGACTATCTTATTTACAGCATAGATCACGCCTTCAAGCAGTGGAAGACTCAGCCTTGGGCTAAGCATTTGTCTTATGAGGAGTTCCGGGACTGGATACTTCCTTATAAGGTTACTGAATATCAGAGTTTGGATAACTGGCGTGATGTGCTTTCTGAGTTTTATAGCGATAGCATCAAAACTGTAACTGATCCTGATGACCAGCGTAATACTATTTATGGCGCCATTGAGATTGTCCGTAATGAGATTCATAGTAAGCAGTCGGCTATTGGACACCGTGTTATATGGGAAGATCGTGGTAGTATTCCTATGCGTAGTGCCGCTACTTGGGTTCGTATGACTTACGGAAGCTGTATGGATTATGTAACTATGGGTACCGCGGTGTTCCGTAGCTTTGGTCTCCCAGCAGTTGTAGATATGGTTCCCTGTTGGGGACGTAACAGCGAGGGTCATAGCTGGTATGCTTTTCCGGATGATCGTGGCCGTGAACAGAAGACCATCAATTCACTTATTTTGGGTGCCGGAATGCAGTTCTATCCTTATGAGCGAATTCCCAAAGTATGGAGGTCTACCTATATGATGGACCGCGATGTAGTTACGTATCGTAATACGGCCAAGTATGTCTACCCGTTTGATATATGCCGGGAAGATGTTACTGACAAATACAATTTAACATCAGACCTTACAATTGAAACAAAAAAAGAACTGACATCCACTCTTAAGGACCACAAGTACGTTTACATCGCAATGTTTGTTAACTCCGGAGGTCCACAATGGAGAATCCTTGATTACGGTAAACTAAAGAGAGGTAAGGCTTGTTTTAAAAACATCGGTCGTAACATGCTTTACATAGCATTGGGATATGATGGCGAAAGACTTGTTCCTATTAGTAGTCCGTTCAAACTTGACAAAAGCGGAAAAGTAGAATACATTGACTACACAGATGCTACACCAAGAATCAGTAAAGAAATAAGACGCAAATACTACGAATCATATAATGTAGTAAATATGCGTCGTCGCATACTTGGTGGTAAGTTCCAATGCTCTGATTATCCAGATTTTAAAGATGCAGTTACTCTATATACAATTGAGAAAACTGATATACCGGATAAGATTGAGATGAATGCCGGCCGTCCATACCGCTACTGGCGTTACATGACACCTGACGGTTCATGGGGAAGTATATCAGAACTGTCGTTCTATGATAGTGATGGAAACCGTCTGGATCGGAAAGGTATAGCAAATCCGGAAGCCGGCCAGGATGCTATAGAAAGAGCATATGACGGGAACCTGCTCTCCAATTTTGAGATCAACCAACCTAATGGTAACTGGGTAGGAATGGATATGGGCAAGCCCATTGAAGTTAAATATGCAAGCGTATCACCGCGCAGTGATGATAATGATGTATGCCCAGGCAATGAATACGAGTTGCTCTATTTCAACGGAAAGAGTTGGCGTTCATTGGGTTATGATAGAGCTGAAGGCAATTCCCTGCTTTACGATAAAGTACCGCTCAATACGCTATTATGGTTACGCAACTTCACGCGTGGTAATAACGAGCGTCCATTCATTTTGAAGGAGAATGGTGATATTGAGTGGTGGTAATATTGGAACTGAGATTATTCTTGTTATCATTAACTAATGACTTGTTTTACAATGAAATATAAAATATTGTTCATTCTTTTTCTTCCATTGTTATTTGGAGAGTGCAGTAAGGATTTAGATTCAGCAATACACAAATTGTACAATCGCAAAATTGATATGTCATGGGAAAATGTATATATCAGCGACAATGAGGTATTTGAGAATCATGAATTTGTCAAGCCTATAAAAATAGTTGTTTACGTTGACACAACCTTATGCTTATCATGCTTTGGTAATTATCTGGAAGCTGCGAACCAGTACATGCTAACACAGAATAGGGATAGTATTGAGTATATATGTGTTCTTAGGCCACGTTCTATTGAAGTGGTGCAAAAAATGTTGCAAAACATAAAACATTCAGAAATTTCGGTCGTAATGGATGTGGATGATGTCTTTCTAAAAAGAAATTATCTTGATAAATATACAGATGTGTTAACTGCATTCATGTTAGACGAGAATAACAGAATTGTTGTAATAGGAGATCCTCTTAGAAGTATAAAAGTACGAGGGCTATACAGGAAAACATTGTTATCAATGAATGAGAAAAAAAAGCATAAACGATGGTGGAATACTATATTTCACTAATAGGAAAAGATAGCTCTATTTTGTTTGTTTTGAAGATGTTGCCCCCGCAAGGCCTTTTTCAAATGACTACTCTTCCTTCCTAAATACAAACTACTTAATAATTCAAATTGCGACACCTTTTCTAAGAATTAATTAATGTGTTAAGAAAAAATCTCCAACAATTAATCATTTATTTAATTATGAAAAAAAAGAGCTTAATTGTATTGTTTGTAAGCATTAGCGCAGTTATTGCATTTTTTGCATCAAATAGATTGTCTGTTAATGAAGCCATTTCAGATAATATTGAAGCGTTAACAGCGGGTGATTTCGATATACATAATCGAGAGGGCATTCATGAATTTCATATATCTCCGACGCCTTATGGTAACCATTGGTTCGGTTACGTAATGGTGACCTATGATAACATGAGGAATGGTCTTCCCGAATGTCTTGGGACAAAGCAACCTTGCCAAAGGCCTACTGGTATATATTGTTGGTCATGGCGTATAGATTAGTAGGATTACACGCAATTCAATCCATTATTAATGATTAATCAACCTATAATTCAAATTGTGATATCTGATCTAAGATTTAAAATGGAATTATTAATCAATTAAATGAATTAAGAGTTATGAAAAAAAAGTGTTTTATTATTATGTTGTTTAGCATTAGCTTAGTTGTTGCAGTTTTTGCATCTAAGCGAATGTCCGTTAACGAAATCATCTCAGAGAATGTAGAAGCATTATCATCAGGTGATGATTTTGCTAGCATGTTAATACCCATTAAGTGGCCTGAAAGACTTTATTGTACTAAAACTAATGTGAATCATTCTAATTATGGTTTTCATACAAGCCCAGACACTAATGATATGTGGTGGGATATGCCTAGATGCACAGGAGACCAGGGAACTTGCGGTAGGGAGACTAGTCAATCGTGCTGGACTTATTATGTAATTCCTGGAGACTATTTCTTGTATTTATTGTCCCAGGGTTATTACTTTCTTCTTATACCCTAAGTCTTGTAGACCGGTATAATCAGTTTTTTCTTAATCCTTAGATTCAATCGCAATTTGAATTTAGAATCTTCCATGATATTATGCATGGAAGATTCTTATCTTCAATTAGATAAAAAATATTATTATGAAAAGAATTTTATTTATTCCTTTCTTTTTGATCCTATGCTCTCTTATTTCATGCAAGAAGCATTTTGCTTATGAGGTAAAGGAAATCGACTTTGTGAATAAATCCGACACTATTATTGATGGAGTACTTGTTGATATTTCATTGCCGGTGGGAATAGAAGATTTTACTATGTGTGATTCGCTCTTCATGTTCCTGGTGGATGATCCATCAGCCCAACTCCTGGTTTATTCGGCAAATGACGGGCATCTGCTGGGCCGTTTTTGCGGAAAGGGAAGAGCAAAATATGAGATTATTGGTCCTACGATGATCTCTGGACAAATATTCAATGATTCAAACGGGTCCATTTTACTTCCATTGAGAGAGCAACGGGCTGCAATTAAAATGGTAAATATCACAGAGTCATTGAAAAGAAACAGAACGGTTGTGCAGGATGTAAGAGAGTGTAATTCAATATACTATATTCTGCTTGACAATGACATCAATAATACTTTGGAATTTTTCAAAGCAGATTATAATTATTACTATAAAGATATTACAGAACCTCCATATTTTGAAATCAAATGTAATGGAGATGAAGAGGGTAAAAGAATCGATATGTATCCAAAAGTCATGAATCTTGAACAAATGTCGGATGCTAATCTCTTTTACCATGGTACCCTGTATAAACATCCATCCCGAAATCTTGTGGTTCAGCCTCTTTTAGGTATGGATTATATTCTTTTCATGGATATAGATAACAACAAGTATTTTGCAGTTCATCAGATGGGTTCGATGTCTTTTGATGATTATATATCTGCGACATATACTATCGGTGGAGATGAATCAAAAATAATGCATGAAGGTCGTGAGTTGCCGTATTATTTTGTAGAAACTTTCTGTACTGAATCATACGTTATGACACTGTACAGGGCTGGAGATTATTGTCTTAGTTTTGACGATGAAGACAAGGCTTGCCCGGAATTGATCATTTTCGATTGGGACGGCAATTTCATAAGGTCCGTCAAGCTTTCAAAACCGGTTCATGAATTTTGTTTTGACAGCAACAGCAACACTATGTATGGCTTGAATATGGCAGAAGATGTATTGTATCGTTTTGATTTAAATGATGTAATCACACAGTCTTATAACAGTTCATCGGTAAAATAATATCAAGGCCAGGTATTAGTAACTTTCTCAGTAAAAAATAAAACACATTGGCGAAAAACCAAGGAAACAAATCGGGTGTAAATGGATAGGATTATTCCAAATAGAAGACTGGGGATAGTGTTTCATCTGGCTGTCAGCCTGATGATTATCTTTAGTCTTTCGCGTTCTTTGGTTTCTGATACAGGTTTCATTTATAGCAGTAAGATATTGTTATTTTGTCTGTCCTATGTTCTGACACTATTATTTTTTTCATTATTCAGTGAAAACGTAACTACAAAAACAATCATTATCCTATTAGCCCTGTTCTGCTCCTATGAACTGTATACTGGAATAAGTCAATTGTTGGGTTTTTCGGTATCCAATAATGTTAGATTTGCTATAACAGGGTCCTTCACGAACCCAGGGCCTTATGGCGGATTTATATCCGTTTCCCTGATTCTTCTTTTAGCATATTGTGTAAAGAATCACGAAGGGCGTAAGAAGAATCATATTTCCAACCTCGTATACAGTGGCGTTTTTGTAGTTGCCGTAGTGGCAATGATGGTCCTTCCATCTACACAAAGTCGCAGTTCTATACTTGCATTGGTATGCGGGATAATCCTTGTAGCTATTGGCGAAGAAAGAATAAAAGAAAAAACCATACCGTTTTTTAGAAAATATGGAGTATGGTTAGTCCTGATACTATTATTTATTGGAACAGGTGCGTATCTGTTCAAAAAGCCATCAGCAGACGGCAGATTTTATATGGGTAGGATATGCGTTAAGGCTATTTGCGAGAATGGCTGGAAAGGTGCCGGTGTAGAGCATTTTGGCGAAGCATATGGTCAGACTCAAGCTCATTACTTTAAGCAGCAGATAGATGAAAATGGTAAAGATGATTTGGACTGGAGAGCCATAGATGAACATACCCGCATGGTTGCGGATTGTCCAGATAGCGCTTTTAATGAGTACCTGTCAATAGGAGTTGAAGAAGGTCCCATAGTTATGCTGTTATTTATCGCTGTTATTGTAACGGCCTTTGTTATCTCTTTCAGAAGAGGGACAATATGGTGTTACGGATTGACAACTCTTGCTGTGTTTGCATTCTTCTCTTATCCGTTTCATTTATGGCAGTTCCAGATAATGCTGTCTTTTCTGCTGGCTGCATGTGTATCTGATGGAGATAATAAGGATGTCAAAAAAAAGATTCTTAGGCTGTCGATATTATCAACAAGTTTAGTGGTTCTGTGTTTTGTAACTTATTATAAGGTAATTCCGGGGTTAAGACAATATAGAAAAGCAGAACAGGCTTGGAAAAAAGCTGAACGCTTATACAACAAAGAATACTATGAATATGTGGATGAGTATTGCGATACAATTGTTCCATTCTTTAAATACGATGAGCATTTTTTGTTTGCATATGGTCAGTCTCTTAATAAATCAGGGAATTACAATAAGAGTGATTCTATACTCATGATGGGAGCATCTATAAGTTGTGATCCTATGTTTTGGAATGTAATGGGCAATAACAGTCTAGCATTAGGAAAATACCGCGAAGCTGAAGAACGGTATAAACATGCATTCTACATGGTACCTAACCGCTTGTATCCGTTATATCTTTTGGCAAAGCTGTATCATACAGAGGGAGATACGGTAAAGTTTATGGATATGGCTGATAGGGTCGATTCTTTTATTCCTAAAGTAGAGTCCAGGAACACTAGTCGTTTACGTGATGAGATAAATGAAATAAAAATCGGTTACATACAATAATAATTGAGATGAATAAAAAAACGGAACAGCATACAACCAAGCGTACATTACTTGATAAGATAACAGATATACTTTGGTACGTAATGATATCTGTCATAATAATAGGATCTGTTCACTATCTGCGCCGCATATTCTTGGTAGAGCGTTTCAGAATACCATCAGAATCTATGAGACCCACCCTTGTTCCAGGCGATAAAGTATGGGTTAACAAGATTCTTTATGGCGCCAGAATATATAAATCCTTTGATTTTGAAGATCACGCCCCATTGAAATGTTTCCGTTTACCTGGAATTAGAAAAATAAGGCCTGGCGATGTAATCTGTTTTAACTATCCTCTGGGTTATGATGAGTGGACCAAAATTGAATTCAAGATTAATTATGTATACTGCAAACGTGTTGTGGGTACTCCTGGTGATACAATTGGAATTAAGGATGGTATTACATGGAATAACAATTACGATGGTACAATCGGTGTGATTGACAAACAGAATGTTATAAAGAACACGCCTGACAGTATACTATGGAGAACGGCTTTTATGGGAACCATGCCTTTTACAAGACCCATGTGGACTATGAAGAACTTCGGTCCGCTATACATTCCACAAAAAGGAGTAACCATAGAACTGGATTCAATAGGTCGTGCCATATATGGTCCGGTAATTGAATATGAAACCGGTTCTTGGCCTAGTGATGATATGACAAGTCATACTTTCATCCATGATTATTACTTTGCCTTTGGTGATAATAGTAGGGATTCAAATGATTCCCGCTACTGGGGCTTCATCCCCGATGACTTCATTATTGGAATAGTGGGAGGCAGGAAAGTCCGCAACAATCCAAACCAAACGTTTATGGAAAAAGGGAATCAAGATTAAGATTCCCTTTTTTCAATAATACGTTTTACTCAGATCATCTTTTGGCAGAGCAAGTCAGATGTATCATCAATTTACCAATTATTTGTAAACTTCGATAAAATGTTTTCATGGCCAATAAAGTGGGAAGGTTACACAAAATGACTATATTCGCACAGTTAACCTTTTTACTAACAATAAACTCCGTTTGCAGTCATGTTTGGATTCAGGTCCTTTCTCACATTCTTTTTACTTCTATGCTCACTTATTTCTTGTAAGAGGCACTTTGCTTATGAGGTAAAGGAAATCGATTTTGTGAACAAATCGGACGCCACGATTGATTCAGACGTTAAGTGGGAAGATGCCTATACCTGCTTTAGTTGGAGTGAACTTCCTGGATTGGCACGAAACGCCATTACTAATTGTATCCAAATTAGACGAAGAATTGTGTCCGGATTGTTTAGTTAGGTTCTTGGAATACGCAAATGAGTATATTTCTGGTTTTTCTTCAGATAGCCTTGGATATGTTGTTATAACCAAGTCAAAAAGAATTAGTGAAATTCAATCCTGTCTTAAAGATAAGAATATTGGGAATGTACAGTTGATTATAGATGTAAATGATTCTTTCTCAAAAGAGAATTCATTTCTTTCCGAAACGCTTTTTGACGCTCAATATTGATGATGGGTGATCCTCTAACCAATAACAGAATTAGACAACTGTAAGATAAAACGATAAAACAAATGAATGATATGAAAAAGAAAATTGTTATTCAGACCAAGATGGGTTCTTGCTACGCTATTGTATTCAGCCGTAATTGATAATACAATGATAAGTGAGGAAACTGTGACTATAGTTTCCTAACTATTTTCGTTAATGTTCAAAAATGATGCTAATTTATGAAAGTCTTACGTTTTAATCTTTTCTTACTTCTGTCTTTAGTGATGGTGTCATGTTTCAATAAGAAACATATTTCTGTTCCTTCCAAAGAGATTGATTGTAGGAATATGGCCGATATTACCATACAAGGCTCTAAGTTGGATATCGAAGTCCTTGGTGTTAAAGATATATGCATATGCGATTCCTGGCTGTTGTTTAATACTAGAGATGCTTCTGGATACTTGAAGATTTATA
>JAEEGG010005452.1_pt1 | contig 30222 bp, 24 predicted proteins | sample 9134161 | NCBI WGS metagenome assembly JAEEGG01 (sample SAMN16246543, study PRJNA631951) | gut metagenome | biome: gut microbiome; feature: rumen; material: CR-attached | host: Bos | place: Iran: Karaj | collected 2018-10
GAACATGTCTTCTGTCTACAAGTCACTTGCAAACAACGATCTTCCTGAACTCCGCCGTGCACGTTTCATTACCAACGTAGAATTCAAGAACTACACTCCTGAAGAGCTGACTGCTCTCGTGAACAGCAATATCGACGTTCTGGACGAGGAGGCTCTCCTCCGTGCAGCCACTCTGGTTGAGAATCCTGTTGCAAGACAGGCCATCAACCGTCAGGCCATCCAGAAGTTCAACAGCGACCGCGCCCGTTTCACCTCTGCAGTTACCTTCCTTGACGCAGGCGACCTTGCTTCTGCCAAGGACGCGCTTGCTTCAGTCAAGAGTACTGACGGTTGCGTGACCAACCTCAAGGGTGTGATCGCACTCCGCGAAGGCAACTACACCGAGGCTGCCCGTCTGTTCGCAAGCACCGAGTGCCCGAATGCAAAACGCAACTCAGCCATCATTGACATCCTCAACGGCAGCTATGCACAGGCCGCCCAGAAACTTGAGGGTACCGGTGACGCCAACGAAGGTCTTGCATTCATCCTTTCCAACCAGCTTGACAAGGCTGCCAACGTGCTGAAGGGTACCGATCCCGTTTCAGCATACGAGCGCGCCATCATCGCCGCCCGCCGCGGCAACGCCCAGGCTGCACAGAACGAGATCAGGGCTGCTTCTGCTGACAGTAAGCTTGCCAACCGCGCCGCTACCGACGTAGAGTTCGCAAAGGTTCAGTAATTCCTTTCCGCACAATAATACAGGGCCGGCTGATGTTGAGGCCGGCCCTTATTTTTTTGCCTTGTTGAGTTTTTTTAAATTTCCATCATTTTTCATGCAGTATTTTGCCAAAGCCGTCGTTATAATATATGAAGTCATCAGAATAACTGATTACAAACACTATTGAAAGAACATATATGTTTCACTGCCATATTAAACAACTATGAAAATACTGCGATATATATTGTTGGCTGCCATATTGATCATTTCATTGTCTTCGTGTGGAAAACAAGAACCGGCTTCAGGCCTTCCGATTCCGGCACAATATCGATACCTTTTCGCTATTAGTATTAAAACTGCCTCAGGCAATGATATATTAAGCCCATTGTATGATGATTATGTGCAACGTGGTTTTGTATTAAACCCAGAACTATATTCTTACGATATCAAGACAATCAATCCGGACGAATGGACAGTTAGACGTTACGAGGGAACACGTTGTCGTCCGTATTTGCAGTTAGCATATGATCAAGAAGATAAAGATTATTTATTAACTAGTGACTGTGGAAATCGTATAGCTTTGGGCCTGCAAAATCCTTTGATTTACAGGATTTCCTTCCCCGCTGTATTCAAAGACAACATCCAGCATATCATTGAATCATATTGGGAAGAACCAGAATCACCTGGCAGAGTACGCTATGCCAAATGCACCAAGGTTACTGTCGACGGCAAAGAGGTGGAGGTCAAGGAGGAGGTCAATAAGAGCGTGCTCTATTCATCATTGGATGATTTCTACTATTGTATTGAAATCATCCTTGACGATTGAATATGAGGCTGCCTAGTATTTCAGCGAAGTGAACTTCCTGCGCACGTCGCTCCAGCGATAGTAGGGGCCGCTGACGGGTTCGACACCCATCAGGCCTGTCTCACGCTCGTTCACGAGGAACTTCACGAGGATGTCGCCGCCTTTCTTGTTCTTGTAGAAAATCATCTGGAGGTTGGCTGCGAAAGGAGTGTACCAGGGGCCGAACCATTTGAGGTTGATCTCGTCGGTGTCGAGCTGCTGGCCTATTCCTTCAAGGCCCATAGCGGAGCACATCGCAATGAAAGGATAGTCGTGACCGAAACGCAGGTCGGCGCAGAGTGCATCCTTTGAAGTGTCTGCGAGAACCTCGTCGGCCTTGTCCACGATATCCTTTACGGTGAGCAGTGCAGGCGGCATTCGGTTATGGCTGAAAGCCTTTGAGTTGGCCTGGCCGAGATAAAGCGAGATATTGTTGCGTGCCCAGTTGTTGTAGATGCTCTCCTCGGGAAGCAGGGGGAATATGTCTTCAAGCTCGAAAGAAGCCGTAATCCTTGCAACCGCGAAGACCTGGCTCTCGAAGCGTGAGAAACGGCCGACGATCTCTGAAGCTTTCTTTGTATCGGTGAAGAACCTTGCCAGGAATGCGGTGGAATCGGTGCGGTCCATCTCCACTTTGGACATTTCCTGATACATTTCCCTGCTGAAACTTTCAACCTCGGGATCAATGTATTTCTGGTAGGTCTCGCCTGCGTCCCAAGAAATCTCGAATTTCGGGTCAAGCTCGGTGAGGCGGTCGGTGAATGCGGTCATACTGATGAGCACGCGAGGGACGGTGCTGGAGATGACGCGGATGTTCTTGCTGCCCTTCTTGAACACGTCGGGGAATCGCTTGTACATCCTTTCGGCGATGCCGCGGTGCTCACGTGCGCCGGGAGGCGTCAGGCGGCCGTCCATTCCGTTGTGGGCGACAAGACACTGTCTTGCCCTTTCGAGCACGGTCCTTCCGTCAGCTTTCAGTATGCCTGCTGCATCGGCCTTCTCGAGAGACTCGATAAGAGCCTTGTAGTTGGCCTCATCCCAGTTCGAACGGGAACCGTGGCGGCCGTAGTGGCTGATGTAGAACGCTTTGTAGCCCTTAGGGGTAGGAGTATTGGCATAGGGGCCTCCTTCGTAGCCGTCGGTATTGATGCCTGAACGGAAAGGGTTCTCTCTCAGCAACGCTTCATATTCGGGGTTATGCACTTTCTGAGCCTGTGCTGAGAAAAAAGCGACGGTCAAGGCAAGGGTTGCCAGAAGAAATCTTTTGATACGCATAGCTGTCAAGGGTATTTTCATTATTTATGTGCGTAAAGTTATGAAAAGATTCCGCTAAAAAATGCCTAATTTTGTACCTATGACAATCTTCAATTTCATTTTCCTGCAGGATGCAGCGGCTCAGGCGCTTGCCGATTCACTGGCGGCAGACGCCGAAGCGGCCAGAGAGGCTCTCATCAACAAGTCTCCCGATGAAATCCTGCACTCCCTCACCGATGTCCTCGTCCGCTTCGGCCTGAAGTTGCTGGCGGCGCTTGCCATATTCATAATAGGAGCCTGGATCATCAAGCAGATTCGCAAGGCCGTGCACAAGCGTATGATGAAGCGCCAGTATCCCGACCGGACCGTACTGACATTCACCGAAAGCCTTGTGGCCATAATACTCTGGGTGCTTCTGATCGTGATTTGCATAGGCGCCCTCGGCATTAACACCACCAGCATCGCCGCCCTTCTGGCAGCGGGCGGAATGGCCATTGGAATGTCCCTGAGCGGCACGGTGCAGAACTTTGCCGGCGGCATCATACTTCTCGTGTTCAAACCCTTCAAGTCCGGAGACTACATCGAGGCCCAGGGAACCACCGGCACGGTCACCTCGATGAACATCATCACCACGACCATACTCACCCGCGACAACAAGACCGTCATAATCCCCAACGGCGCGCTGTCGAACGGCAACATCATAAACTACTCAGCCCAGAATGCCAGAAGAGTGGAATGGACCGTCAATGTGCCTTACGGCAGTGACAGCGGGCAGGTCAGGGATGAAATTATGAGATTGATAAAGGCTGACGGCCGCATACTCGACAGCAGCACTACCCACGCTGACGACCCCTTCGTAGGTCTTTCGGCAATGAAGGACAGCAGCATCGAGTTCATCGCCCGTGCCTGGGTGAAGACCGAAGACTACTGGTCCGTATATTTCGACATCAACAATGCAATATACACCGAGCTGCCCAAGAAAGGCATCCAGTTCCCGTTCCCTCAGATGGATGTCCACATCAAGCAGCAATAAAACCATACTATTATGCCGATACCCACCCCGCACATTGCAGCAGCAGAAGGTCAGATAGCAAAGACCGTGATAATGCCAGGAGACCCTCTCCGCAGCAAGGCCATAACCGACCGTTTCCTCGAAAACCCCGTGCTTGTGAACAACATCCGCGGAGTGCAGGGATACACCGGCACATACAAGGGCAAGCCTGTCACTGTAATGGCCAGCGGTATGGGACAGCCTTCGATTGGCATCTATTCATACGAGCTGTTCAACTACTATGACGTCGACCAGATCATCAGGGTCGGCACTATGGGCGGAGTGAGCGAAGCCGTTCCTCTGCGCAGCCTCATCATCGGCCAGAGAGCCTATTCCAACACGAATTTCATGAACTTCTACTCGAAGAACGGAAACGCGCCCGGATATGTTTCCGCCGATGAGGAACTTTTTGAACGTGCAGTGGAGGTCTGCAAGGCCGGCAACTATGTATTCTTCTGTGGGGACATAATGAGCAGCGACACCTATTATGCCGACAATGACGAGGTGGCCATCTGCAACGAGCTCGGACTTCTCGGCATTGAGATGGAGGCAGTGGCACTGTACCTTATGGCGCAGCGCTGCGGCAAGAAGGCACTTGCCATATGCACCATTTCGAACAGTGTCATCACAAAGGAGGAAATCCCTGTGGAGGAACGACAGAGCGGCTTTATGAATATGGCACAGGTAGCCCTCGAACTTGCCTAGGCTTTCTTGAGTTTTTCCTTGACAGCCCTGATCGTGTCGAACGCGTCAAGGGGTGACATACTGTTGAGGTCAAGTTTCTCGAGTATGTCGCGGATTTCAGCCAGCAGCGGATCGTCGAGCTGGTAGAGCGACAGCTGCATCGGTGCGGCTGCAGGCTCTTCGAGCACGGTGCTGCTGTCTGAGGGATGCATCGTCTTTTCTGCGCTTTCCAGTGTCTTGAGCTTCTTCTCTGCGATCGCAACTACGGGCGCGGGCACTCCGGCCATCTTTGCCACGTGGATGCCGAAGCTCGAAGCCACTCCGCCGGGTGTCAGCTTGCGTAGGAAAATCACCTGCCCGGCCGCCTCACGGGTGGCTATATGGAAGTCCTCCACACGGTCATAGATATTCTCCAGCTCGTTGAGTTCGTGATAGTGAGTGGCGAACAAGGTTTTCGGCGCTCCGGGGTATTCGTGCAGGTAGCTCACAATGGCCCAGGCTATGGACATACCGTCATAGGTGCTCGTGCCGCGGCCGATCTCGTCGAGCAACACCAGGGAGCGCTGCGACAGGTTGTTGAGGATGGTGGCCGTCTCGCTCATCTCCACCATAAAGGTAGATTCTCCGCGGGAGATGTTGTCGGAAGCTCCGACTCTTGTGAACAGCTTGTCGATGTAGCCCAGTCGGGCGCTGGCTGCCGGCACGAAGCTGCCGACCTGCGCCATCAGCATTATCAGGGCGGTCTGGCGTAGTAGGGCCGATTTTCCGGACATATTCGGTCCGGTGAGGATGATTATCTGGCGGCCGTCGTTGCTCATCGCCAGGTCGTTGGCCACATATTCGCTGCCTGGTTCCATCATCGTCTCTATGACGGGATGTCGGCCAGCCTTTATGTCGATGTCGAGAGAGTCGTCGACTGTGGGGCGGCAATAGTTGTTCTCGGAGGCAAGGAATGCGAAACTGGCCAGGCAGTCTATTTGTGCCACGAGCTGCGCGTCGCGCTGGATTGCAGCTACATTCTGCTGTATCTGCGCCACGAGTTCGCCGTAGATGCGGGTTTCGATGGCCAGGATGCGCTCCTCGGCACCCATTATCGTCTGCTCATATTCCTTGAGCTGCGGCGTGATGTAGCGTTCCGCGTTGACCAGTGTCTGCTTGCGGATCCAGTCCTCCGGCACCTTGTCGGCGTGGGTGTTGCGCACTTCGAGGTAATATCCGAAGACATTGTTGTAGCTTATCTTGAGGCTGCTGATGCCGGTGCGTTCCCTTTCGGTCTGCTGTATGTCGAGCAGGATCTCCTTGCTGTGGGTGAGAGTGTTGCGGTAGTTGTCCAGTTCTTCGTCCACCCCTTCGGCAATCACGTCGCCCTTGCCGAGCTGCGCTGCAGCCTGCGGGGATACGGTCTTTTCGATAAGGTCGCACAGGGGCGAACATCCGTCCATCCCTGAGCTGAGTGCGGCCACTTTCTCAAGCCGGCTGGTGATCTGTGTTATTTCGGTGATTCTGCGAAGACCGTTGCACAGGGCGAGAACTTCGCGGGGGCTGATACGGCCCACGGCTGCCTTGGAAATCATCCTCTCCAGGTCGCCGACGTCTGCAAGGGCCTCCCTGACGGCCGACAGGGTGTCGGGATTGTCGTGGAGACTCTCTACGACATCCTGCCTGCGTGCGATGGCGGCCGTATCCTTCAGAGGCATCGCAATCCACTCCCTGAGCAGGCGCGAACCCATCGGAGAGCAGTTGCGGTCCATCACCTGAAGCAGCGAAGTGCCTTCCTGCACAAGCGGCGCGAAAATCTCGAGGTTTCGGAAGGTGAAACGGTCTATCCACACGAAATTGTCGCGGTCGATGCGGGAGATGCTGCGTATATGGTCGAGCGAGGTGTGCTCGGTGAGTTCAAGGTATGAAAGTATGGCAGATGCCGCCACGGTGGCGAACTGCAGCTCTTCGATGCCGAAACCCTTCAGGCTGCTGGTCTTGAACTGGGCCAGGAGACGGGCACGGGCGCTGGAGTAGCTGAAAGCCCATTCCTGCATCGGCGTGATGCAGGCGCGGGAGTGGCGGATGTGCTCCACAAGAGGTGCGAATTCACTGTCGGAATTGCGGATTATGTCCTGCTGCAGCAGAACTTCCTTGGGAGCGAAGTCCGAGAGCAGGATGTCGATGTACTGGCGGTCTCCCTCAGCTACCTTGAAGGTGCCGGTGGAAATGTCCAGAAAAGCCACTCCTGCCTTGTGCTGCTCAAAGTAGCACGCTGCCAGCCAGTTGTTCTCGCCGCCGGTGAGAAGCCCGTCGTTGAAGCTGACTCCGGGGGTCACGAGCTCGGTGATGCCGCGCTTGACAAGAGTTTTGGTGAGCTTGGGGTCCTCCAGCTGGTCGCAGACAGCCACCTTGTAGCCGGCCTTGACCATCTTGGGAAGATAGACGTCGATGGCGTGGTGGGGCACACCGGCGAGCTCCGTGAATGCTCCGCCGCCGCTGGCCTTGCGGGTGAGCACCAGTCCGAGCACCTTGCTGGTGATGATGGCATCCTCTCCGAAGGTCTCGTAGAAGTCGCCGACGCGGAAGAACATTACGCAGTCAGGGTGCTGGGCCTTGATCTGGTAGTACTGCTGCATCAGCGGCGACATTGTGGATTTGGTGCTTGCCATATACGCAAAAGTAGAGAAAAAGGAGTATCTTTACAAACGTATAATTATGCAGGTAAGAGCAAAAAAATATCTGGGACAGCACTTCCTGACGGACCAGGAAGTGGCGCAGCGCATCGTGGCGTCGCTCGACACCGCAGGCTTTGCGCTGCCCGCCGACGTGCTGGAAGTCGGGCCTGGAATGGGAGTGCTCACGCAGTACCTGCTCCAGCGCAGCGACATCAGCCTGCGCGCCGTTGAGATCGACGAGGAGTCGGTGGATTATCTCCGCCAGAATTTCCCGGGCTTCACTCCATCTCTCTATCAGGAAGATTTCCTTGCGCTGAACCTCCGGAAGATTTACGGGGACAAACCGTTCTGCATCATCGGCAATTTCCCCTACAACATCTCCTCACAGATATTCTTCAAGGTGCTGGACTTCACTGAGAGCATACCCCAGGTGGTGTGTATGGTGCAGAAAGAAGTGGCTGAACGCATCGCCGCACCTGCCGGCAACAAGACCTACGGCATCCTGTCGGTGCTGCTGCAGACCTGGTACGACATAGAATATCTCTTCACCGTCGGGGAAGGAGCCTTCGTGCCGCCTCCCAAGGTGAAATCGGCCGTCATCAGGCTGCGCCGCAACAACCGCACGGACCTCGGCTGCGACCCCGCCAAATTCAAGGCAGTGGTCAAGACGGCCTTCAACCAGCGCCGCAAGACGCTGCGCAATTCGCTGCGCACGATATCCGAGAACATGCCTGTGCAGTATTCTCAGCTCCGTCCCGAGCAGCTCAGCGTGGAGCAGTTCATAGAACTTACAAATCTGTTGAAATGAAAAAGTGTATCCTGACGTTGGCAGCACTTTTCGCTGCCTGCCTTGCCGTGCAGGCCCAGACCGATACGACCTCCGTCGAGGAAGTTTACGAACCGGAACTGTACGATTTCGATGAAGATGAATATGCGGAGATTTACAGTCTGGGCGACAACCTGGGCCTCGGTGTGTATGGCGGGGAATACTATCTGACCGGCTTCAGCAACAAGACCGGTACCACCCGCGAAACCGATTTCAACGACAAGTTTCACATCGGCCTGCAGTATACTTTCGTGAATGACGACAACGCCACCCTGCTTGTCAAATACGAGCAGACTTCGTTCTGGGAGACATACCAGTATACGCGCCCGATTTCCGAGACCATCTTCGCCCCCGGTGCCGAGCTGACCATAAAGTTGAATCCGGTGGCAAGGCTCGTGCTGGGCGCCGAGCTGCAGTTCAACGGAGCTCCCGAAGAGTATGCCCGCCGCCTTACCTTCGGCCGTCTTGCTCTCTACCGCGACTTCCCGTTCCGCAACGGAGCCTTTTTCTCGGCAGCAATCCAGACCGCTTTCGGCTATGGCTATATCGAAGAAGTGTCGAGCATCCGCAACTTCTACCGTTACAACGGCTATTTCTCAGCAGGACTATGGTTCCAAAGCGCCGACGAGAACTTCAAGATACGCGTCAAGGCGACTCCCTACGACTACTTCGACCGCTGTGCAGTCCAGGTTGACCTGCACTACCGTCCTTATTACAGCCTCTTCGAGAATGTATATTATATGATTCAGTACGGCTACGGCCTCGAGCAGCAGCGCCAGTTCCTACCCGAGGGCACGCCTCTGAAGCCGCAGCACTACATCCGCATCGGCCTCAGCCTCTGCCCGGAGTTCAAGATGTAACTACCTGATCGCTTCGAAAGCCTGGTCGAGGTCGGCAATGATGTCGGCGGGGTCTTCGAGGCCGACTGAGAAGCGGATTAGGTCGGGCTGTACGCCTGCGGCAATCAGCTGCTCGTCGGTGAGCTGGCGGTGGGTGTGGCTTGCCGGGTGAAGCACGCAGGAGCAGGAGTCAGCCACGTGTGTCTCCATATTGATGAGCTTGAGGCTGTCCATAAACTTGATGGAGCGGTCGCGTCCGCCCTTGATGCCGAAGCACATCACGCCTGTGGTGTAGCCGTTGCGGCTCTGTTTCATTGCCAGTTCGTGATATTTGTCACTAGGCAGGCCGGGGAACTTGATCCAGGCCACCTCTTCGCGTCCCTGCAGGTATTCAGCCACCTTGAGGGCGTTCTTGCAATGGCGCTCCATACGGGCTGACAGCGACTCGAGGCCGAGATTCAGGATGTATGAGTTGAAAGGCGAAGGAATGCTTCCGAAATCGCGCATCAGCTGGGTAGTGGCTTTGGTGATGTAGGCACCCTTGCCGAAGGCTTCGGCATAGGTAAGACCGTGATATGACGGGTCGGGCTGCGTCAGACCCGGGAACTTGTCGGCGTGAGCCATCCAGTCGAAGTTGCCGCTGTCGACGATGGCTCCTCCCACTGAAGACGAGTGGCCGTCCATATATTTGGTGGTGGCGTGGGTGACGATGTCGGCGCCCCAGTCGAAGGGCCTGCAGTTGATGGGCGTGGGGAAGGTGTTGTCGATGATGAGCGGAACGCCGTGGCTGTGGGCCACGCGGGCGAACTTCTCGATGTCAAGCACGTTCACCGACGGGTTGGTGATGGTCTCGCCGAAGAGCAGCTTGGTGTTGGGCTTGAAGGCCGCTGCAATCTCCTCTTCCGAAGCGTCGGCGTCGACGAAGGTCACGTCGATGCCCATTTTCTTCATAGTCACTGCGAAGAGGTTGAAGGTGCCGCCGTAGATGGTGGAGGCGCTGACGAAATGGTCGCCTGCTTCGCAGATGTTGAAAATGGCATAGAACGAGGCTGCCTGGCCTGATGAGGTGAGCATTGCAGCCACACCGCCTTCCAAAGCAGCGATCTTGGCTGCGACGAAGTCGTTGGTCGGATTCTGTAGTCTTGTATAGAAATAGCCGCTGGTCTTGAGGTCGAAAAGATCGGCCATCTGGGCTGTGGTTTCGTACTTGAAAGTGGTGGTCTGATAGATGGGCATCTGACGGGCTTCTCCCGTCTTGGGGTCCCAACCAGCCTTGAGGCAAAGTGTGTCGGGGCTGAACCCTTTGTTTTCCTTTTGCATAGACACGTTATAAACAGTTTCCGCAAAGGTAAAAAATCGCGTCAATATTGTATCATATCAAGTTTTTCTTCTATCTTTGCACCCGGTTATGAACAATTCAGTGAATATTTCAGTCTTCATAAAGCCCATGCGAATGCATCGCTAAACGATGCTTTCGCTTCCCTCATACCAAATCCTTGCGGGGTCGGGAGTGCCCCCGGAAAAATTCTGAACCATTCCCTCAATCCATTCAATCTGAAATATTCAAATGCTGGAACGCAATTATATCCATAAAGGCAAATTAAATCTTGAAGCCGGAGGCGAGCTTGAGGATATCAACATCAGGTATCATATAAGCTGCGAAAGCCCTGTCGGCAAGAAGGTTATATGGATATGCCACGCCCTGACGGCCAATTCTGACCCGTCTGAGTGGTGGGACACTCTCTGCGGCCCCGGCCTGCTGTTCGATACGGACAAGTACTTCGTCATCTGCGCCAACATCCTCGGCTCCTGCTATGGTACGACCGGCCCTTCGAATTATGCCAAGGCTCCGATGAGGCGTTTCCCGCTGGTGACCATCCGCGACCTGGTGGCTGCGCACGAGCTTCTCCGGAATCATCTCGGCATCGGGACGATCGATTTCCTGGTGGGCGGCAGCAACGGCGGATTCCAGTCGATAGAATGGGCGGTCAGCCATCCCCAGGTGGTCAGGAACCTCTGCCTGCTGGCAACCAGCGCCGTGGTGAGCCCCTGGTGCACCGCAACTCTTGAGGCGCAGCGTATGGCAATACTTGCAGACCCTACCTTCGATGAACAGAAAGACCTTCACGGCGGTGCCGCAGGACTGGCGGCGGCCAGGAGCATGGCTCTTACCACCTACCGTAACTACGAAGGATATGTAGCCACACAATTCGAAACTGACGAGAATTTCCTTCTGGCACACCGTGCTGTCACTTATCAGCAGTACCAGGGCCAGAAACTCGTGAACCGTTTCGACGCATACTCATATTATTCCCTTACACTCGGAGTCGACACCCACAACATAGGCCGCAGCCGCGGAGGCATCGAAGAAGCCCTGAAGAAGATTACGGCCCGCACCTTGTGCATCGGCATCGACAGCGACATTCTCTTCCCCGTGGAGGAGAGCGCCCGCATTGCGGACGGCGTGCCTCACGGAGTGCTGGAGGTGATAAGCTCCGACTTCGGCCACGACGGATTCCTGCTGGAGTATCAGCAGATAGGCGAGGCCATAAGGAAACATTACGAACTATTTAATTGACACACATATGCAGATTCTGAAATTCGGCGGAACCTCAGTCGCCAATGCTGAGAATATGAAGAAAGTGGTCGAAATCGTCCTCGGAGAACTCGAGAACGACAAGACCGTTCTGGTATCGTCAGCCATCCACGGCGCTACCGACGCCCTTATCGAAATCGGCAACAAAGCCGCAGCAGCCGACATCAGCTACAAGGACAAACTCTCAAAGCTCGAGAAAGAGCACTACGACATAGTCGAAAACCTCCAGATGGAGGATTTCGGCACAGCGTTGATGGCTGACCTCGGCGAACTTTTCGACGAGTTGCGCGGAATCTGCGACAGCGTATTCCACATCCGTGAGATCAGCCATTCCACGATGGACTGGATTATGAGTTTCGGAGAACTGCTTTCAACCAAGATACTTGCCGCCAAGTTCACTTCCGTAGGCATCAACTGTAAGTGGCTGGACGCACGCAAAGTCGTGAAGACCGACTATGACGGCAGCAAGAACGTGGTGGACCAGGAGCTGACAGAATCGCTGATCAACGAAGCGTTCAAGGGCTGCCGCGCCAAACTGATAATCGTGCCCGGATTCGTGGCCAGCGACAAGGAAGGCCGCGTGACCACCCTCAGTCGCGGAGGCGGAGACTATACGGCCGCAATCGTAGCCGCCGCACTGTCTGCGCGCAAGCTTGAGATATGGACCGACGTCAACGGTATGATGACCGCCGACCCGCGCATCGTGCCCGGAGCGATGACCATTGAGAACATCTCTTACCGCGAGGCTCTCGAACTGTCGCATTTCGGAGCCAAGGTCATCTTCCCTCCGACCATCCAGCCTGTAGTAAGCAAGGGTATTCCCATCATAGTGAAGAACACCTTCGACCCGCACGGCAAGGCTACACGCATAGAGCGCAACCCGCCCGAGGGATCGAACTTCATAAAAGGCATCTCGAACAGCGACAACCTCGCCCTGCTTTCGATGGAAGGCAGCGGAATGGTCGGAGTGCCCGGCTATTCAAGCAAACTCTTCGAAGTGCTCAGCGCCAATTCCATCAACATCATCCTCATCACCCAGGCATCTTCGGTCCACACTATGCTGGTGGTTATTTCGGAAAAGGACGCAGAGGTGGCCAAGAAAGCCGTCGACGAGCGTTTCGCATATGAGATCAGCCTCGGCAAGCTGGAGCCGCTCAAGGTGGAGACCGGCTATTCCATCATCAGCCTTGTGGGCGACGATATGAAGAACCACGCCGGAGCCAGCGGCAAGATGTTCGAGGCACTCGGCCGCGAGGGCATCAACATCAGAGCCATTGCCCAGGGATCTTCAGAAAGGAACGTTTCCGCAATCGTGGCTACCGACGACGTGGAGAAGAGCCTCGTGGCCATCCACGACGAGTTCTTCTATGAAAGCCAGAAACCTCTCAACCTGTTCATCATCGGTTACGGCAATGTGGGCCGCCAGCTCATCGACGTGATCAACCAGAACGGCAAGGCCATCAACATCGCCGGCATCTGCAACACGCGCAACCGCTATATGTGCAAGAAAGGTGTGGACGTGACCAAGATTGCAGAGGTGCTCGGCGCCAAGTCAGACCGCCGCACCAACGTCAACGACTTCATCAACGACGCAATCGAGATGCGTCTCCCGAACTCAGTGCTGGTGGACTGCACCTCCGACAAGGCTCTTGCCAACTTCTATCCCGGCATCCTGCAGAGCGGCATCGGTGTGGTCACCTGCAACAAGATAGCGAACTCACAGGATATGGCCCTCTACCACCGCATCCGCGCGGCTGCAAGGGGTGGCAAGGTGCCTTTCTACTACGATACCAACGTGGGTGCGGCCCTGCCCATCCTGAAAACCATAAGCCTGCTGCAGTCATCGGGCGACAAGGTGGAGAAGATCGAAGCCATAGTTTCCGGTACGCTGAACTACATTTTCAGCGAGTATTGCAAGGACGGTTGCAAGGACACTTTCGAAACCATCGTGCGCCGCTCGAAGGAACTTGGCTATGCGGAGCCTGACCCCCGCACCGACCTGCAGGGTACCGACGTGCTGCGCAAGGCTATAATAATGGCCCGCGAAGCCGGAGCAGAAATAGAAGAGTCAGACATCAAGATTGAAGGCTTCCTTCCCGAGGAATGTCTCAAAGGAGATGTGGACAGCTTCTTCGAGGCTCTCAAGAGGAATGAAGACTATTTCAGCGGCCTGAGGAAGAAAGCTTTCGAGGCAGGCGCCAAGCTGAGGTATGTGGCCAAGATCGAAGGCAATGACGTGGTGATCGGCCTTATGGAGATCGATTCCGAGCATCCGTTCTACAACTGCGAAGGCACCGACGCTGCCGTATCGCTCAGCACCAAGCTCTATCCGACCCCCATCTTTATCAAGGGTGCAGGAGCAGGAGCCCGAATCACCGCCGAAGGCGTATATGGAAATATTTGTGAATGTAGATAACTAAGAAATACACCATCATATTATGAAAAAAGTCAAAGTCGCTGTTGTTGGAGCAACAGGCCTCGTAGGAACGAAGATGAGAGAAGTGCTCGAAGAGCTGAATTTCCCGGTAAGCGAACTCGTTCCGTGCGCATCAGAAAAATCAGTTGGCAAGAAAGTTACCTTCCAGGGCAAGGAATACTCCGTAGTGAGCCTTGAGGACGGCGTTGCGGCAAAACCCGACATCGCACTGTTCTCCGCTGGAGCAGGCGTTTCAAAGGAATGGGCGCCCAAGTTCGCCGCTGTGGGCTGCAAGGTAGTGGACAACTCTTCCTGCTGGAGGATGGATCCTTCCGTTCCGCTGGTGGTTCCCGAGATCAACGCATCGGCCATCGGTCCGAATGACTATATCATCGCCAACCCCAACTGCTCTACCATACAGATGGTGCTGGCGCTGGCTCCGCTCCACGAGCGCTACAAGATCAAGAGGATCGTGGTTTCTACCTACCAGTCAGTTACCGGCAGCGGAATGAAAGGCATCCACCAGATGCTCCGCGAGCGTGGCGAGGAGGCTCTTGACCTTCCCAATGCATATCCTCACCAGATCGACCGCAACATTCTTCCCCATATCGACGTGTTCCTCGACAACGGATACACCAAGGAGGAAATGAAGATGGTCAACGAGACCTGCAAGATCTTCGGTGACGACAGCATCAAGGTTACCGCAACTACCGTGCGCGTGCCCGTGACCGGCGGCCACAGTGAGTCGATCAACGTCCAGTTCGAAAAAGACTATGACCTTGACGAGGTGAAGGCCATCTATGCAGAGGGCAAGGCTCCGAGTTGCGTGCTCTGCGACGATCCCGCCCACAACGTATATCCGATGCCCCTGGATGCTTTCGGAACCAACGACGTGCTTGTTGGAAGGCTCCGCAGGGATTTCTCTGCCGAGAACTGTCTCAATATGTGGATTGCGGCCGATAACCTGCGTATCGGAGCTGCCACCAATGCTGTCAGAATAGCTTTCGCCCTCTTATGATTATAATGAAATTCGGCGGCACATCCGTAGCTGATGCGACCGCAATGCTCAGGACAATATCGATAGTCGAATCGAAACTTCACCAGAAACCCGTGATGGTGGTTTCTGCCTGCGCCAAGGTTACCGACGCCCTCTACAACGTGATAAACCTTGCCGAGGCGTGCAAGCAGGAGGAAGCTTCAGATGCCATAGCGGCCCTCAAGGCCCGCCATATGGGCATCGTAGATGACATCAACGCCACCTTGCCCGAAGTCAACGAGCGCAAGGACCGCGATGTCCGCGGCAAGATAAACAGGATATTCAGTACTCTGGAAGAACACCTTGGTGAAGGCAATATGAGCGAATGCGACAAGGCGTTGATCATTTCTTCGGGAGAATACCTGTCTTCGACCATCATTGCATACGCTATGAATATGCGCGGCACCAAGACCAACTGGGTCGACGCCCGCAGGATGGTCATCACCGACGACGACTACCTCAAGGCAAACCCGAGGATGGAAATCCTTGAAGAATATGCGCCCAGAGTTGTCAAGGAAGCATATGCCAAGGTCTCCACAATCATAACCCAGGGCTTTATCGGAGCCACTGAGGATGGCAAACCCACCCTTCTGGGCCGCGGAGGATCGGACTATACCGCATCTCTGATAGGAATGGCCATCGATGCAGACCGCATCGAGATATGGACCGACGTGGACGGAGTGAGGACAGCCGACCCCCGCATCGTCAGCAACACCAAGGGCCTCAACAAGCTGTCGTATGAGGAAGCCACCGAAATGGCCCGCTTCGGCGCCAAGGTGCTTCACCCGCTGACCCTCGAGCCCGCGCAGAAGAAGAACATCCCGGTGTATGTGCTCAACTCGATGAATCCCCAGAACGAGGGTACTGCCGTGCTGAGCCGCGCCTGTGTGTTCGATGGCATCAAGACATTGTCATACAAGGAGAATATCCGCGTAATCAACATCTACTCTATGAAGATGATCAATACGGTCGGCTTTATGGAGAAAGTGTTCAAGACCTTCGCGAAGCACAACGTGTCGGTCGATCTGCTGAGTTCATCAGAGGCCAGCATCACAGTCACCGTGGATGCCAACCAGAACGTGGATGGCGCCGTCAAGGGACTTTCCGCTTTCGCTGACGTCACCGTGGACCGCGACAAGGCGCAGATATCGATCATCGGCAAGAACATCATCGGAGTGCGCGGTCTGCTGGCCACAGTCTTCAATGCCGTGATCGACAGCAAGATATATATGATATCACAGGATACCACCTATCTGAACCTCAGCATCGTCGTAGACCGTCCCGAGATGGCCGACGTGCTCAAGAAACTTCACAGGAAAATATTCGAAGATGGAAATTTTAGTTAGCGGATATGGAAAGATGGGCCACATCATCGAGAGGATGGTGCTGGAGAGAGGCCTGCCCTATGCCGGCTGGAGCGAGGCTGTGACCGAGACTCCCGCCGAAGTAGCCAAGAATTGCGTATGCATAGATTTCACCACCCCCGACGCCATCAGGGCCAACTACCGTTTCATTGCTGACAATTTCGGCGCAGCGGTGATCGGCACAACCGGATGGAACGACATCGAAGCAGATGTGAAGCAGTATTTCGCAGTGCAGGGCACCACGCTCATCTATGCGTCCAACTTCTCTATCGGAGTGAACCTGCTTTTTGCGGCTGCAGATAACCTTGCGAATATGGCCGCACGCTTCGGCGGATACAAGGCCGCCATCGAGGAGATCCACCATATTCACAAGCTGGACGCACCGAGCGGCACGGCTAAGAGCCTTGCTGCCATAGTCGACGCCCAGATGGGTGGCCAGACTCCCATTGAGTCGAAGCGCATCGGCGAGGTTCCCGGTACCCACATCCTCACTCTGGAGAGTGCCTGCGACAGGATCACCCTCAGCCACGAAGCATTCTCCCGCGAAGGTTTGGCCGCCGGAGCCATCGAGGCCGCCCTTATGGCCCAGAAGGTAAAAGGCGTATATGAATTCAAGGAACTTATGTTCTCCGACAAAATATGAAAAGACTTGACATAAAAGGCTGCGGCACCGCGTTGATTACACCTTTCAAAGATGGAAAGGTGGATTACGAGGCGCTAGCCGCATTGGTGGACAGGCAGGTTGCTGCAGGCATCCACTTCCTGGTGCCGCTCGGGACGACGGCTGAAACCCCGTGCCTCAGCGACGAGGAAAAGGTGGAAATCCTCAAGCTTGTCCGCGCCCACGCTCCCGAGCTCACGCTGCTCGTCGGAGCCGGAACCAACTCGCTCACCGGCACTCTGCGCAACATCGACCTGCTGGCTCCCCACGGGGCCGACGCCTTCCTGATTGTGACGCCTTACTACAACAAGCCCACCCAGAACGGCCTTTATGAATATTTCAGCGAAGTGGCATCCATTTCCCCCAAGCCGGTGGTTCTCTATAACGTTCCCGGCCGCACAGGAGTGAACATCACAGACGCCACGACGCTGAGGATAGCCGCCCACGACAAAGTCGCTGCAATCAAGGAGGCCAGCAGCAATTACGCCCAGATATCCCGCATCCTTGCCGGCGCTCCCGAAGGATTCCAGGTATTCAGCGGCAACGACGACGAGACGCTCTCGCTTATGGCATCCGGCGCTTCCGGTGTCATCAGCGTGGTGTCGAACATCGTCCCCGACAAGATGGCCGCCCTTTGCAACGCCATCATCGACAATGACTATACGACAGCCAGAGAGTTGTACCGTACCCTGCTCCCCCTCTGCAGGAACTGCTTTGCAGAGAGTAATCCCATCCCGGTGAAAGAGGCTCTTGCACAGATGGGACTCATTCACAACGAACTCAGGCTTCCTCTGACCAAAGCGACAGAAGCGACAGCCGAACTAATGAGAAAAACATTGAAAGACTTGAACCTTATATGAAAAAGATTCGCGCTGCCGTAGTTGGCTATGGCAATATCGGAAAATATGCGCTCGAAGCGCTCCAGGCTGCAGAAGATTTTGAGATCGCCGGCGTAGTGCGCCGCAATGCGGCAGATGTTCCGGCATCCCTCGCAGGGATTCCCGTAGTTTCTTCACTCAAAGATCTCAAGGACGTTGAGGTTGCAATCCTTGCAACTCCCACCCGCAAGGTCGAGCAATATGCCCTCGAAGCCTTGTCTCTCGGAATCAACACTGTCGACAGCTTCGACATCCACACCAAGGTGCCCGCACTGAGGGCCACCCTCGGCGAAGCCGCACGCAAGGCCGGCAAGGTGTCTGTCATCTCCGCAGGCTGGGATCCGGGTTCAGACTCTATGGTCCGCGCCATCCTTCAGGCTGCTGCCCCCAAGGGTATCACCTATACCAACTTCGGCCCCGGAATGAGTATGGGCCATTCAGTTGCCTGCAAGGCGATAGAAGGTGTGAAGGACGCCCTTTCGATGACAATTCCGATGGGAACCGGAGTGCATCGCCGTATGGTGTATGTGGAACTGCTCCCCGGAGCTGACTTCGCCAAAGTGGCGGCAGCCATCAAGGCTGACCCCTACTTCGTAAACGACGAGACCTATGTCAACGAAGTGCCGTCTGTCGACGCACTCAAGGATATGGGCCACGGAGTGAACCTAGTGCGCAAGGGTGTCAGCGGAAAGACCCACGACCAGCTCTTCGAGTTCAATATGCACATCAACAACCCGGCCCTGACCGGGCAGATCCTCGTGGCTGTCGCCCGTGCCGCTACAAGGCAGGCTCCCGGTTGCTACACTATGATCGAACTCGCTCCGGTGGATATGCTTCCGGGCGAAAGGGACGAATGGGTTGCAAAACTCGTATAATCACGAAAGATATATGAAGCGTGTAGCCATACAGGGACATTTCGGTAGTTTCCACGACCAGGCAGCCCAGACTTTCTATCTGAACACTCTGGGTTATGTGCCGCAGATTATCGAGTGCCCCAATTTCGCATCTTTATATACCGCGATGGCGGAAGATAAGGCCGATTCTGCCATTATGGCCATCGAGAATACCATCTCCGGCGGACTTCTCCCCAACTTCGAGTTGCTGCGCCAGCACGAAGTTCGCATCAAAGGCGAGGTTTATCTGGCCATCCACCAGAACCTGATGGCCCTCCCCGGCCAGAAGATAGAGGACATCCGCGAGATACGCACCCACTATATGGCAATCAACCAGACTCGAAAGTTCTTCGAGGAGAACTGCCCGTGGATACAGCTGGTAGAGTCGGAAGACACCGCCTCCAGCGCAATCGAGATCGCGAAGAAACAGCTGCGCGGCGTAGGTGCGGTTGCGTCGACAGTGGCTGCGCAACAGAACAATTTGGAAATACTTGCCGCAGGCATCGAGACATACAAGGACAATTTCACGAGGTTTCTGATACTGGACAACCAGATGGAGCTGGCGGAAGACCAGATAGACAAGGCTTCAATCTGCTTCACGCTGCCCCACAAGCCCGGTTCGCTGGCGCACATCCTCGCGATAATGTCATTCTATGAGATGAATCTTACAAGGATACAGTCTCTCCCGATTCCCGGCAAGAAATGGCAGTATTTCTTCTATATCGACATCAAGTTCGACAGTTGCGAACGCTATCGTCAGGCTCTGTCTGCCGTCCGTCCGCTCATCGACGACCTCAAGATACTGGGAGAATACAAAGCAGCCATATAAAACATAACGATATGAATATTGGAATTATTGGTCTCGGTCTGATAGGCGGTTCGATGGCGATTGACCTTCGCCGCCGCAAGTTTGCAGACAGGATAGTGGGAACCGACCGCGACAATGTGAATGCGGCAGCCGCCCTGAAGATCGGTCTCGTGGACGAGCTGGTAACCGAAGACGAGTGCATAGAGAAGAGCGACATCATAATAGTTGCCGTGCCCGTAAGCGCAGCAGTGAAGGTTGTGTGCAGGACTCTCGACCGTTTCCAGAAAGAAGGATGGACAGACAAGGTGGTGATGGACGTATGCTCCACCAAGGAACAGATAGCCAAGGCTACGATGTACCACGCCTGCCGCAAGCAGTATGTGGCCACCCATCCTATGGCAGGAACCGAGTACTCAGGTCCCTGGGCTGCGATGCCGAACCTTTTCGACTCGAAGGTGTGCATAATTGCCGACCAGGAGGAATCTTCTCCCAAGGCCGTGGAAGAGGTGGTGAAGCTCTATGACGCTCTCAATATGAGGGTTGGTTTTATGAGCGTTTCTTCCCACGATGTCCACACAGCCTATGTTTCGCACCTGTCGCACGTGGTGTCTTTCGCACTGGCCAATACTGTCCTCGACAAGGAAAAAGACGAAAAGCACATTTTCGACCTGGCATCCAGCGGTTTTTCTTCAACTGCCAGGCTCGCCAAGAGCAACGCCGATATGTGGACCCCGATATTCATACAGAACAAGGAAAACATCGTGAGAGTCACCGACGCCTTCATCCAGAAGGTGCAGGAATTCAGGGATGCCATCGACGCAATGGACGAAACGGCCATCCGCAGCCTCATCGAAGAGGCGAACCGTATCAAACGAATAATCAAATAAGACTATGGCAAGACAACTCGACATAATACCCGTAGAAGAGTGGGGCTTCTTCACCCTCCCCAAACCGATGGTGATAGCAGGTCCCTGCAGTGCGGAGACAGAAGAACAGGTGATGGAGACTGCAAAAGGCCTGCGCGCCTTGGGCATCAATATGTTCCGCGCCGGAATATGGAAACCCAGGACACATCCCGGATGCTTCGAGGGTATCGGAACAGAGGGCCTGAGGTGGCTTCAGCGCGTAAAGCAGGAGACCGGCCTCAAGGTCTGCACCGAAGTGGCCAACGAAAAACACGTCTACGAATGCCTGAAATACGGCATCGATATGGTCTGGGTGGGAGCCCGCACCACTGCGAATCCGTTTATGGTCCAGGAAATCGCCAACGCCCTGCGCGATACCGATATGCCGGTGCTTGTCAAGAATCCTGTCAATCCTGACCTCGACCTCTGGATCGGAGCTCTCGAGCGCCTGAATATGGCCGGCATCAAGAAGCTTGGCGTGATACATCGCGGCTTCACTTCGTTCCGCAAGTTGAAATACCGCAACGACCCGGGTTGGAAGATTGCCGTGGAACTGCGTACCCGCTATCCCGAACTGCCGTTCTTCGCCGATCCCAGCCATATGGGCGGCGCCCGCGGCTTTATCCTCGAGCTCTCGCAGAGGGCTCTTGACCTCGGTCTCGACGGCCTGATGATAGAAAGCCACTGCAATCCCGAGTGTGCACTAAGCGACGCTTCGCAGCAGCTGACTCCCGATCAGCTTCACGAACTGCTCGGCGAGATCAGGGTCCGCGAAAAACAGAGCGACGACAAAGAGTTCACAGAGAATCTGCAGCAGCTGCGTGCAAACATCGACGTCATAGATGAAGAGCTCCTGAAACTTCTCCAGTCCAGGATGGACATCAGCCGCCAGATTGGTGAGTACAAGAAGGCCCACAACGTGGCCATCGTGCAGGCTCAGCGCTGGGACGAGATTCTGGACGAGATGGTGAAGCAGGGTGCAGCGCACGGACTGCCGGAAGAATTCGTGGCAGCGGTCTACAACGCCATCCACACTGCTTCCGTCCAGGCACAGAACGAAATCCTGGAGAAAGACTAGAATTTGAGAAGGTCTGCAAGCACTATGGCGGTCATAGCTTCCACTATGACGGGAGTGCGCAGTGCGAAGCAGCTGTCGTGACGGCCTGGAACTTCCAGCTCAGTCATTTTTCCTGCCGCAAAATCCCAGGTCTGCTGGGTTTTCCCTATGCTTGAGGTGGGCTTGAACGCCACCCTGAACACTAGCGGGGCTCCGTTGGTGATGCCTCCGTTGGCTCCGCCGGCTCCGTTCTTGCGGGAGGCCTGCGGATCGTCCGGGTTGCAGAAGGGGTCGTTGTGCTCGGATCCTTTCATCCTTGCAGCCTTGAAACCGTCACCGAACTCTATGCCGCGCACGCCCGGGATGGCGAAGATGGCGTGGGAGATGAGCGACTCTACAGAGTCGAAGAAAGGCTCGCCGAGACCTGCCGGCAGGGCGCCTGTGCGGCACTCCACGATGCCACCCAGCGAGTCACGTTCCTGCATTGTCTTCTTAAGCAGTTCCTGCCATCCGTCGGGAGCATTTTCTTTCGCCACGCCTCCGACTTCCACAAGTTCAGCGTTGATGGCAACGCCGGCCATCTTCTTGGCCACTACGCCGGCTGCGACTATCGGCAGGGTGAGGCGGCCTGAGAAGTGTCCGCCGCCGCGGGGGTCGTTGAAGCCGTTCCATTTGACGGCTGCGGTGCGGTCTGCGTGTCCCGGGCGGGGTATGTCCCTGAATTGGCTGTAGTCTGCCGAGCGGGTGTTGCCGTTGCGGAAGATGACGGCCAGGGGCGCTCCGGTCGTGAAGCCTTCAAAGACGCCGCTGAGTATTTCGGGCGTATCCGCCTCGATGCGGGGAGTCGTGCCGCAGGCTCCGCTCTTGCGGCGGAGGATGTCGGCCATAAAGTCTTCCTGCGAAAGCCTGATGCCGGGAGTCACTCCGTCGAGGACTGCTCCTATGGCTTCACCGTGGGACTCTCCGAATATCGATACTCTGAAAATTCTGCCAAATGAGTTCATATGGTTACTTGATGTAGTTGTCAAACAGTTGGAGGAATGTGGGGAAGGACTTGGCCACGCAGTCCGTGTCATCTATGATGATGGGGCCGTCGGCTGCCAGGGAGGCGACCTTGAGGGCCATCACCATACGGTGGTCGTGTCCGGAAGTATAGCTGCCGCCGTTGAGCAGCCTGCCGCCGGCCAGCCTTGAAGACAGCGAATGGCCTTCTACAAGCAGGGTGTCGTCCTCAATCGCAGAGTTTACTCCCATCTGATGCAGCATATTGAGGATTGCCTTGGCGCGGTCGCTCTCTTTGCCAGCGAGACGGCCTGTGCCCTGAATGGCGGATGTGCCTTCGCAGAACGCCGCCAGCACCGCAAGGATCGGGAAGATGTCCGGGCAGTCGTTGGCGTCGGCTTCGAATGCGGCCAGGGGGGCCTTCTGAACGTGGACCGTGCCCTTGCGGGGTCCTTCTTCCTCCAGATAGACAGTCGCTCCGGCAAGGGATATGATTTCCAGGATGCGGCGGTCGGCCTGAAGCGAGCCGAGGTCCAGCCCTTTGATGTCAGCCCGGCCGAATATTGCGCCTGCTACGAGGAAGTTGGCGGCCGAACTCCAGTCGCCTTCTATGCGGAAGTCGGCAGCCTTGTAGCGCTGTCCTCCTTTGATCACGAAGCAGAGGCTTCCGTCGCCGGCTTCAGTTTTTATTTCTATGCCGAAATGCCTGAGCGCGCCGACGGTCATAAGCAGATAGGGTACGCTGCGCGGGTCGCGCACGTGGATTATCGAGTCGCCTTCGAGCAGCGGAAGGGCGGCCAGCAGGCCGGATATGATCTGGGAGCCGTCCTTGCCGGAAATGCTTACTTCCGACGGCTTGATGGGGCTTGTGATGGCAAAAGGCACCGAGATGGTGGCGTTTGCCGTCTCGGAGACGTTCTGAAGTACCGATCCGAAAGCGTCCATAGCCTCGGCGGCTCCTTTGAGAGGCCGGCCGACAAGCGTCTTTTCGCCCGTGACGGTTACTGCCCTGCCGTTGAGGGCGGCCATCAGCGGAACGGTCATCCTTGTCAGGAAGCCCGACTCGCCGACGTGAACGCTGTCGAGCTGCAAGATTCCGGGCTTTGCCGCAACGCCTTTGATGGTGAGAATGTCGTCAGTCCTTACTATGACTGCGCCAAGGGTCTTGGCAAGTGCTATCGCGCTCTCGTTGTCGCCGCAGGGGGAGTAGCCCTCCAGACGGGACTCTCCGTCGGCCAAGGCGGCGGCCAGTATGGCGCGCTGGGCGAAACTCTTGGAGCAGGGGATGCTGAAAGGCGCGCTTGCTGCAGGGAAATGCTTTCCTGCGTACAGCACTTTGGCCATATCCCGGAATGCCCATTGTCCCGGGGCAGCGGCTTCCTCTTCCGTGAATGCACAGTAAGTATAGGGAGCTCCCTTGGCAAGGCAGTCCAGACGGGTCTGCCTTCCGGCCTCCCCCATACAGAATGCCAGCAGCGAACCGGGATCGGCCTCGTCGTAAAGGTCCATCACCCTGCGGCAGTCGTATGTATCTGCTGCGGTGGTGACAATCTTGGCGATGTCGCCGCCTTCGTTGAAGCAGCGTCGGGTGACAGCCTTCAGTTCGGCTTCCGAGGGTGTCCCTTTGAAATCGTGGAACGAACGTATGTACGCTGCGCCGTAGCTGGCGGCAATCTCGGCAATCCTTTCTGCAAGCGCGGAGGAGGCTTCTATTTCCAGGTCGACATATCTGGCACCGGCGCGGATGGCGGCTTCGAGCCTGTGGGCCGTTTCGGCCTCAGAGCCGCACTCAGTCACCCTGCAGGTGGCCACCAGCGGAATGTCAGTCTCCGCGAAGAGAGTCTCTATATCGTTTATGCTGAGCTGGCAGCGGTCCAGACGTATTTCGGCCATCTCCAGCCCTTCGGCCAGAGCCAGCCTGATACCGTTCAGGTCCTTGCCTTGTATGCTGACACAAATCATAGTTTGGCAATCGCTTCGGCAACCGTCAGATCTTCTGTATATACGTCTCCGATGGATTTTATCAGGACGAAATGGACCTTGCCGCCCTCGGCTTTCTTGTCCTTGAGCATTGCATCGGCCAGGGTAGCGAGGGGAAATGGCAGCGCTATGGGCAGCCCTGCTTCGCTGAAATCGCTCTGGAACCTGTCGGCCAAAGCCTTGTCGGTGAGCTTTGCGGCCTGGATGATGCCGATGGCCACCGCCTCGCCGTGGGTGATGTCGCTGCCGGATTCACGGGCTTTCCATTCAATGGCGTGGGCGAAGGTGTGGCCGAGGTTGAGCTTGCGCCTCTCTCCGCTTTCGAACTGGTCGCGGCTCACGACGCCTGCCTTGACGGCGGCGGCTGCCGAGATGAGTTGCTGCAGTTCGTTCCTGCGACTGGCGATGCTTGCGCCTGCGGCTATGTCGGAAAGCACCCTGACGGCCTTTTCATAGTTGCCGCCGTCCTCGATGATGAAGGTCTTGAGCATCTCTGCAGCACCGGAGCGGAAATCCCTTGCGGGAAGGGTTTCCAGCACATCGGGGCAGAGATAGGTGAAGTCCGGCTGGCGGATGATCCCCAGCATATTCTTCAGGGAGTGGAAATTCACTCCGGTCTTGCCGCCGATAGCGGCGTCGACCTGTGCAAGCAGCGTGGTCGGAACGAAGGCGAAACGGATGCCGCGCTTGTAGACTGATGCGGCGAATCCCGCCATATCGGTGGTGATTCCGCCTCCAACGGCGAGCAGGAGCGCGTCCCTGTCGGCACCGGTGGCCAACAGCCAGTCTTCAAGCGAGAGCACGGTCTCGATGGTCTTGCTCTCCTCGGAAACGTGCAGGGGAAGGGTGGCGGCCAGTTTTCCCGACTGCCTGAGGGCGTCTTCGATTCTGGCGGCGTGGGTGGCGACGTTAGCGTCATAGACCATCCATATTTTGCGGTAATCTGCCAGAAAACCGGCGACACCTGCCGGGTCCGGACCCGACACCACACGGCTCAGCACCTTTCCGTCGACTTTTATCTCGGTGATAGCTTGCATATTGATGCAAAGATAGCAAATAGATGATTATCTTTGTTGTACTTTAAATGACTGATATGAAACGCTATCTGCTTATCTGCCTGCTGGCCGTCGTAGGGCTCAGCAGCTGCAAGGGGTTCGAGACTGTTCCCCCCGAGGTCTTTGAAGCACGTATCGCCGACGGCAAAGCCCAGCTGGTGGATGTGCGCACAAGGGAAGAATATTATGCAGGATATATTCCCGGAGCTATCAATATCGACGGCAGCCTCAACATATTTATGGATGAGTGCAAGACGTCTCTCGATCCTTCCCTGCCGGTGGCTGTTTACTGCCGTGGCGGCAGACGCAGTGCCGAAGCTGCCAAGAAGCTTGCAAAGGCCGGCTATGAAGTGTTCGACCTTGAGGGCGGCATCCTGGAATGGGCCGACGCAGGCAAGCCGATCGTCGACATCGACAACTGCGAGGTAGACATCTTCAAGACCGATTCAGGCAAAGAGGTTTATGTCCACGCAATGGCGCACGCCACTATGTATCTGGTCTATGACAGCCTGAACATCTATGTGGACCCCGTGAGCCGCTCAGGCGGAAAATCGTTCAGCTACCTGAAGCTTCCGAGAGCCAACTATGTGCTGCTTACCCACGAGCACGGTGACCATTTCGACCGCAATGCGCTTGCCCTGATGCCGATGGCCCAGCTGGTGACCAACGCCCGCTGCGCCGAAATGCTCGGCTACGGCACCGTGATGGCTAACGGCGACGCCCTCCAGCTCCGCGACGACATCAAGGTCGAGGCGGTACCTGCATACAATTGCACCGAAGGCCGCGAGCAGTTCCACCCGAAAGGCCGCGACAACGGTTTCATCCTGACTCTCGACGGGCTGCGCATCTACATCGCAGGTGACACCGAGGACATTCCCGAGATGTCCCAGATCAAGGATATCGATGTGGCATACCTGCCCTGCAACCAGCCCTTCACTATGACTCCCGAACAGCTTGTGAATGCAGTCAACATAATCAAGCCCAAGGTTGTCTTCCCGTATCACTTCGGCAACACTGACGTCAGCGTCATTCCCGCGCAGTTGCCCGACACGGATGTACGTCTGCGCCAGTACCAGTAGAAATTCAAACGCATAACCGGGCGCCTTATGGTCAAGGACTATTCTTCATACGGACCCGCATACAGGAACTTCAAGGTTCGGGAAGACGTATATGTTCCCGAGCCTGTGGCCGACTTTTCCGGTGACAACCCGTTCACCAGGATGGCGCCGATACGCGGCACGCTCAAGGACATAACCTTTGACGGGACCTACACCTATCTCGACAAATCCCTTAAGTTCAAGATAGTGCGCGGTGCGACCTATCTTGCCGCCTGTATCCTGGCGTTCCCGTTGAACCGCATCCGGTTCGGGCTGAAGATCGAGGGGCGCGAGAAGATCCGCCGCAACCGCAAGCTCTTCGCCGACGGTGTGATGACGGTCTGCAACCACGTGCACCGCTGGGATATGATCTGCGTGATGCAGGCTATGCGCTTCCGCAAGCCCTGGATTCCTATGTACGCCCAGCCTTTCCGCGGCAAGGACGGATTCATTATGAAAGCTGTGGGCGGCATTGCGATCCCCGAGGATCGCAGCGGTTTCCGCGAGTTTGACAAGGCTCTGGACGAACTGCACGAGCGCAAGCAGTGGCTGCACATCTTCCCCGAGAGCTGCAGCTGGAAATTCTATGCTCCGCTCAGGCCTTTCAAGATGGGTACTTTCAATATGGCGTACAGATATTCCCTTCCGGTACTCCCGTTGATGATTACCTTCAGGCCGCGCACCGGATGGCGCAAACTGTTCGGCAAGGGAGAGCCCCTGGTCACCATCCACGTCGGCGACCCGATAGTCCCTGACACCACCGCGCCGCGGAAGGATGAGACAGCGCGTATCCGCGACCTTGCACACAAGAATATGCTTGATATGGCAGGCATTGTTTCCAACCCCTGGCCTTCAGGTCTTGAATGACATTCTCCATCCTATGAAAAAGATAATCGATCCCGTACCCGTCGAGCTGATCAAAGCCGAACTCACCAAATCGAAGAAACTGGAAGACACGAACAAAGGCCATAACGAGCTGTATATCGTCACCTGGCAGGACTCTCCCAATGTAGTCACGGAGATAGGCCGTCTTCGCGAGATCGCTTTCCGCGAGGCAGGCGGTTCCACGGGCGAAGCCATCGACCTCGACGAATACGACAAGATGGAGAAGCCATACAAGCAGCTTATCGTCTGGGATCCGGACAACGAGGCCATCATAGGCGGCTACCGCTTCCTCTTCGGTGCCGACGCCGTCTTTGACGAAAACGGACAGCCGATGCTGGCAAGTTCCCACCAGTTCCGTTTTTCCCAGAAGTTCATCGATGAGTATCTTCCCTATACCATAGAGCTCGGCCGCAATTTCGTGGCTCCGGAATACCAGAGCTCAAAGCTGGGCTCGAAGTCCATCTTTGCTATGGACAACCTGTGGGACGGCCTCATCGCCATCATTATGAAGAGCAAGAACCTGCTCTATTACTTCGGAAAGATCACCGTCTATCCTTCATACGACTATATTTCCCGCGACCTGATCTACCATTTCCTCTGGAAACACTTCGGAGACAAGGAAGAGCTTGTCCGCCCCTGGGACGACCAGGCGCTGATGCCGAATTCCGATCCGGGACTGATGGATCTGGTGCTCAACAAGGATGACCTGATCGAAGACTACAAACTGCTCCGCACTGCAGTCAGGATGAGGGGTGTGAACATTCCGCCGAATGTGTCTGCGTATGTTTCTTCAACTTCCCAGATGATGATGTTCGGCACGGCTGTGAACCGTCTGATGCACAATATCGAAGACACCGGCATCCTCATACCTTTCGACGGCATCTACCACGAGAAGCGCAGGCGCCATATTGGAGCTTATCTCCGCTGGCGCCGCTCCAGAAGACGCAAGGGCGAGGACCTTGTCCTGGATGAGCCCGAGATAGAGAACCAAATGGTCGAGCACTGGCTGACTATGCGGAACCGCAAGGTAAAGCGTCTGCTCAAGAACGCCGGAAGAAAGGAGTAGCTCAATTTTGCGCATTGGCGCAATTATTGAGATGAAAGGCCCCTGATGAAGTTTTCGGTAAAAATAGCCATAGCATTTCTGACAATTCTGACAGTTGCTCTGCCTGCAGCGGCGCAGAAAGCCGTGCTGTCAGGTTACGTGAAGGAGGCGTCCAGCGGAGAGCCTCTCATCGGCGCAGTGGTGTTCACCGAAGACCTCAGCGCCGGCGTTTCCACCAACAACTACGGCTTCTATTCCCTGCAGGTCGACCGCAAGGCCCAAGTCATCAAATGCTCCTATGCCGGATATGTCACCGCAGAAGTGACCATAGATCCGAAGGGTCCCGTCAAATATGATTTCGCCCTCGAGGAGGACCGTCAGGTGCTGGAAGCCGCAACAGTCTTCTCCAAGAGCAAGAGAGAGCAGCTCACCCTGCCGCAGCTGGGCAAGGAGACCGTCTCCGGCGACATCATCCGCAAGCTTCCTGCGCTTATGGGAGAGGCCGACGTGATAAGGGTCATCCAGATGATGCCCGGAGTGCAGACTCCGAGCGAAGGTTCCACCGGTTTCAGCGTCCGCGGCGGCGCCATCGACCAGAACCTCGTGCTGATGGACGGAGCCCCGCTCTACAACTCCGGCCACTTTATGGGCTTTATGTCGATGTTCAACGGAGATGCCGTCAAGAACGCGCAGCTCTACAAGGGCGACTTCCCGGCGTCGTTCGGCGGAAGGCTGTCTTCGGTGCTGGACGTCAGCACCCGCGACGGCAACAACAACCAGTTCAAAGGCAATTTCTCCTTAGGCCTGATAACCTCCCGGGCGATGATCGAAGGTCCTATCGTCAAGGACAAGCTGTCGTTTATGCTTGCCGGCCGCAGGACCTATATGGACCTCTTCCTCCCGCTGTTCGGAGCCAGCGTCCCGAAGAACACCGAGATGTTTTTCTACGATCTCAACGGCAAGCTAAGCTGGGTGGCGAGCCCCCGGGACAGAGTCTACCTGAGCGCATTCAGCGGCCGCGACGTCTTCGGAATGTCGATGGAGGAGTTCGACCTCGACCTGATGAAGTTCAGCTTCGCCAACAATACCCAGACACTCCACTGGAGCCACGAATTCTCGCCGAAGGTGTTCTTCAACACCTCGATCTACAACTCCCGATACAACGCCGGGCTCGACTGCGAAATGCCCAGCACCAGTTTCGACTATCTCACCGCGATAAGAGAAACAGGCCTGAAAGCAGGCATAACCTGGTACATAAACCCCTCGAATACGGTGCAGGCAGGTGTCAATGCCGCTTACTACAGGATGGATCCCGGAGATGTGAATCCTTCTGACGAGGAATCCATCGTGCAGGCGCTGCATATGCCCCAGAGCCACGCCCTTATGCCGGCATTCTACGCCCAGAACGAGCAGAAGATCGGCAAGCTGACCGTACGCTACGGCTTCCGTCTGGCGTCGTTCACCACTATCGGCGAGGCGGAGCAGCGCTATTATGACCCCGTCACCCACGAACTTACCAAGACTGAGCATTTCGACAAGGGCAAGGCCATCAATACACACTGGGGGCTGGAGCCCAGAATCTCCGGGTCGTTCTCAGTGACTCCCGACCTCTCCTTCAAGGCTGCGTATTCCCGTTCGTTCCAATATATACAGCAAGTTCCCATCAGCATCTCCGGAAGCCCCGTGGACGCC